>Ga0073928_10003567_pt1 | contig 24378 bp, 20 predicted proteins | sample PaiPotPPA55metaG_FD_76969 | JGI IMG/M metagenome (GOLD analysis project Ga0073928, IMG submission 76969) | Iron sulfur acid spring bacterial and archeal communities from Banff, Canada, to study Microbial Dark Matter (Phase II) - Paint Pots PPA... ...
AAAGAGGGGCGGCGGCCGATCTTTGGGGCAGGCTCAGGGCTTCCTGGCCTAAGGGGCGTACGGCCTCTCCGCCGAAACGTAACCCTATCGTTACGTCTCACTTCGCAAGATACAAGGGGCGGCCTCATTCCAGCCCAGGGCTAAGCCCCATGAGCGCTAACTTATTGCGTTTCCCCTTATAAATCACCATGAAAACGTCATCCTGAGCGAAGTAGCTCGCGCACTTTGCGAGCTACGCAGTCGAAGGACCCCGAGGTTTTCTACGTTGCCCATGCTGATGGAACCTTTCTCTCGATGCGGCTGAGGAGCGGCGGCAAGATCTCTGGTGGAAAAGGTTCATACGGCAGGGGCGAGACGAAAGGTTTCGGAATCCTTCGACTCCACATCTCACAAAGTACGCGAGATGTTCTGCTCAGGATGACGCTTCGGAGGTGGTTCATAAACAACGCACCCTAAATCAGCGCTTATGGGGCGCAGCCCTGGGGCACGAGCCCCAATAGAATCCAGAGCGCCGAAAGTGCGATCTATAGGGTGGGCCACCAAGGAATAGGGCCTTCAGGCGGGTGGCCCATGTGTCGAATAGCTTCCTTAGAAGGATGGAGCACACTTTTCCAACTCAGATCTGGGGCCGCCAAGTAGCTTGTCGAGGCACGGACCGGAAGGGCAGGGTTTCAACCCTGCCGTAAAAGGCCGTCCCCCAAAAACATACCGCTCTGCCGAAGGCCTAAGCGAAGCCCAGAGGGCGCAGCGACTGAATTGCCTTCTTTTATGTGCCCAAAGACGCATGGGGATGATCCACTCGTTTTCCGGGTACGCTGAATGGGCCACCCAAAACGCTTACGGTTTGCGTGGGCATCCGACAGACTGTTTGAATGGGCTCTCATGACTAGGTGTCTAAAACAGCTTCTTCATGCTGTCCTCGAACTTTTTCAACGCTTCTCGACCTTCATAGTATTCAAGTTTCATTATTGCCTCAGTACGGAGCATTATCTTTGCACGGCCCATCGATGGATCGCGGATTCTCAATGCCCGGGAAAAAGGATGTGCTTCGTAATTTTGCAATAAGATCTCGGATGTCGGATTCTATCCGCACATCCTGTCCCGCAACACTTTTCGCATGAAGGTGAATGACGGTAGATGGATCTACTAGATGTGCACGATCCAGTGTGGGTATAGAGAACCACAAGAAACCCTGAACAAATCCGTTGCGTCACATTGGCTCGGAAGTCTTCAGATCCAGTGCATCCTTACGCACGAATCTCATAAATTCTGAGGACCAAGGCAGAAATCCAAGTTTTTATCTAAGAGGGTGATCGGATTGCCCTGGTACTGATCTCCGTTTGATGTTTGAACTAAGAAATTCCATGATGATGGGTCTATAGCTGACGCCGCGCCCTTATTATTCAAATTTACGATAATGCCCGCATGTGATCCGCTACCTTGTGTGCCGAGCACTGCAAATACAATTTCACCACTAATGTCTGATTTAGTCAGCTCCTCTATTCGTGTAGTTAATTTGCTGACCTCTGAGGACTTTTGGTCAACGATATTTTTTTGATCCTTCCATGCCTTGAAAAAGGCCATCAACAGGAATATGGCCGCCAGAAGAAATCCTAGAAATTTAGGCATTGGCTTATCCTTCCAAAGGAAAAATAGCCAACAGGAAGCGACTATCAATCCGCCTGTCGCATATCCTGCCCAATTGTTGAGGACAGCCAGAAGGAAGTCTAAGAAATTTCGCATGATATGAGAGGCTATCCCACGCCTCTTAGTGTGTCGAGTATGTAGTTGCTTTAATAAAATCCGAGCCTATCTCAAAAACAAAAGCAACTGTACAGATAGCCTCTAAAGTAAATCCCTCACGAACGTTCCGACTTCTCGATTGAAGAAATAACCTGACTCCACGGTACCGGTTGTTGATGCATGGCATAAACAGTATCGATCGCAAGGTGTTCCCGGCTAACTGCCTGCACTACCTCGTGCATGAGTTCTGGATCGTAGAGGCTGCCATCGCCGTTCAGCACCAGAGTGTCGCTGGCATACAGCAGATGGTGGGCAGGGAAGTAAACCATGTACTGCCGCTCCGTGGACGCACCACGCAGAGGGTAGAGCTCCATACGATTGTCGCCGCTGCCAACCACTGTTTTCTCTGAGACGATCTTCCAGTCCGGCCTCTTGGCATGTTCCGTCTTTGCCAGCGCATCTGGAGCCAGCGAATGCGGAGCGTCAACCATTCGATCGAGCAGCGGACGGTTCAGGTCGAGAATATAAATCGGAAGCTTTTCGGCGACAGCTTGACGCACACCACCCGCATGCGGCCAGGAGTCTGACGTGGAAAGCACAGCCTTAATCGGCACGCCTGGGTAGCGCTTCCTGGCCTCTTCGAGGATCCCTTTTACATACACACCCGAGATCGGGGACTCGAGGATGACAATCCCATCGGATTGCCGGATCACCGTGGTATTCCACGACCCTGGAAACAGATCGATGCCCGGCGCCAGCTGCTTATCCGTCTTCACCACGAAGGGGCGGTTCCATCCCAGCGAGGCCTCACTCGATTGGGCCACCTTGTCGTCCATATCAAACGTATGGGGCTCGACAGGAACATTGAATTCGACATTGATAGCCTGAGCCGAACTCCAGATGATTCCGTTGCGCTCTTCAACCAGATTGGTGGGATAGCTAATGCCATGAATCCGCAGAAAGTTGTCGAAGTAAATTTTCTGCTGCACATCGCCCCAGTAGTACCAGAAGTCCCTGAACTGCTGCGTCGTTTCCACAGCATCCGGCAGATGGTTGAAGCCGTTGAGCACCACTCGCACGGGAACCTTGTGCCAGGTAAACGCGACCACCGCATGGGAGGTTGACCGCAATGTCTCGGGCGCCTCGAAGTGCAGATCCCCCGCAGCCAAGGCGGTAAGCAGCACGCGTAGCGGGCCGAGAGCCAGCATCTGGCGCGAAGCATCCAGATCGCCAAGGCCGCAGAGCGAGTAGTTGTCTTTGCCGCCGTCTTTGGAATAATTCACGCCCCCGCCGGGGCCTACGATCAAAGTCCCCTCATTCTCCGACTGATTCGGATCGGACTCCGGCCAGGTGATCTTGGCCTCCGTGCGCAACCGTTGATTGGTGAAATCCAGCGTCGTCCGGTCACGTTCATACGAGGTAATAAACGGTGCCTGCCGATAGGACTGCTCCGTCAGCAAGGTATGTCCGGTGACGGTGAGACGAACATTCTTAACCGCGAGCAAGCGCTCCCGTCCTCCCATAGCGTCGAGTGCCAGCTCCACACACTGTTGGGCCGTTTGAGTCGTACAGCCAGGGGCTCCCACGCCTCTGGCTGAACTCTTCTTCGCCTGAGCGCCCGCAGTCAGGCACAGAGAAGCAGTCGCAAGCAGACAGAGCTTGATCTTGTTCATCTTTCCTCCAGGAAACCAACCGTAAAAGACTGAATATGTTTGCTGTGAACTGTAATTCGACGGTAAGAATCCATGAAAAGGTAGCAAACCCAAACGGCGCCATAAGGAATAACGCTTGTGCGATATTCGCGCAAGCGTTTTGAGGCCACGCCGACTGCAGAAATATGTAAATCGCACCCCATCGAACGGCGGACAAAAACAAAAAGGCCGGGATTTCTCCCGGCCCTTTATTTGTTTGTAGCGGATTAGGCGTTGGTGGTCTCAGCCTCGGCGCGAGCGACTTCGTTCTCGCGATCCTTGGCTTCCTTCAGCGCAGCGATATCGCGTTCCTTCTTGGCTTCCGCGGAGTTCTGGCCGAGTTCTGCAGCCAGCTTCTCCGTAGTGAAGGCCTCGATGATATCGCCTGCCTTGATGTCCTTATAGCCGGCGAGATCGATACCGCACTCGACACCCTGACGGACTTCGCTGACATCGTCCTTGACGCGCTTGAGCGAGGAGATCTTGCCCTTCCAAACCTCTTCTCCATTGCGCAACACGCGGACCTGAGCGTCGCGTTTGATGATGCCGTCGCGGACCACGCAGCCGGCGATCTGGCCGACCTTGGTGATCTTGAAGACCTGCAGCACCTCGGCGCGTCCAGCGTAGTTCTCCTTGTAGACTGGCTCGAGCAATCCGAACATCGCCTTGGTGATCTCGTCCTGCAACTCGTAGATGATCGAGTGCAGACGGATCTCGACGTTCTCGCGCTCGGCAACCTCGGACGACTTGCGATCGGGCCGCACGTTGAAGCCGATGATAACGGCGTTCGACGCGGAGGCCAGCAGCACATCCGACTCGGTGATGGCACCGACGCCCGAGTGCAGCACCTTGACCCGCACCTTCTCGGTCGACATGCGCTGCATCGAGTCGGCCAGCACTTCGACCGAACCCTGCACATCGCCCTTGAGGATGAGGTTGAGGTCCTTGACGCCTGCCTGCTTGATCTGTTCGGCAAGGCCTTCCAGAGACACACGCGAACTCTTGGCAAGCTGTGCCTCGCGTTCCTTCATCTTGCGGTACTGTGCAATGCCCTTGGCCTTGTCGCGGTCCGCCATGACGAGGAACGTATCGCCCGCATCTGGAATCGACTCGAGACCGAGGATCTCGACCGGAGTCGAGGGACCGGCTTCGGTGATGGCCTGACCACGATCGTTGAACATGGCGCGGACTTTACCGAAGGTGTTGCCGACGATGTAGCTGTCGCCAATCTTCAGGGTGCCGTTCTGCACCAGGATGGAGGCGACCGCACCGCGGCCGCGATCGAGCTTGGCTTCGATGACCGTGCCGACTGCTGGACGCTCCGGCTGAGCCTTCTGTTCGTTGCTGTCGGCGACGAAGCAGATCATCTCCTCGAGGTCGTCGAGGTGGAGGCGCTTCTTCGCGGAGACTTCCACGAACTCGGTGTCGCCACCCATGGACTTGGCCTGGATGCCGCGCGCCGCAAGCTGCTGCATCACCTTGCTTGGGTCCGCTTCGGGCTTGTCGATCTTGTTCACCGCAACGATGATTGGCACCTTCGCCGCGTTAGCGTGATCGATCGCCTCCAGGGTCTGGGGCATCACACCGTCGTCGGCCGCGACCACGACCACGACGATGTCGGTGATCTTGGCGCCGCGAGCACGCATGCGGGTAAAGGCCTCGTGACCAGGAGTATCGAGGAAGACGATCTCGCGGCCGAAGGCCGGAGAATCGGGCTTGGTGACATGCACCTTGTACGCACCGATGTGCTGGGTGATGCCGCCGGCTTCACCGGCTGCAACGTCGGTGGAGCGGATGGCGTCGAGCAGCGAAGTCTTACCGTGATCGACGTGACCCATGATCGTAACCACCGGGGCGCGAACGACCTCGACCATGTTCGAGGTGTCTTCCAGGAAGCCCTCGATGGCCTCGTTCTCCAACTGCTCTTCGACCGTGATGATCGTGGCGTCCGCGCCGAACTGACGCGAGACCTCCTTGACCAGCTCACCGTCGAGCGACTGGTTGACGGTAACCATGACACCCTTCATCAGCAGGGTAGCGATGAGATCCTTGCCACGGATGTCCAACTTCTCAGCGAGATCCTTGACCGAGATACCCTCGGTGACCGTGATGCTCTTGGTAATCGGCACCTCGCCCATTGGGATTTGAGGGGCGCCAAAGCGTGGGTTATAGCCCTTGAGCGCGACTTCCTTGTTCTTCTCGTAGCGTGGACCGCCGCGTCCGCGTTGACCGGGACGTGCTGGACGGCCTGGAGCTGGAGCGCCTTCTGCGGGCGGAAGCATGCTGCCCGGACCGCCGGGACGTGCTCCGAAGCCGGGACGCGCACCGAAACCGGGACGAGCTCCGGGACCACCAGGACCACCGGCAAAGCCGGGGCGTCCGCCGGGTCCACCAGGACCTCCTCCGGGACCGCCTGGGAAGGTGCGGGTGGGGTGCATCGGGCGACGCGCGCCGGGTGCCATCGGGCGTGAGCCAGGACCACCCGGACCGCCGGATCCAGCAGGACCACCGCTACCGGGGCGAGGACGCTCGAAGATAGGACGGCGAACGGCTCCAGGAATCACAGCAGGAGCCGTGTAGCTGGGGCGCGGGCCGGTTTGCGGCATCACCACGCGACGTACCGGTACGACGGGGGCCGCAGGAGCTGCCGGGGCTGCTTCAGGCACTGGAGCTGCTGCGACGGTCTCGACAACGGCCGCCGGTTCAGGCGCAGGTGTCGGAGTCGGCGCAGCGGGGGCTGCAGGAGCAGCTACTGGCGTTGGTGGCGGCGCAGGAACGGCTGCGGGCTTTACGACAACCGGCGCTGGCGGGGGTGTCGTGGCCACTGCAGGAGGGGCTGCCACGATGGGCGGCCTGGCGACGACAGGGCCGGCTGCTGGTGGGCGGTTTGCAATCGCCGGCGCAGCCACGATAACTGGGGCTGCGGGACGCGGCAAGGGAACGATTCGCCGGGGAGCCGGGGCAGTGGGAGCCGCTGCTGCCGGAGTGGGCGCTGGACTTGGGGTGGCCGCTGGAGCGGCAGTCACTGCAGGGCGCGCCACTACTGGCGCTGCCGGTGCTGCGACCGTAGGCCGCGGTGGTGCAGCCTTCGCGGCCGCCTCAGCCTGCTTGCGCTCGAGGATAGCCTTTAGCGCATCGCCGGGCTTGGAGACGTTCGCGAGATTGAAGGCAGGCTTGGTCTCAGCCATAGGCTTTGCCGTTGCTGCGGAGCGTGCGCCGCGGTTGAAGTACGCACGAACTTTCTCGGCTTCATCTTCTTCGATGGAGCTTGAATGCGTCTTTTTTTCGGTGACGCCCACCGCTATCAGGGCATCGAGAATAGGCTTGCTCTTTACTTCCAGTTCCCGTGCAAGATCGTTGATTCGAACTTTGCTCATCCGTCCCTTTTCGTTCCACTGCGCGCTTAGCTGTTCATATCAGCCTCATGTCGGAGTAGTTGTTGGTTCAAGGCTATTATCCCTTGAAATTTCAAATTTGTAGTCCCAACCCGAAACGTTTCTCTGTGAAAACCGTCGCGGGTTGGGCTTTGTAGGTACGAACCGCAGCTCTTAGCCACGATCGCGTCCCTCGTCGATGCCTTCGTCGGAAAACTCCTGGGCCTGATCCACCAGTTCGTCTACGGTGTCGTTGTCCAGTTCGATGCCTTCTTCGCGAGCGTCGTTAGCATCGTTTGCGTCGCTGTCGGAGATTGCATCCTCAACGGCTGCAATGTCCTCAGTTGAAAAATCGTTGACTTCTTCGGCCTCGCCGCTATCGGAGGCTTGTGCTGCAAGAATCTCTTCCGGTGTTGCGGTCATGGAATGCACCTCGTCTCCTGCTTCATCGGATGCAGCGGCCGCGGCAATAGCTTCCTCGCCCTTGGCCAAAGTGGGCTCGGTAGGAGCCGGAACCGGGCGCTCCTCGCCCTCTTCGTACTGACCGAAGTAGTGGCGTACGGCAACGGCGATCTTCTCGACAGTCTTGTCGCCGATGCCCGGGACCTCGCCCAGCTCTTCGGCGGTCATGTCGGCCAAAGATTCGACCGTCGTAATGCCTGCCGCGATCAGCTTCTCCATCACCGACTCGCCGAGCTCGGTAACCTGTTCGATCGGCGTTGAGGGACCGCCGGTCATGGCCTGCATCTGCTGCTCGACCTCCTGGCGCTTCTCCTCTTCGCTCTTGATATCGATCTTCCATTGCAGCAACTTAGCCGCAAGCCGGACGTTCTGGCCCTTCTTGCCGATGGCCAGTGAGAGCTGCGTGTCGTCGACGATGACTTCGAGCTGTTTCTCGGCCAGATCGGTGATCGAGACACGCGAGACCTTTGCGGGCTGCAATGCCTTTTCGGCGAAGGTCGTGATCTCCTCCGAGTACTCGATGATGTCGATCTTTTCGCCGCGCAACTCGCGGATGATCGATTGCACGCGCATACCCTTCATGCCGACGCAGGCGCCGACCGGGTCGACGTCCTTATCGCGGGAGACGACGGCGATCTTGGTGCGCTCGCCGGCTTCACGGGCGATGGCGCGAATGCTGACCGTGCCGTCGTAGATCTCAGGCACTTCGCTCTGGAAGAGCGACTGCACCAGCGCAGGCGCGGCGCGGGAGACGATGACCTGTGGGCCCTTGGCGGCGCGATCTACGCGCAGCAATACGACGCGTATGCGCTCACCGACGGAGAACTGCTCCAGCCGTGATTGCTCACGCTTGGGCATGCGGGCCTCGGCCTTGCCGAGATCGAAGATCACGTCCATCGGCTCCAGCCGCTTGACGGTCGCGGTCAGAATCTCCCCGGCGCGGTGGGCGTACTCGTTGAACACGGTGTCGCGTTCGGCCTCGCGGACCTTCTGGAAGATGACCTGCTTGGCCATCTGGGCGGCGATGCGGCCGAGCGGGGTGGTGTCCTTGTAGAAGCGCAGTTCGCCGCCGACTTCGACTTCGGGCGCGAGTTCGCGGGCCTGCTCCAGGGCAAGCTGGTTGTCGGCATCTTCGACGAGCTCGGGTGACTCGACGACAGTCTTGAAGACGTAGGCGCGAATCTCGCCGGTTTCGCGGTCCATCTCGCCGCGCATATTTTCGACGGTCTTGTAGTATTTGCGCGTCGCCAGAGCAATCGCGTCTTCCACGGCGCCTACCACGATCTCCGGGTCGATACCCTTCTCGTGGCTCAACAACTCAATTGACTGATACAGGGGACTTGCCATTTTGGTCTTCTCGTTTCTCTTCCATGTTTCGTTCCCAGTTCTCAGTTCTCAGAGGAAAGCCGAATCCGGATCTCCTGAGAACTGCCAACGGACCACTGAGAACGCTCTTGCTAAATCTCTGCTACCAGGTTTGCTTTTTCTACGTTTGCCAGCGAAATCTCGACGATCTGCGTTGTCAGGGCTTTTTTGGCTTTGCCCTTCTGTTTTACGGCGGCCAGATCGAGTGTCAGGTCGGTGCCCTCGAAGGCCGTCAGCCGTCCTGTGAAGTGCCGGTTGTTGTCGACCGGCGAAAACGTCTGCACCTTCACCAGGCTGCCCTTGAACCGCTCGTAATCGGCGGCCTTCAGTAGTTTGCGTTCCAGGCCCGGTGAACTGACTTCGAGCGTGTACTCCGCGCCGGGGATGAGATCCTCCACATCGAGTACCGTGCCAAAGTCGCGGGCAAAGTGCGCGCAGTCTTCGTGGGTTACGCCTGAGAGCGTCTCCACCGGAACGCCCTTGGGCAGCCCGGCTGCCTCGTTGGAGGCGGCTTCCTCGGCGAATCGGGCACGCGCCTCTGCATCTTTTTCGAGAAACACCCGGAGCGAGCGATGCTTGGCTCCGCCGGTGAATTCTAGGTCCACAACCTCGAGGCTGTGCGAGGCCGCAACGCGGTCGGCAGTGGCGCGAATTGTCTCTAGCTGCAAGGCCATAAGTCGTCTTGTGGTGCTTGGATTTTGCGGATGCTGTCACCTCTCCGCGAAACCGTCTTTAGAGCAAACAAAAAGTGGGCTCTCGCCCACTCCTCTCTTCCGCCACTTGCCGGTATGCTCACGGCTACTATCTGCGGCAGAACAAATTCGTCTGCTTTAAAGAGCATAGGCCGGAATCATGGAAAATTCAAGGGCAGTCCTATGCAGAGAATTGTGAGCTTACACTGGCATCGTGCTCTCCGAGGCTAAAGTCACTGCCTGTGAGCAACTTTCAGCGGCGGGTTGAAGCCCACTCACCAAAGCAGGCGCCAACTTGTAGCCCTGTGTCCCAATAGCCATGCCTATCGCCACTCTCACGCTAGAACTCGCCATTGAACACGCGCACTCCCTGAAAGATCGCCGGCAGGTGGTGCGTTCGCTGAAAGATAAGCTCCGCCACGGCTTCAATATCTCGGTTGCCGAGCTGGACGAGGCGGTTGTCTGGAACCGCGCAACGCTCGGTATTGTCGCAATCTCGGGTTCGCCGGCCTATCTGGCTGGCCAGCTTCGGGAGGTTGAGGCGGCAACCCGAAGGCTTGCCGTAGGGTTGGGCTGCGAAATTGTGGATAGCTTTATCGAAAGTGATGTTGTGCTGGATGCCTTAGAGGGTGAGATGGAATGATTCTCTGTGGAATCAACCAGATCGCCGATCTTTCCGCTACGGAGCAAAAGCGCGCTTCCGGTCGAGAGGACAGCGTTAGGGGCGGAAATGACGAGTACATCTCGCGGCACAATGCTGAAATCCCCTCGAAAAGTGCTATTCTGCATGGCTAGTCATGCCTGAACAAAGAGCAAGAGATTATCACCGCGGTCGTGTCGTCAATACCTTCGCCGAAGAGATTACGGCCATGCTGGAAGGCGAGTTGAGCGATCCGCGAATCGCCCCCTGTCACGTCACGGAGGTCGTCCTCGCGCCGGGCGGCAAAAGCTGCCGGGTCTTCATCGCCGTTACAGGCAATGAGAAAGAAGAGGCCGACACCCTTGCCGGTCTTATGACTGCGCGAGGCTTCATTCGTACCGAGATTCGCGATCGCATGGGGGTACGCCACGTTCCGGAGATAACGTTTGCTATCGACCGCTCCGAAAAGATCAACGCCCGCATGGATGAACTGCTGGGACGCATGGAGAAACGCCGGGCCAAACAGGCTAAAAAGACCACTCTCGCGGAGACCAAGCAAAAATAGTTCTCTGTTGTCCGTTCTCCATTTCAGCGAAAACACTGGGAGAGGGATACAGGGCAGCTGACAACCGCCATCATGCAGAACGCAACCTACATCGACGATCTTCTGTCCCTGCTTCGCGAACAGGAGAGCTTTGTCGTGACCTCGCACGCACGGCCTGACGGTGACGCTATCGGGTCGGCGCTGGGTCTGATGCACCTGCTGGACGGCATGGGCAAACGCGTCACCGTCGCCTTCGCCGACCCTATTCCGGTCATCTACCGCAGTCTGCCCGGTGTTGAGCGCATTCAGGCCGCTTTGCCCACGGCGGCATCGTCCATGCTTGCGCCGGATGTCGCAGTTCTGCTCGAGTGCGATGGTTTCGAGCGAACCGGCTTTGGGCGCATTGCGTTCGATCATATGGGGGCCGGGTTGACGATCAATATCGACCACCACCTCAGCGGGAAGACGTTCGCCAGCTTCAACTGGATCGACCCTGAGGCGTGTGCCGTGGGAGCGATGATCTATGACCTCGCCGTCGCCTCCGGTGCTAAGATCACGGCGGACATGGCAACATGTCTCTATACGGCGGTACTGACCGACACAGGATCGTTTACCTACCCCAGCACCGTCGCCGCCACATTTGCTTTGGCCGAGCACCTGGTAGAGAGCGGCGCAGACGCCAACAAAATTGCGCAAGCGGTGTATTTCTCCAATCCTCCCAGTAAGATACGGCTGCTGGGGACGGCGCTCGGTAATATGCAGATAGAGGGTACTGTCGCCTGGAGCTGGATTACTCAGGAGGAGATGAGCCGCGCAGATGCAGCGGTCGAGGACTGTGAGGGCATTGTGAACTATCTGATCGGCATGGCAGGTGTGGAGGCGGCAGTATTTTTGCGGGAGCTTCCCTCCCGAACAGAGTTCCGCTTAAGTCTGCGGAGCAAGGGCGAAGTCGATGTTGCAAAGGTGGCTGAGCGGTTTGGTGGAGGCGGGCATCGCAGTGCCAGTGGATGCACGCTCGATGGTCCTTTGAACGAGGCTGTCACGCGCATCGTCGCGGAACTTCAACCGGACCGTGTGCGGTCTGTGCAACGACTTGCCCAGTAAGACAGGGAAGTCTGGTAGCCTAAATCTCGTTCCCGGAACTTGGCTAAGGGCGGCGCACGTTGGCGAATCTTTCAAGAGATTCAATGGCACTTTGACGGAATTTTGACGGACACTCCCCAACTCGGAACATCGACCCCTCGCAGCAAGGGGTTCGCCTCTCGTTTTGGACCGCGATGGCTGCGCGAGTTCGCCTATACGCACTGGGGATGTTCCCTTTGGGAGCTTGCCGTCCTGCTGGGCGTGTCGGCCTACTTTCTATTCTTTGGGCTGGTACCGTACATCGGCGGTGATCAGTTGGGGCTCGTCGGCGCCGATGAGCCGCGCTATGCGCAGATCGCGCGTGAGATGCTCGCCGCTCATTCTGCGGATTGCCACGAGGTCCATGCCCGGATTACACCCCACAGCCTGCGGCCCACCGACATTCATGCTTCTTACGTCTGTCTGATGGGCGGAACCGTGACGCCCATCCTCTATGGCAAGCCCTGGTTGGAGAAACCTGCTCTCTACTACTGGCGCGCGATGAGTTTCTTCAAGGAGTTCGGCGTCTCGGACTGGTCGGCTCGGCTGCCTTCGGCCACTGGGGCGGGGGCGCTGATTATCCTGGCATTCCTGCATCTACGACGATTTAGGCCGGGAGGCCATCTCGATGCGGCGCTCATTATGGTTTCGTGCGTGGCGATCGTGGCGTTTGCCCGAGGGGCTTCCACAGATATGCAGCTTGCGGCGCCGTTCTGTATTGGTATGCTCGGCTGGTATGGATGGTACGAGACGGGCAAAAAGTTCTGGCTCTTCGATCTGTACTTCTTTGGCGCAGCGGCAACGCTTGCCAAAGGTCCGATCGCGCCGTTCATGATGCTTGGGATCCTGCTGCTGTTCTGCGGTCTGCGCCGCGAGTGGTCGGCACTGCGACGTACCATCTGGTTTCCCGGTATTCTGCTGTATCTGGCGATGGTGTTGCCCTGGTATATCGCAGTCCAACGGCGCAACCCAAGTTTCTTCCGCCAGTTCTTTCTGGAACACAATCTCGAACGCTTCGCCACCAACCGCTACCAACACCATCAGCCGATCTACTTCTTCCTGATCGTGTTGGTGCTTGGGCTTATGCCGTGGACGGCGATTGCCTTGCGCGCTCTGGTCGACGCGGTCCAGATTTCCATTGCGGAGTGGAAGGTGAGGCATAACCCGCAGCGCTATCTCGGACACACTCGCGCTGGCGATGCGTTTCCCGAGTTCCTCGTCCTCTGGGCACTGTTTCCTATCGTGTTCTTTTCGTTCGCGGGGTCGAAGCTGCCCGGCTACATCCTGCCTTCGATTCCACCGCTGGCCATTCTTACTGGCGATTATCTCTTCCGCATCCGCCGGGCAGGTATGCCTTCGTGGCTGCTGTACCTGCACGCAGGACTTACGGGCTTTGTCACGTTTGTGTTGCTGCTGTGCCCGCAGTACATGGTGTATCAGCGCATTGTTCCGGCGGCAAAGACCTTTGCCTGGACCGCCGTGCTGGGCATTCTGGCCGCGCTATTGATTGTTTTTGTGGTCCGGCGTTATGGCGTCCGTCACGTTCGCACGGCGACATTAATTCCGTTGGCCGGTCTGCTCTTCTTCCTGATGAAGCTGAATGGCCCGTTGCTCGATCTGAACTATTCGGCACGACCGTTGGCACGAGAGATACAGAAGGCCGCCCCGGACGTTCAGGTAGTGGCTGTGTACCATGTGCGTCGCGACATCGACTATGGGCTCGCGTTCTATCGCAACCAGAATATTGTTCATTATGTGGCCGATCGCGAAGCCTCTGTCGGTTTGGACGATGTAGGTGTCCCGGACGAGGAGCACGTGCTGGTGATCCCCACGCGCGATGCTGACCGGGTTCCCACACTGCTGCAAGGTCGTGTGTACCAGCAACTTTTTCTGTATGAAACGCAGGGTCTCTCGGTCTATAAGGTTTATCCGCGCAGTTGACTCGTTGGTTTGTGCGGACGCACAGGCGGACAGTATGAGACGATTGCCCTGCCATGACCTCTAGCGCTCAGATCTTCGGCGCTCCCACCTTCGGTTCTCAGATCGAGGTTCTGGACCTGCGCCATTTTTCCGCAGCGCAACTACGGCCGCTGCTGCTGGACGAGGCTGATCGCTGGCAACGCAGGCTGCGCTGGGACTACTCGAACTCCACGGAGCTGCTGCTGCAGTATCTCGATGGCCGGGTGCTGCCGGGCTTCGTTGCGCTGCATGGTGGACGCGTTATTGGCTACACCTTCTGTGTCTTCGAGGCGGCCAAGGCTGTGATCGGCGATACGTACGCCCTCGGCGAGAGCGGGACTCTCAACAATCCTGTCTGCGATACCTTGCTGCATCACCTGCTCGAGATGCTGCAGGCGACTCCTGGTGTCGATCGTATTGAAGCGCAGCTGCTGATGTTTCCTGCGGGCGCGTTGTCCAGCCCCTATCTGTCGAGAGGGTTTCGCAACTTTCCGCGGCTGTTTATGGCGCGGGACTTCTCAGCGTCGAAGCCGATCGTCCCGCCGCCGCCGGCGTTACCCGCGTCGTTGAGATTGCAGGCATGGCGGCCGGACTTCTACGAGACTGCTGCCGAACTGATCCATCGCTCCTACGTAGGGCATATGGATAGCAAGATCAACGATCAATATCGCAGCGTCCACGGCTCGCTGCGATTTCTGCATAACATCGTCCGCTTTCCGGGCTGCGGTGTCTTCGATGCAGCCAACTCCTGGGTGTTGCGGGATGAACACACCGGCCGTCTGCAGGCGATGCTGCTCAGCTCGCGTGTGCGCGCCGATACGGGCCACGTGACACAACTCTGCGTCACACCGGAACTGCGCGGGTTTGGTCTGGGTCGAATTCTGATGGAGCAGTGCGCTAGCGAACTGTCCCGCAGCGGCGGAACGTCGCTGTCCCTTACGGTCACCGAGGAAAACCTGGTGGCGCGACGGCTCTATGACGAACTCGGCTTCCACACGCTGCATCGTTTTGAGGCGATGGTGTGGGATGGGGGAAGTGAGTAAGGCGAGTGACAAGTGAAGAGTGATAAGTGACAAGTGGGTAAGCGAATCTTCACTTGTCACTCTTCACTTGTCACTGCTACTCCACGTGATAGTTCGGCGCTTCACGCGTAATCACGACATCATGCACGTGGCTTTCACGCAGGCCTGCGCCGGAGATGCGGATGAACTGCGCTTTGGTCTGGAGATCTTCGATCGTTCCGCAGCCCAGATAGCCCATGCCAGAGCGGAGGCCGCCGACGAGTTGGTAGACCATGGCTTCGAGCGGTCCGCGATGCGGCACGCGGCCTTCGATGCCTTCGGGTACGAACTTGGCCAGGCGGTTGCCCCCATTTGGGGCTTCGCGGGCGGTTAGCGAGACGCGTTCGCTGCCGTCCTGCCGGAGGTCGTCCTTGCCTTGGAAGTAGCGCTCGCCCGAGCCTTGTGCCATGGCGCTGAGTGATCCCATGCCGCGATACGCCTTGAAGCTGCGGCCCTGATAGAGAATGGTCTCGCCGGGAGACTCGTCGACTCCTGCGAACAGCGAGCCCATCATGCAGACGCTTGCGCCTGCCGCGATGGCCTTCGTTACGTCACCCGAGTACTTGATGCCGCCGTCGGCGATCACCGAGATGCCGCGCTGGTTGGCGGCGCGGTAGGCCTCGGAGATGGCCGTAATCTGGGGCATGCCCGCGCCTGTGACCATGCGCGTGGTGCAGATCGAACCCGGCCCGATGCCCACCTTCACGGCATCGGCGCCTGCATCGATCAAGGCCATCGTGCCATCGTAGGTTGCGATGTTGCCGGCCAGAAGGTCGACGTCAGGGAAGCGTTTCTTGACCTCAGCGACGGCTTCCAGCACACGCGAGGAATGCCCGTGCGCGGAGTCGACCGCGAGAGCATCGACCCGCATTTCGATCAGCGCTGCTGCCCGTTCCAGGAAATCGCCCGTAGCGCCGATGGCGCCAGCCACGCGAAGCCGGCCCTGGCCGTCTTTGCTGGCATGGGGGTATTTCAGCTTCTTCTGGATGTCTTTGACGGTGATCAGGCCCTTGAGCTCATAGGCATCGTTGACGACCAGCAGTTTCTCTACGCGATGCTGATGCAGGATGTGTTCGGCTTCTTCGAGCGTGGTTCCGACCGGGACTGTGATGAGGTTGGTCTTGGTCATCACGTCGGCGATGGGAATATCCGTTCGGGAGACGAAGCGCAGGTCGCGGTTGGTGAGGATGCCGACCAGCTTACCGCGCTTGGTGACCGGCACACCGGAGATCTTGAAGCGGCGCATGACTTCGAGCGCGTCGGAGATGGGACGTTCCGGTTCAATGGTGACGGGGTCGACGATCATGCCGCTCTCGGAGCGCTTGACCTTGTCGATTTCACCGGCTTGCTGTTCGATCGTGAGATTGCGGTGGACGACGCCCAGGCCGCCCTGCTGGGCCATGGCGATGGCCAGCCGGGACTCGGTGACGGTGTCCATGGCAGCGGACATCAACGGTGTGTTCAGGGTGATATTTTTTGTGAGGCGAGTCTGCGTGCTCACCTGGGCAGGAACGACGTCCGAGTAAGCGGGGACGAGCAGCACGTCATCGAACGTGAGCGCTTCGGGAATCGAGTTCTGAATCATGATTCTCTATTGTTGCATTGCTGCCGTGAAATGGCGCTAACGCCCATCGCTCTGCAGGTGCGGAATAGATGGTATATCTGGCTGTAATACCCCTGAAAGCTGGTCTAAGGAGAACAATGCCACGATCCCGTAGAGAGTTCCTCACTCAGAGCTCGCTGGGCCTGCTGGGCGCTGCTATCGTCCCGCAAACAGCAGAAGCCAATCAAGTTCCGCAGACTCCGGTCTCCCAGACTCCAGGAGCGCCTCCGGCATTTGGCACCGCCCCGCCGGTCGGTCCGGTTGTGTCGACGGCGACCTTCGCGGAGGCCGAAAAGCTGGTGCAGGTGGCGATGACAGCCGCCGATCAGGCTCAGGCGGCAGGGAACTGGCAGCAGTCGATGGCGGCGGTGTACGAACGGCGGGTTGGACCGCGCAGGGTGGCCGTTGAGGAGGGGATTGCGCCTGCTACTTGTTGGAAACCTCAGCAGGCTGTTGGGAAGTGCCGTATATCGGGCGATGGGGAGGGGGAAACAGCGAAAAAGGGTGCGGTTCAGGTATTCGATGACGGGCAGTTTCGAGCAGTTCTTCCGGCCAATGATGAAGATATTGCGTTTGCATTAGTGATTGAGTTGTCGCATTGGGTCGCTGCACGGAAGATTACCTCGGAACGGCTGACGAAGATCTATCTGGAGCGGCTGGGTAAGTACAACAAAATATTGAACTGCGTGATCACGCTGACCGCGGATCACGCGCTGGATCAGGCGCGTAAGGCCGATGCGGAGATCGCGGCAGGACACTATCGTGGGCCGCTGCATGGGATTCCGTGGGGAGCCAAAGACCTTCTGGATACGGCCGGGATTCGGACGACGTGGGGGGCGGAGCCGTATCGCGACCGCATCCCGGCAGAGGATGCGACCGTAACCAAACGGTTAAATGACGCTGGAGCGGTTCTGGTGGCCAAGCTGAGCCTTGGAGCCCTGGCGCTGAATGACATCTGGTTTGGCGGACAGACGATGAACCCGTGGCTGCTCGAAGAGGGCGCCTCCGGTTCGAGCGCCGGGCCGGGCGCGGCTGTGGCGGCGGGGCTGGTGGGGTTTGCCATCGGCAGCGAGACCCAGGGCAGCATTGTCAGCCCGTCGATGCGCTGCGGCGTGACCGGGCTGCGGCCGACCTATGGCCGCGTTCCACGCACAGGCGCGATGACCCTGAGCTGGACGTGCGACAAGCTGGGCGCAATGACACGCGGTGTCGTGGACACGATGATGGTGCTGAACGCGATCTCGGGGCCGGATGGGAAGGATGAGGCCTGCGTGCCGAGCACGCTGGATTTCTCCGCGGGGAAGAGTGTCGCGGGTCTGCGTGTGGGGTACTTTCCGGGGTGGATGAAAGAGCCTCCGGCGACGGACGTGGACCGCGTGGCCCTGGAGACGGTGAAGAAGCTGGGCATGGTGCCGGTGGAGGTGACGCTGCCGGACTGGCCGTATGACTCGCTCAACATCATCCTGTTCGCCGAAGCGGCGGCGGCGTTCGAGGATCTGACCATCAGCCACAAGGTCGACGAGTTGAAGATGCAGGTGTCCGACGCGTGGCCGAATACGTTTCGCCAGTCGCGGTTTCTTTCCGCAGTGGACTTTGTGCAGGCCGACCGGTTGCGGCGCAAGGTTGCGCTGGAGATGGCGCGGGTGATGTGTGAGGTGGATGTGCTGCTGGTGCCGTCCCTGCGCGATGAGGCGCTGGTGATCCCGAACTTTACGGGACATCCGTCGCTGACGCTACGGGCGGGGTTTGTGGAGGTCACGGAGGCTCGCAGCGATTGGGCTCCCGACCCGAAGCATCCGCTGCCGAAGTTCGCGACGTCGCGCCGCGTGCCGCATGGAGTCACGTTGATCGGACGGCTATTCGAGGAGGGAACGCTTGCCGAGGTGGGGATGGCGATGGAACGGGTGTTTGGCGTGGCTGCGGAGCGCCCGGCGGGGTTCTTCTAGAGCATTTTCTTATTACTGCCTCACTCTAGGGTTCACTCCGCTCCTCGCCCCAGCAATGTGTTTGCACGCTACTAAGAATTTGATGAGACACCCTGGAGCGACTGAGCGGGGATTTTGAGGTATCGCACGTTTTGTTGCGTAAAGGAAATGTCGATCTTCTATTTCCTGACTAGCGTTTCTTTCGTACATTGCCGCAATTAGCTGGATTTCATCGAAGACCTGGCAGAGACTTTCTTCAAAAGTGGCGGATACACCACGTTTAGACCTGCATGATTGTCGTATCCGGGCGCAGGTTTGACGATGCTCTCATTCCTTTCAGGAAAGCTTTTCCGTTGTGTCACACAATATCTCCGCCACATGACCGAAAGAACGAGGACAAGTCATGGAGCTGCGCCCAAACAGGATCTCGGTGAAAAGGAATCAACTGGCCGGGTTCCTCCAAGATGCAGCGATCGATGAATCTATCTGCACCATGCTTCTGACAGGCATGCCGGAGATTGACGTGGCAGGGGGCATATCGTGAACACCGCCTATATCGCAGAGCCAGCTATGCGGGCGGCTTCCAAGTCACAGCAGTTTCTCCGGCGAGCAGACATTTCCGTAGCCCTGAGTCGCGCCCGTGTATGGAACGCATTTCCGCAGAGTTATGGAATTGTTTGAATCATTATTTTCGCGGCGTTAAACGCTTACTTTCGTTTGGTCAGAAGAGGATTCGTTATGGGGAAGAATATCGTTGTGTGCTGCGATGGCACCGGCAATGAGTATGGAAGCAACAATACCAATGTTGTCGATATGTTTACGCCCATTGTCCGAGATGCGGATCAAGTAGCGTATTACGACCCCGGCATCGGCACCTTCAGTGTTTTTGGACGTACCTTGGGCAAAAAGGTCGGCGTAATACTGGGCCAGGGTTTCGGCTGGGGCTTAACAGAAAACATCGAGGATGCCTATGAGTACCTCATGGACAAGTACGAACCTGGGGATAAGGTCTTTCTATTCGGCTTCAGTCGCGGTGCTTTTACGGTGCGATGCCTGGCGGGGATGCTTAACCAAGTGGGGCTCCTCCAGAAAGGCAGCCTCAACCTGATCCCCTATGCCACCAACATCTATAACACCCCTGGCAACGAACGCATTGCGGCGGGATTCAAAGAAACCTATTGCCACGAGTGCGTCCCCTATTTCATAGGGGTGTGGGATACCGTTGGCTCGCTGGGTTATTTGTTCACCAAGACTTTCTTCGATTATCAGATTAGGGGAACCCAACACGCTTATCATGCAATCTCCATTGATGAAAAACGGAAGAAGTTTCCCGTCTGTCTGTGGGAAGAGAGTCATCTCACGCCCGATCAAAATGTTGTGCAGGCCTGGTTTGCAGGCGTACATTCCGACGTTGGCGGGTGGTATGAAGAGCGCGGCCTGTCCGACATCGCTTTGATCTGGATGCTGGAAAATGCTTCTAAACAAGGGCTAAAACTCAAAGAAGGTTGGAAAGAGAAACTGCATCCGGACCCCCTCGGTGAGCTGCACGAGTCTCGGGCCGGGTTCTGGCGGTTATGGCGGCCGGCGATACGAAAGATTCCTGAAGGCGCAAAGATCCATCGATCTGTTCTGACGCGAATGCAAGGAAAAAACGACTATAAGCCAACCCTGCCCAGTAACTACACAGCAGTCGATTAAGAACCCCAGAATAAAAGGGCCAAAGGGTCGTTATACCCCTTACCGATTGAAGACGCGCAGAAACCACAAGACTGTCAGGAGAATACGATGAATTCTAAGATAACGAGATGGACTATCGATCTGGCAGCTCTTCTAGCAATCGTTTTTTTAGCAATCGGTTGTTCCAAGTCCAAAGTGTACAAACCCGGCTATGACATCACCTCGAATGAGGCAAGCGCTCCAGTTCCGGGCTATATAGACCAGGGATGGAATCACGACACCAGCATGGAATGGTGGTACACCAGCCAAGGCTCCCGGATTATTCCTTATGACTGGTTTCGTGCCCTGGAGCTGGCCGACAGCGAAGAACTGTTCAACTCCAAGACCAACCTGGAGGAACGTCTTCGCTTCATTGGCCGGCCAGCCGACCCCAAATGGAACCCCGACGGCCTTCCGATTGGGTTCACGGTGGATAAGGCCGCCAATGGCACTCGCTATTTCGGCGTCACCTGTGCCGCATGCCATACCGGCAGGGTTGAATATAAGGGAAAAGCTGTCCTGGTCGAGGGTGGCCCCTCACTCGCGGATTTTGATGGGTTGGTCAGCGGGATTGGACAATCCCTACAGGCCACTTTAAACGACGACAACAAATTTGCGCGCTTTGCCAGCCGCGTGCTGGGCCCCAATGCAGATGCTGCCAGCGTTGCCACATTGAAGGATCAAGTAAAACAGGTAACCGGCCCATTGGCGGAACGGATCAAAGTCAACCAACCGCCCATTCCCAGCGGTTACGGCCGCCTGGACGCCTTTGGCAATATCTTCAACGAAGGCTCGGTGTTTTCCATCAACGAGCCGAGCAACGCTAAGCCTGCCAACGCCCCGGTGTCTTACCCGGTGGTTTGGGACGCGGCGCAGCACGACATTTTGCAATGGAACGGCTCGGCAGTCAACGCCGGCATCGGCTCGTACGTTCGCAACACCGGCGAGGTGGTCGGGGTGTTTGGCGATCTGCGCGTCAGCGAGACGACCGTTGCCGGAAAGAAAAAGCTGCGCTATGACCATCACATCAACGTCCCGGCTTTGGTGCGGTTGGAGGCGATTCTGACGACGCTCTGGTCGCCGGCGTGGCCGGAATCCGTGTTGCCCCCCATCGACAAGGCAAAAGCCGATCTAGGCAAGCAGCTCTATGAGAAAAACTGCGTGTCCTGCCACGCGAACATCAACCGCGCCGACCCCAACCGCCACATTGCGGCGAGGATGATCCCAGTCACCGAAGTCGGCACCGACCCGATCATGGCGACGAACCCCGCCACCAGCATCTCCAAGACGGGCATCATGGAAGGGCAGCCGATGATTCCCATCACGAAGTATTTGCCGAGCCTGGGGGTCATTGATGTGTTCGGACCGCAAGCACCCACCCAGAAAGTGGTCGGCAACGGCATTCTCGGCGTGCTGCGCGATGAATTGGGCTTGGTCAAATTTGCTTCCGGCTTGCCCGGCTATGTGAAGGCTGCCAAGGCTAATGCCTTGTTCGAAAATTGCGACCCGAAGAAAGAAGGCGTGAAGTGCATGCGTCCGCCGCGTTACAAGGCCCGTCCCCTCAACGGCATTTGGTCCTCGGCTCCGTTCCTGCACAACGGCTCGGTGCCCAGCCTTAACGAATTGTTGAAGAAACCCGACCTGCGTGTGGCCAAGTTCTATGTGGGCAGTTGGGAGTTTGACCCGGTCAATGTAGGCTTCTCCACCGAAGCTGGGCCGAACACCAGCGAGTTCGACACCTCCCAGCCCAACAACTCCAACCGGGGCCATGATTACGGCACCAGCCTAAGCGATGCCGAGAAGGCGGAGTTGATCGAGTACATCAAGACCCTTTGACCGGAACTCTTGTTCCCCCCCGCGCGGGGGGAACAGGAGTTCGAATTGTTGTTACTGAAGCCTGGTGGTGTCGACGTACTTGTTGTCTCCAGGCACAGGGGCATTGCTCGCTTTGTGTCCGGCGAATGGAACGATCTCGGAACGTAGCTTGGCCTTGGGCGCGAGCACGCCATGGAATCAACCGGCGCTTATTTCACCGATAACGTAATGGGAGAATGGTCATGGCTTGGCTCGATTGTGGTTTTTACGTGATAAAAAGTCGCTTGAACGGTTTTGTCCTCGATCTTCTGGACAGCAATCAAGCGCCGGCTTCGGCCTTAGGTTCTTATCCCATGAATGGCGAACACGGCAGCGCCAATCAGCAATGGCGGATCACTACGGAGGGGCTGATTAAGTCGAGGCTGAATGATTTTGCCGTTGACATTACCGGTTCCGTGCGGACCCCTGGAACCCCGCTGATATCCTATCCGGCCAATGGCGAGCATGGCACGCCGAATCAACAGTGGGAGCTGGTACCGGTGCCGGAGACTCCTTATTTTCTAATCAAAAGCAAACTGACGAGCTTCGTGATGGATATCACGGCCTCGAATACAGCGCCTCGGACGCAAGTTATCGCGTATCCGGCCTATGGCGGATACGGCACACCGAATCAACAGTGGGAGTTGGTTGCCGTGCCGCTGCTTTTGGCATCGGGGACTCTTGACCAAAAAGCGATGCAAATACCGGCAGAATACCCGCCTGTCTCGCAATTTGAAACCGTACCGCCGGGAGAGGGTGCCCAGATACGGAAGATCATCGGCCTCACCATGCAAATGCTGCAGCGGCGCTATCCTCCGCAAGCCACAGCGCGGCGCGGCGTTCATGCCAAGGACCACGGCTGCGTGAAGGCCAGTGTCACGGTCAATGCCGACATTCCCGAACAGTACCGGGTCGGTGTGTTTGCCACGCCAGGGAAGACCTATGAGGCCTGGATTCGCTTTTCCAATGCCACAACATTCGTAGACAAGGATATGAACAAGGATCCGGCGAACAACGATGTCTCATCGAGCCGCGGCATGGCGATCAAATTGCTGGGGATCGAAGGCAAGACGCTGCTGGACGTGCCCGGCGAAAACTCCCAAGACTTCTTGATGATCAATACGCCCATGTTCGCTTTCGCCAATGTGGCGGAGTATCTGGATGTGACGCAAATCCAGGCGGACAATAACGACGACATCAGTAAACTGTTTGCCCAGCCGCTGTCTCCGGCCAGGGCGAAGACCTATGGCATCGTCAGACGCATACAGACAACCATGCTAGGCAATCCCGTGGACGCCCAATATTTCACCGCCGCTCCTTTTCTTTTCGGCAAGGGCACTGCGGCCCAATTCTCGGTAAAGCCGCGCAATCCTGAAAGCACGCCGATTCCCGCAAATGCCTCGCCGCATTACTTGCGCGAAGCGCTGAGGAAAAGCCTGGACGTGAACACTGGCAAACCGGCTGTCTTTGATTTTATGGTGCAGATTCGGGCCGATGACTCCCAGCCCATTGAAGATGCGACGGCGGAATGGAAGACTGATGTCGCGCCGTTCCAAAACGTAGCCACGTTGACTATCGGTGTGCAGGATTTCGACACGCCGGCTCGCATCGCGGAGTGCGAGCGCCTAGCGTTCAGCCCGTGGCATGGCTTGGTTGCGCATCAGCCTTTAGGGGGAATCAACCGTTTGCGCCTGGGGGTTTACGTGGCTTCGTCGAAGTATCGGTCGTAGCCGGAGGTATCACACCGTACTCAAATTCCAGAATTACTCCTGTTTGTTTTCAATGCCGGGTGCCCCATCTTCGACACGCGCTCTTTGCGTGGCTTTAGTCCCAGGGCATTCGCGAAGCGAACCGCTCCCGCTTACTCTTTTTGTCTTCACGAGGCCTAGTGGCCGTATCCGGCGTGATGGTACAGGCGACATGCGCAAGGCACACATGGGCAGGAGCGGTCGCCCTTCGGGCGATACCCTGGGGCTGAAGCCCCAGGCTTAAGACGCAAAAAGCGCGCCGAAGATGGGGCACCCGGCAGATGTTCACGGTTTGGATTGGGGCTCTGCCGGCCACTGGAAGCAAAGAGTGTATCCATCTGGATCCGTCACATACAGCTGCTTCATCCCGTAGTAGGAAACTTTTGGTTCGCTCGCGGTGATCCCACGCGAGCGTAGATAGGCGTAAGCTCCGTCAACATCGCGGCATCCGAAGTAAAGGGCGGTGTCTCGATGCGCAGCGATGCGTGAGGCATCGGCTGCGGTGGGGCGGATGTTGTTTTCGTAGGCGTTGTTCACCATCAGCTCGACGCCATTGAGGCGGAGCATGGCCCAGCCGTAATCGTCTTTCGCATCGGTGAAAGGCTTGGAGTTCATGACAACTTCGAAGCCCAGTACATCACGGTAAAAGGCAATGGACGTTGGTACATCGAACACGTCGAACAACGGCACGGCACCTTCGATTGCGATAGCCACTCCAACCTCCCGGAAAGTTTTTTGCAAATTCAGGGAACCATGGAAAAACTCCCTACGTATGAGTGTATGTAAGCAGAGATGAGATCGCTAAGCGGCAAACAACGCAAGCGACCAAGCGAATAAACCACCACCGAAAAGTTGAATGCTTTTCCATACGCGGTCGCT
>Ga0073928_10003568_pt1 | contig 24367 bp, 23 predicted proteins | sample PaiPotPPA55metaG_FD_76969 | JGI IMG/M metagenome (GOLD analysis project Ga0073928, IMG submission 76969) | Iron sulfur acid spring bacterial and archeal communities from Banff, Canada, to study Microbial Dark Matter (Phase II) - Paint Pots PPA... ...
CGCCTCGAAAATCGGCCAGATCGCGGCGGAGCGAGTCGGCGAAGAAGTCACGATGATCATGACTCAAGGGGGCGCCGCGCGGGGATTGGATCTGCTAGTCGATAGTGGCCTCGCAGCCGTCATGATCCCCGAGGTGCTGGCTCTGCGCGGATGTCCGCAGCCGGCTAATTTTCACCCGGAGGGGGACGTATATCGCCATACGCGCCTGATGCTTTCGATGTTGCCGCGTGGATGTGCCGAGACACTGGCCTTCGGTGCGCTGTTTCACGATATTGCCAAACCGCAAACACTGGTAATCGAAGCCGACGGTAAAATGACATATTATGGCCATACCGATCTCGGCGGCCGTGTCGCGACTTATATCCTTCAGCGGCTGCGACGCCCGCGCGCGGTGCAGGTCCGCGTTGCCTATCTCGTGCATAATCACCTCAGGATGATGATGGCGCCGCGCATGCGGCGGGCGACGCTCAAACGCATGTTGGCGGAGGAGGGGTTTGAAGAGCTACTCGATTTGTCACTCCTGGACACGCTCGCGTCAGGCTCAGCGCTGGGCTTCTACCATTTCTGCCGCCGTGCGATGGCCACAATGAGTGCGGCGGAAATTCGTCCGCCGCGATTGATTACCGGTGATGATCTGATCGCAATCGGGTTCCCGGCGGGTCCGGGCTTCAAACATATTCTGCATGAAGTCGAGGACCACTATCTCGACGGCACCTTGAAAACTCGAGACGAGGCGCTGCAGTACGTACTTGAGCACTTTCGCCCGGCCGAGGCTGAGCCAAGTAGGCCGAAGCCCCGAGCAATGCCGTAAGCGTCGGTAGTGTCCTAATTTGAAACTCGCTGCAATTGAGCCCAAGCGCAAAAGAGGGAGCGATGATTACTTGTTTTCTTCGATATGAAATCGATCCCGCAAAGATACGTGAGTTTGAGCACTACGGAAGGCTTTGGATCGCATTGGTCAACCAACTCGGTGGTAAGCACCACGGGTATCTCTTGCCCTCCGAAAGTGCCAGCGATATCGCTTTGGCTTTGTTCACCTTTCCCAGCCTCAGCGAGTACGAGGCGTACCGCCAGAAGGCGGCTGATGACCCTGAGTGCCAGGCAGCCATTGCCTACGCCAAGGAGACAGGATGTATCCGCCGGTGGGAGCGATCCTTCTTCCGCCCCCTTTTCGAGTGAAACGCAGCGCCGCCAGGTCAAATTAGGACACCACCTAAGCGTCAGCACAAGCCGGAGCGGTGACAAAGTGCTCGTTGCCAACGCCATCACCAAACGCTTCGGGCGAACAGTGGCCCTTGACGGTGTTGATTTTGGTGCACGAGAGGGCGAAATCCACGCCCTGGTGGGCGAAAATGGAGCCGGCAAGAGTACCCTCATCAACATCTTTGCCGGCCGCCTGCGCCCCGATTATGGACGCGTGACGCTTAATGGGGCTGTACTAGGCGCAGGCTCGGCCGCGGCTGCTCTGGCCCACGGAATTGCGGCCGTCTACCAATCACCGATGCTCTTCGAGCGGATGGGGTGGGAGGAGAACCTGGCGCTCGGCGGCTTTAGTCCGCAGCACTTTAATATCGATGCGGTCGCGGCGGACGCGGCAGTGCTGGCGGCCGAATTAGGGTTCACGCTGCCGCCGCCTGGCGCAGTCGTCGAGCGCCGGTCGGTCGCCGAGCGCGTCAGGTTGGAAATCCTGCGCGCGCTCAGCTTTCGGCCGCGCGCGCTAATTCTCGACGAACCGACCAGCGTACTCTCACCGGCCGAACTCGAACCCTTTCTCCAGTTACTCCGCCGATTACGTCGCCAGGGGCGAATCGTCATCCTGGTGACTCACAAGCTCGCCGAAGCACTGGCGGTTGCCGATCGAATAACCGTGCTACGTCGCGGACGCGTTGCTGCTGAGAGGGACGCGGCTCTCACCAGTGAGGCTGAACTCGCCCAACTCATGATGGGGGACGCCCTGCCGCGTTCTGCAACGATTTCCTGCCTAAACCCCGGTGCACCCGTCGTTGAGCTGCATCGGGTCACGCTGAAGTCGAGAGACCGGCTGACACTGGATGGAATCTCGCTCACGCTCAGAGCAGGCTCTATCGTCGGAGTCGCGGGAGTCGACGGCAACGGGCAGGATGAATTGGTCGAAGTGATGGCAGGCGTACGAGCGCCCACCTCGGGTTCCGTGCGGCTGTCAAATCTCGACCGTGATGCGGGTGATGTGCTGGCGGTCATCCCACAAAATCGTGATGTTCATGGTCTGATTCTGGACCTCCCGTTATGGGAGAATTTGCTGCTCTCGCGTAACCTGCGCAGACAAGTGTGCGTGCGGTACGGATGGATTAGGCACTCTCGCGCCGCTCAGCTTTGCCAGGAGCTAATCCAACGTTTCAGCATTCGCGGAAGGGGGCCCCACGCTCTAGCGGGCTCGCTTTCGGGCGGTAACCGGCAACGCTTCGTGGTCGCGCGAGCACTTGCAGCCGCCCCCTCGGCGATTGTCGCTCATGATATTTGCCGTGGTCTCGATTTGAATGCAGCCGCGGAGCTTCGAGCCAGATTGCGCGATTTCGCCGCGCGGGGAGGCGGCGTGCTTTTAATTTCGAGCGATCTGGAAGAACTCCTCGCGCTATGCCACAGGCTATACGTGATCAACCGCGGCCGTCTGACGGAAGTCCAAGCCGGCCGGCATGATTTGGTCGAAATTGGTTTGTTGATGTCGGGCGCCTCGCGATGAAACTGGCTGCGCTCGCCAGGCCATTCGTGGCGCTCGCAGTTGCAGCCGCCTTAATCTCGGTCATCCTGCTGACGCTGGGGACCTCGCCTATCAGCGTGTTCAAGGCGCTGTATGACGGGGCGTTCGGCAACTGGGTGGTGTTCACCGATACCCTGACCAAATCAATTCCGCTGCTCTTTTGCGGGCTCGCGATATCGGTTGCGTTCGAGGGCGCACTCTGGAACATCGGTGCGAATGGCCAATTGCTCGCAGGGGCCATGAGCGCAGGCGCGCTCGGACCGCGGCTGCACGGCTGGCCACACGCGTTTGCAACTGCGGCGCTGCTGATAGCAGGGGCAAGCGGCGGTGCCTTATGGGGTGGAGTCGCCGGATGGCTGCGCGCGCGCCGAGACGTCAACGAAGTCATCTCCACGATCATGTTAAATTTTGTCGCAGCGCAAATTCTGAGCTGGCTGGTCCACGGGCCGCTGATTGAGGCATCGCGTGCGTACCCGATGAGCGCACCAATCGCGCCGGTAGCGGAGTTGCGGTTCTATTATCCGCCAAGTCGTCTTAACCTCGGGATGCTGTTGGCAGTCGCGCTTGCATTTGCCTGCCAAGCATTCTTGTACCACACCGAAAAGGGGTTCGAACTGCGCGCAATGGGGCGTAATCGGCACGCTGCCGCCTTTTTCGGCATCGACACGGGCTGGCTGACTGTATGGGTAATGGCGCTGAGCGGGGGACTTGCCGGACTCGGCGGCGCCACCCACCTGGCCGCGATTACTCATCGCCTGTACGAGACACTCTCGCCGGGATGGGGCTATGAGGCAATCGCGGTTGCGTTGATTGCGCGTCTTAACCCGCTGGCGATCGTGCCCTCGTCAATTCTGTTCGGCGCGCTCGATAACGGTGCGCAGGCAATGCAGCGTACGCAGGGCATTTCACCAGTATTGGTGCAAGTCATCCAGGGGTTGGTGATCATGATCCTGCTCGCCTTCGACACCACCGCCTGGATCGCCTTCCGCAACGCACTGTGGACGTCGTCGCCACCCGAAAATCGACACACCGATTCGATACCCGCCGGAGGCGAACGCTCTATCTCAGTTGCGCATCACCGCTGACGTTTTGTTTTTCATGCGCCTGAATGGATAGGTGAGCGGTTGCCTCTGATTTATGTATTGAGCAGTGCTAGAACCATCAGCCAGACGCACCAGACTACTCGTAGTTACTTAATGAAACGGGCGTCCTCGTCGCGGAATCGCAAGAATTCAGCATAGCATAGCCTCTCCGGGATCCCGCGCGCGATAAACGTCGGTCTCGGCATTGAATTGAACAGACAACTCAACGCCAAGCATCCTTTGCGCAGACAGCAGGCGCGAAAAATTGACCTCTGCACGGCTACCGCAACGGGCCAACGGGCCACACGACGAAGACAGCCTCGTCGCTCACCTACGGCGGAGGTGAACGAAAGGGTGTCAGCTTAGTTAGCCCGAGATTGAAGGGTCATGACGGGGCATGCAGCCAGCCCGTAGTTGTTGCAACTACGGGCTGGCGTCTATGGCCTTTTTTAGCTGGCTACTGTTCAGCCGGCACCAGTTCCACTCGGCGGTTTTCTGCGCGTCCAACCGAGGTGCGGTTGGTTGCCACAAAGTGGGTCTTGCCAAACCCCTGAGGAATCAGTTGGCTGGCCGGAATGCCCTTGTCCTCCAGGTAGGCAGTAACCGATTCGGCGCGCCGTTGCGACAATTTCAGATTGTAGGCGCGTGTGCCGATAGCGTCGCAGTAGCCATTGACGTACACCTTCACGTTGGGATTGGCCTTGAGCGTTTCCGCTGCTTCGTCGAGCACGGGTCTGTCGACCGACCGAATCACCGCCTTATCGAAGTTAAAGTGAACGCCACGCAGAATGATCTTCTGCGGCGGTGGTGGTGGAGGTGGAGGCGGCGGTGGTGGAGGCGGCGGTGGTGGCGGTGGTGGTGGCGGTGGTGGTGGCGATGGGCACAAGAAGTAGCCGGCTATCGCGCCCAGCAAGGCACCGCCGCCCACACCCGCGCCTACGCCTGTCGCAATTTTTCCTGCGGTCTGATGGTTCACCGCGCTAGACAGCACTATTCCGGAGCCGATGCCGCCGCCGACCAATCCCCCGCCCCCAGCGGATAATAAAATGCACTTCTCCCGGTCCGTCATCGAGGCGCAGCCCGTGATGAACGACAGGGCGGCTACCCACATTAAAGTTTGAGCAAGTCTTTTTCCCACAACGTCTCCCCTTCGGCTTCGGAGGAATCCACCGCAGCCTGTTGCCAGTTATTTGGGCACCACTTAAATCCGCAAAGATACTAATTAAATCCGCAAAGATACTAAAGGCATTTACGCGGAAATCAAGAAAAAACGAACGGCTAGCTGGTGCTCGACGGCCACAGTATAGGGCAAACCGCAGCGTGCTCGCTGAGTCGCGAAATCGAGGACGGTATTGACGTATGAGAGTCTGTTACCCTGCTTGCCAGCGGCGGGCTCTGGCTCTAGATCAAGACCCTGTTTCCACGCCCAAACAGGCGCGAGTCTGCGGGCCGAAGTAGAGTTTATTGCTTCAAGCCCAAATCGCCCGATATGTCGAAATGGATCTTGCGCACTTTGAAGCGCCATTCCCCTGCTTCCTTGACCAGCAGATCTTCATAGCGGCCCGCCAGTGACGCCATGATGCCGGCGGACGACTCGCGCAGTACTACGATGTAACTATCCGCGCGCGCTTCGCTTCCGCCGACGCGGATCACGTGATTGAGCGTGCAATGTTTCCGTGCCGGACCTTCGCCAGGACGGGGGACCTGCGCATTGATGAACTCATAGATCGCTCGGCGGCCCTGGAGCTTGCCGAACGGTCCGGCTTCGAAGATGGCATCTTCGGTGAAGAGGCCAGCGAATTTGTCAAACTCACCGTTATCAACATGGAAGCAATAAGCTGACATCAGGTCACGTATCGCCTCCTTTTCTTCCAGTTCAGATGCCATGGGTTGCATCCTCCTTAACTTTATTTATCCCGGACCCGACAGCCGCAGCTTGCCTTTCCGCTACGATGCCGACCATCCGCTGTCTACCGGGAAAATAGCACCGGTTATGATCCGGGCCTCGTCTGAGGCAAGAAACAGGGCCATGTGAGCGATATCCTCGGGTTCGCCCATACCGAGCATATGATGCTCATTCATTGCTGCGATCCGGCGATCGTCCGCGATGAATTTCTTGACGCGTTCGGTCAGGATCGCACCGGGAGCGATCGCGTTGACGCGAATTCTGTCTTTGGCATAGTTGACGGCCATCGAACGGGTCATCGCCAGCACGCCACCCTTCGCCGCGGTATAGGCGTCGCGGCCTCTGATACCCGCAAGCGCGACGTATGACGTGGTGTTGATGATCGCGCCCCCACCGGCCTTGATCATTTCCGGAATCGCGTATTTGCAGCACAGAAACGTCCCGTACAGGTCGACCCGCATGACGCGCCAGAACTCGTCGACCGAGACCTTGGTGACCGGGCCGTCTTCGGCGGTCGAGCCGCCCGCATCGTTGTAGAGCACGTTAAGTTTGCCGTAGGTCGCAATTGTTGACGCAATCGCGCGTTCGACGCTCTCCGGATCCGTGACATCGGTATGAATATAGTTGGCGTCGCCACCCTTATCGCGCACGCGGACCATCGTGCCTTCACCGCCTTCGCGCGAGATGTCGGCGACAATTACCTTGGCGCCTTCACGCGCAAACAGAATCGCGCCGGCACGGCCGATTCCCGAGCCGCTGCCGGTGATAAACGCCACTTTGCCGTCGAGCCTGCCCATGACCAATACTCCGCCCGGCGTCTGCCGGTCATCTTTTATCGGCTTTTTGCCGATCGCGTTTTATCGGCGCTCGCCGATCGTGTTTTATTAGTATCGCTTATAACAAGTTCTAAATGTGCATCTCAAATGCTTTTAAATAGGCACGTTGCAGACTCTTTCCGGAAGCGGACCTCGCAAACTCGTTTACTTCTTTTCGCCCGCTTAGTGGAGTGCTGTGTTCCGCCTAGCGTTGGATGCAGGGCGCAGACTCTTCTCAGCAACACCCGGTTTTTGCAAGACGCAACAGGTCTGGGAATCCTTGACATTACGAACCCGCCATCGCTAGTGCTTGCTGATACCAGGGCGCAGGCAAGACACGCCGTCCGGAGGTTTTCTATGTCGGGCAATCATCATGACCCCGCGCAAATTCATGCGCGGCTGAGCCATCCCGTGATCGACTCCGACGGTCATTGGGTCGAGTATTTTCCGCTGATGCTCGATTACATCCGCAACGTGGCCGGCAATAAAGCGGTCGAAGGGATGAAGGCGGGTGACGAAATCGTCGGCCGGATTCTAACAATGTCGCTGGAGCAGCGGCGCAATGAGCGCCGGGCCCAACAATCATGGTGGCCGTTTCCGACCAAGAATACGCGTGATCGGGCGACCGCGATGATTCCGAAATTGCTCTATCAGCGGATGGAGGAACTGGGATTCGATTTCTCGGTGCTTTACCCAACTCAGGGTCTCGGTATCTACGCCATCCGCAATGACGAGATACGTCAGGCAACCTGCCACGCATTCAATTTGTATATCGCCGACTCGTTCCGCGATTTCGCCGATCGTCTCACGCCTGCGGCGGCGATTCCGATGAATACACCCGCCGAAGCAATCGCCGAGCTGGAGCACGTTAAACAACTCGGCCTCAAGGCGATTGTAATGGGCAGCTTGATCCGGCGGCCCATTCCGGCTTACGCCGGCAACGGTGGACATCGAACTGCAGCCTGGTATGACGTGCTGGGGCTCGACAGCGAGTGCAATTATGATCCGGTCTGGCAGAAGTGCGTTGAGCTGGGGTTCGCTCCAACCTTCCATAGTGCCGGGCGAGGACTCGGGCTGCGAATGTCGCCGTCGAATTTCACTTACAATCACATCGGCCACTTCGCCAGTGCCAGCGAAGCGGTATGCAAGGCTTTGTTGATGGGTGGGGTCACGCGACGATTCCCGACTTTGAAGTTCGCCTTTCTCGAGGGAGGCGTAGGATGGGCGTGCCAGCTTTATGCTGACCTTATCGGCCATTGGAAAAAACGGAATTACGAAGCGCTGGCGGACGTGAATCCGGCCAATCTCGATCGGCAACTACTCGGTCAGCTCTTCGAGCAGTATGCCGGCCGGGAGGCGGCTGACAAGCTCAAGGAATGGAAATCCGTCTCCGAGGGCGAAGACTCAGCGGCGCTCTGGGCTGCGCGCGGCCGCGACGTCATTGATGATTACGCGGCCTGTGGTATCGAGCAGCCCGAGGATTTCCGCGAACTCTTTGCCCGCAATTTCTATTTCGGCTGCGAGGCTGACGACCCGATCAACGCGTGGGGATTCAACACGCGCGTCAACCCTTACCGAGCGCGCATCAAGCCGCTCTTCGGTTCTGACATCGGCCATTTCGACGTGCCTGATATGCGCGAGGTGCTGGTCGAGGCGCATGAGCTGGTCGACGACGGCATTATCACGGCAGACGACTTCCGCGATTTCGTCTTTATCTATCCGGTTGAGTTCTGGACCGGCGTCAATCCCGATTTCTTCAAGGGTACCGCCGTCGAAAGTCATGCCGCTGCGTGGCTCAAGACCGGAGGGCGGGAAGAGCAGCCAGAAGCACGGGATTAAGACACGGCCAGTTCGCGGGCCTTAGAGAATGACAAAAGACGTCCTGGTAGGACGCGGCTCTCGAGCCGGCTTGTTTCTGCATCTTCAGTTGCCTTAGAGGGCGAAGGAGGTCCTCGATGCGAGCAGTCTCACATGTAGCAATCGGCGTCAGCGATATGGATCGCGCGCTCCACTTCTATCGCGATTTGCTCGGGCTGCGCGTGACGCTGGATACCATGGAGCGAATCGGCGGAATGGGAACGCTATTCGCCAATCCGCAAAAGGGACAACGGCGCGCGGTCTACATGCGGTTTGAGGATGGGCCGCACGCGAGCTTTATCGTGCTGTCGCAGAATCCCGGCGAACCCAGCGGCCATCCGCTCAAAATCGACCAGGTCGGCTTACATCATTTCTCGTTCTGGGTCGATGACCTGCGCGAGCGGGTCGAAAAACTCAAGACCGCTGGTGTCAAGATTCTATTGCCACCAACGGAATCCGATACCGCCGCCTACGGTGAAGCTGCGGGCGGCAAGGTACTAACGACGCTTTTTGAAGACCCCGACGGCACGATCGTCCAATTCGATCAGCGGCTGTCGTGACGTGGCTTACTAACTGGGGAGCAATCCAATGAACGGCATTTCGCACGTAGCAATCGGCGTCCGTGACATGGAGCGTTCGCTCAAATTCTACCGTGACTTGCTGGGGCTCGAGGTCAGATACGACCAGATGCAACCGATTGGTGGAATGGCGAGCCTGTATGCGAACCCGCAAAAGGGCCAGCGTCGAGCTGCTCACCTCCATTACGGCAAAGGCGAAAGCAGGGGCTTCCTGGTGCTGACCGAGATGCCAGGTGGCACGCCCGGCGAAGCGATCAAGCTCGACGAAGTCGGAGTTTCTCACTTCTCATGGTGGGTCGATGATATTCGTGCCATTTATGAAAAGCTCAAAGCCGCGGGTATCAAGATTCTGGTGCCGCCATATGAAACCGATGCAGGCGGATATGGCGAGAACCCCGGGCGGAAATATCTGACCTGTCTGTTCGAGGACCCCGACGGAATCATGGTGCAACTCGACCAGCGCGTCGGCTAAATAGAACTGGCCAGCCCGCACGTTTGGCCCAGCGGGGCTGCGAGCATAACGAGCGGTGAACGAGTCGTGCGCCATGTCTGAGATTTTCACGTGCAAAGATTGGCCCCGCTGAGGCGCAGGACAGGCGCGACAACGGGGCGCCGGCGCATGCCGGGTCGGTGACAAGAATGTTGAGCCATTGCCGGGTACTCGATCTCACCACCGAGCGCGGTCTGCTATGCGGGCAAGTGCTCGGCGACCTCGGCGCCGACGTAATCAAGATCGAGCCTGTGGGCGGCTCGCCGGTGCGGCGGCTTCCGCCATTTTTTCAAGACCAGCGGGGCCTCGAGCATTCGGTTTATTGGTGGGCCTACAATCGCAATAAACGCGGCGTTACGCTCGACCTTGAACGGGAGGAAGGCCGCAACATATTCCGCGAACTAGTCCGCAAGGCCGATTTCGTTATCGAGTCGGCCAACCCTGGCCATTGGAGCCATCGCGGTCTTGGTTATAAGGAATTGAGTGCGCTCAATCCCCGATTGGTCGTCGTTTCGATAACTCCATTTGGTCAAGACGGCCCGAAGGCGAGCTACGCCGACAGCGACCTCATCGTCATGGCCGCTGGGGGAGTGCTCATATTGTATGGCGACGAAGATCGGCCACCGATTAGGATGAGTGTGCCGCAAGCCTATCTGCATGCCAGCGTCGACGCGGCGGCGGCCGCCCTCGTTGCTTATTACGAACGGCTCGATTCGGGAATTGGGCAACATGTTGATGTAGCGGCGCAGGAAAGTGTCGGGCTCGCGAATCAATCGAACGCATTGACGATACCGATTCGGGGCGAGGAAACGCGCCGAATGGCAGGTGGCGCACAGCTCGGTCCACTCCGTGTGCCGCTGGTGTGGAACGCCAAAGATGGCCAGATCACGTTTGTTTTTCTGTTCGGCTCTGCGCTGGGACCGTTCACCCGCAAGTTTGTTGATTACCTTTATGAACAAGGTGCGTGTGACCAGGCGATGCGCGATACCGATTGGGTCGGCTATGGTGCCGAGTTGCTCTCCGGACGCCTGCCGATGGAGGACTATGATCGGCGCAAGACAGTCATCGCTGAATTCTTCCGCCAGAAAACCAAGGTTGAGCTGTTTGAAGCTGCTCGCGAACGTACGCTCCTGATAGCGCCCGTCTCGACGATTGATGACGTGCTGCACAACCCTCAGTTTATCGCTCGTGAATATTGGCAGCGGCTAACAAATCCCGAGGCCGGCGCCTCAATGCTCTATCCAGGTCCGTTCGCGCGCTTCAGCGCAAAACCGATTACGTTTCGGCGCCCACCTCCAGCCGTCGGTGAGCATAACCGTGAAGTTCTGATCCGCGACCTTAGCATGAGCGAGGGCGAATTCGCGGAACTTCAGAAGCAGAGAATCATCTAATGGCCGTTATTGGGCGGAGAGATGCGGCCGAATCCCGGAGCCAGAGCGAAGAGCAGCGAGTCTGCGAACCACATACCGGGGGTCTGCCGAACGGCCCGCAAGGGCCTATTGGACGTGCGCATGGAAACACCAGGCGGAGCGAAGCGCAGCCGAGCTCGCCAGGCGCAACGAAGTGGAGCCGAGCTAACGAGTCTGCCCGATCGGCGCACAGCGCCGTTTGGAGGTGCGTACAAGAAGGAGTCTGCGACGTGCGCATAGAAACATTAGGCGGAGCGAAGCGCAGCCGAGCTAAGGAGTCTGCGACGTGCGCGTAGAAAACAGATTGCCCCTCCAAGGCGTCAAGATTCTCGACTTCATGTGGGTGCTGGCGGGGCCGGGAATCACGCGGCTGCTCGCGGATTACGGTGCCACCGTTATCCGCGTCGAGTCGACCAATCGAACCGATCCGACTCGAACCGTAGGACCGTTTCAAGACAGCCAGAGCGGCGCAGAAAGATCAGGCTTGTGGGGCAATAATAATGCAGGCAAATACGGCCTCACGCTCGACTTATCCACCGCTGGCGCACGCGAGATCGTGATGGACCTGGTGCGATGGGCCGATGTCGTATGCGAGGCGTTCTCGCCTAAGGCAATGCGGGCTTGGGCTTTTGATTATGAATCGCTGCGGCAGGTTAAACCTGATCTGATCATGCTGAGCACGTGCCTGATGGGCCAGAGCGGTCCGCTTTCGCGCTTTGCCGGGTTTGGCAACCTCGCTGCCGCTTTGTGCGGCTTTTACAACCTGGTCGGATGGCCCGACCGCCCGCCATCTGGGCCCTTCAGCGCGTATACTGACTACATCGCTCCGCGCTTTGGCGCCTGCGCGCTGATGGCGGCGCTTATCCACAAAAAGTTAACTGGCGAGGGACAATACATCGACCAGGCGCAGGCGGAATCAGCGCTGCATTTTCTCGCCCTGCCGATTCTCGATTTCTCCGCCAATCAGCGGCGCTATCAACCAGTTGCCAACCGTGATTTGTATCATGCCCCTCATGGAGTCTATGCCGCCACCGGTCACGATCGATGGGTTGCTATCGCGTGCCGCACCGAGGACGACTGGCGTGCATTGTGCGCAGTGATGGAGGCGCCACAGCTCGCGGCCGATGCCCGGTTCAATACATTCGCGGGTCGGCAGGCGAACTGCGACGAGTTGGACCGCCTGATTAACCAATGGACGCGGACCGCTGAGGCGCATGACCTTGAGCGGCGATTGCAAGCGGGCGGCGTTCCCGCACACGTAGTTCAAAACGCTGACGATCTTTATCAGGACCAGCAACTCCATCATCGAAAGCATTTCGTCGAAGTCCCGCATTCAGAGCTTGGCAAAACCTGGGTCGAGAACTCGCGTTTTACTCTGTCGCGCACGCCCGCCCGCGTTGAGCGTGCTGCTCCGATGCTGGGCGAGCATAATCAATACGTGCTGGAGCAGATCCTGGGCTATGGCGAAGACCGCATCGCCGAACTGGTCGGGGCCGGCGCACTTGGCTAATTTTTCAGGGCCGGTTCGTACGCTGTCTGCCTTGGCGGATGGCCGCTGCGCCTGCTGTCCCCTGCTCACCCGATTGGCAAAAGGAGCGGACAAATGAGTGTACAGCTCAACCACATCATCGTACCGGCCAAGGAAAAATGGACCTCGGCGAACTTTCTAGCGACTATTCTGGGGCTCGAGGTTGGACCCCAGTGGGGCCCATTCGTTCCGCTCCGGACCAGCAACGGCGTCACGATTGACTTCGTTGATGCTGCGAACTTCGAGACACATCACTGCGCCTTCCTGGTAAGCGAGAAGGAATTCGAGGCCGCGCTCGCCCGCCTGCGTGACAAGGGTATCGTATTTTACGCGGATTTTATGCGTAAGAGGTCCGGCGAAATCAATCACCTCTATGGCGGCCAGGGCGTCTACTTTGACGACCCTGATGGTCACCTGCTCGAACTCATTACTCAGCCCTACGGCCCAACCCCTGAGATGTGAGATTCAAAAGCATAAGTACAATAACGATTATAGCTTGTAAGGAGAGCACAAGTGGCACTGGTTGATTTTGGCGCAGCACTTTCCTCGATGAAGGACGTTCCGGAAGCAGCCCGCAAGGCGGAGAGCTTTGGTTATGACTACTTGTGCTCGGGCGAGCACATGATGTTTCACGGCGCCGTGCCGAACTCGCTTATTACGCTCGCGGTGGCGGCTGGCGCGACTTCCAGGATCAAGCTTATGAGTACAGTGGTGCTGCTGCCGCTGTACACACCGATGGTGTTGGCCAAAATGACCTCGGTGCTCGATGTTGCCTCGGAGGGCCGCTACCATATGGGCATCGGCGTTGGTGGCGAATTTCCCAAGGAATTCGAAGCCTGCGGCGTACCGGTCAAGCAGCGGGGTTCGCGTTCGAATGAAGCTCTCGAAGTAATCAAGAAGCTTTGGACCGAAAAAAACACCAGCTTCGAGGGCCGTTACTCCAAATTTTCCGGCGTGACCCTGGATCCGCAGCCAACCCAAAAACCACATCCTCCCATTTGGGTGGCCGGCCGCAAGGAATCGGCGATGAGGAGGGCGGCGCTCTATGCTGACGGCTGGATTCCGTACATGTATACGCCTGAAATGCTCCATGAAAGCATCGATAAGATTCACCAATTCGGCAACGAGGCGGGGCGCGACCTGAGCCACTTCCGGCCTGGATTATTCATCTTTGCCTCGGTCTACGCCGATCGGGATGAGGCACGAGAACAGGCAGCCCGGGCGCTGGGAAAGAATTACGCCCAGGATTTTTCGAAGATCGCCGGCCGTTATGCCCTCTACGGAAATCCCGACGATTGCCGCAAACGGCTGAAGGAATACGTCGATGCGGGCGCGCGTACCGTTTTGGTGAGCTGGGCTTGCCGCCAGAATGATATCGAGCAGAACATGAAGCTGGTCGCTGAAGAGGTTGCCCCTGCGTTCAGATAAACCCTGCTCGCGCGGCGGCCAGATTCCTGCGGGCCCACGATTGGCCGGCGCGCACTGGTTTAGCAGGCGCAATGGTCGCTCCTTTCTGCAGAGACGCGACAGCGCCGGTGCCGTCGTTACCAGCGAGCGGGAAACACGCCTCTGTGGCACGATCGAGCGCCGAAAAAAGCACTACACAGCACAATAGCTATTCGGAACCCATTCCAATGCGAAAGGCGGGCCGACTGAGCTTGCGGACAGCCGCGACCTTGGGCGTGCTTGCCGTAGTCGCATTCACACTCAGCCCATTGTCCTCCGCTCAGAGTGGATCAGCGCCCGACGGTGCAAAGCCGCTTGTCAAAATGGCACAGATGCGGTTTGGCACCCTCACCGAAGCAGAGCTAACGATGCTTCGGGCCGCACCAACCCGGAAGTTAGCCTGGGCGTCGAAAAGTGAAGATCCCGACGACCCGTTCAACGATGCAGCCAAAGCTGAAGCCTGGGGCAAGGAGCGAACGGTCCGGGCGGAGTTGCTCGCCTGGCTGTTGTCCGATCCAGAGGCTTCGAAGCTGGTTCATCCGAGCGGCGTCGGTCTCGCGGCGGCCAGAATTGTCGGTAAACTTGACTTGTCTTACCTCGAAGTAATTCACCCGCTAACGCTGCTCGACTGTTCGATTCCCGATGGCATTGATTTATCCCACGCGCGGGTAAAGAGCCTCGACCTGCGCCGTAGTTGGACCGGGACAATCGATGGCGATCTCTTAATGGTGCACGGCGATCTTGATTTGCCCCTCGGTCACTACGACAGTATCAGCTTGTTCCGCGCGGAAATCGAAGGCAATTTGGATTGCAGCGCCAGCCGCCTCTCCGGCGATCCACCGCTCGCCGCAGCCCTCGCCGCGATAAATGGCGATGTGGTTTTGCAAGACGGCGTCGAAACTGCCGGCGTGATCGATTTGCGACTAGCCAGGATTGGCCAATCGCTTAGCGTCAACCATGCGCGTTTCATCGGCGGCGGTCAGAATGGCTTGAATGCGGAGCGCGCCACGATTGGCGGTACGCTTTATTGGGTAGATATCGCCAAAAGCGCTCGCACCCAGTTGGACTTAAGCGATGCTCATGCGGCTTCACTTTGGGATGACGAGAAAAGCTGGCCGGCGCCCGGCAACCTTTATCTCGACGGTTTCGTTTATGGAGCGTTTGCCGGCGGATCGACCGGTGAACTCGCGCGGCTGCGATGGCTCCGCCTTCAACCACTCGCGTTGCAAGCCCAGCCCCAACCTTACCGCCAGCTTGCACAAGTGTTCCGAGACGGCGGCCGCGAAGAGGGCGCGGCACGGGTTGAGATCGCTCGCGAGAATGCACTGACCAAATACGGCGGAAAGGGGATTGCGAGGTGGCTATGGCGCGAGGCGCTACGGGCAACGATCGGATACGGGTACCGTCCGCTCCGTGCACTGTGGTGGATTCTCGCCTTCGTGCTGCTCGGCGCCATATTGTTCAAGTGGGGCTATGGGGCTGGCTTGATTGCACCCACTGAAGAAAGCGCTTATCGGGCCTTCATCGGGAGCGGAGCGCCGCCCGTTTATTATCCGCCGTTCAGCAGCGTGGTCTATTCGCTGGAGAATTTTCTGCCCGTCGTCGATCTACATCAGGGTACATATTGGCGGCCCAACCCTCGCCATCCCAGCAAGCGCCGGCGCAATGTCAAATGGGCGGACGATACTCTCTCAGCCCGTTTGCTGCGATGCTATCTATGGATCCATATCCTCGCCGGATGGACGATCACCCCGCTGCTGTTCGCCGGCTTGGCCGGCCTTTTGCGCAACGACTGAGGCTGTGACTGTGGGGCGGCTTCGCAGCCATCTCCTCAACAAGTCTGAATCGGGACGAAATCTGGCCATCGCGTAGCTAGTTGGATTAAGCTCCGCGCAGGATTGATCATAAAAAAGGAGACTTGGTAATGGCGAGTCCACAATTGCAACAGGCGATCGATGCCATGAAAGGCATGGCGCAGGCGCGGCCCTCAACTCCGCAGGAAATGCGAGCGTTGTTCGAGCAAATGGCGGCACCGGCCGAGGCAGACATCAAATGCGAGCCAGTTGAAGCCGGCGGCGTCAAGGCAGAATGGATCTCTGCTCCAGGCGCCGCTCCCGACCGGGCAGTGCTCTACCTTCATGGCGGTGGCTACGTGGTCGGCTCGATCAAGACCCATCGCGACCTGATGGGCCGGGTATCGCGAGCCGCCGGAGCACGGGTGCTGGGACTCGATTATCGGCTCGCACCGGAGCATCCGTTTCCGGCTGCGGTAGATGATTCAGTAGCGGCCTACAGATGGATGTTGCAGCAAGATCTTAAACCGTCGCGCATCGCCGTCGCGGGCGATTCCGCCGGCGGCGGTTTAGTGATCGCCGCGTTGGTGGCGATTCGTGACGCGGGACTGCCGATGCCCGGGGCGGGCGTTTGCCTGTCGCCGTGGGTCGATCTGGAAGGAATCGGTGAATCGATGAAGACCCGCGAACAGGCCGACCCGGTCGTCCGTCGCGATATGTTGACACAGATGGCCGCGGCCTATCTTGGCGGCAAGAACGCACGGACGCCGCTGGCGGCCCCCCTATATGCTGAATTGAAAGGCTTGCCGCCATTGCTGATCCAGGTCGGCGATGCCGAAACTTTGCTGGACGATTCCAACCGATTGGCTCACCGAGCGCGTGCAGCGGGCGTCCAGGTCAAGCTCGAAGTGTGGCCCGAGATGATTCACGTGTTCCAGCAATTTGCCGGTTTTCTACCGGAAGGCCAGCAAGCAGTAGAAGGCATCGGCCAGTACCTCAGCCAGCATCTGGCGTGATGTCATATCAGTCCTCGCCGGCTCAAAGATGAGTGGGCGAGGACTGGTATTCTCGTTTTGCGGCGGTCCCGGCCATTCGTATCCGTCGCCGCCACCTAAGGAGCGCCACATTGCGATGAACGGGGCATATTGCGGCATCTCGACGATCTGAAACCATGCCGAGGACCGCGTCGGCGCGGGCGAGCCGTCTCAGCAGTTTATCGGGGGCCGGTGGCAGATTGTCATCCCACAATTCGACTCGCACAGCCTGGGCCAGTCGCCGCAAAGGCCGGCTGGGCGATGGGGCGGGTCGCGAAGACCCTTGGCTCTCGTTACGCGGTACTCATAGGCAAAGGTGACAAACAACCGGAACCTCTGATATACGCGACATTTGTGGATCAAACTACTATCGAGCAAGTGATCGCAGGGGCTGGCGGACGCGCGGCGCTTAGCGAAATCGAATCGAAACGGCTGTTGGAAGCCGCTGGAATAACTACCGCGTTGGCGGAACATGCGCGGACCGCGGACGAGGCGGTGGCTGCCGCTCTCCGGGGCGGCTTGCCTGCGGTGCTTAAAGTTCTATCGCGCGACGTTAGCCATAAAAGCGAAGTTGGCGGCGTGATGCTGCAACTAAGTTCTGAACAGGAGGTGCGGGACGCCTTTGACCGCATCCGCCGCAATCTGGCGGAGCACCAGCCGCAGGCCCGTTTCGACGGCGTGGCGGTGCAGGCGATGGCCGCGCCCGGCGTCGAGTTGATTATCGGGGTCGTGCGTGACCCGCGCTTCGGACCCTTGGTGCTAGCTGGGCTCGGCGGGGTGTTCGTCGAAGTGATGCAGGATACCGCGGTGCGGTTGGCACCAGTCGACGCCGATGAAGCGCGTGCGATGCTGGATCAGTTGCGAGGCCGTGCAATCTTGTCCGGGGTGCGCGGCAGCGGGCCGATCGATTTGGAGTCAGTCGTCGAGCTGATAGTGACAATCTCGCGATTGGTGTCGCAGCGGCCCGAGATAAGCGAGTTGGATCTGAATCCTGTGGTTGCCTACTCGAAGGGACTCAAAGTGCTCGACGCGCGCATTTTGCTCGGCGACGGAGTCCGCTCCGATGTGGGAGCGGGGGCGGACCCGAATTCGCAGCAGCGCCGAGGCAATCTGAAGCGCGGCTTCGAGGCGCGCACAGTTGCCGTAATTGGCGATAAAAAAATGGGCGGCTACATGTGGCTGCGGGCGCTGAAGCGTTTTACCGGCAAGCTCTATTCAGTGCAAATCGACCCGAACGAAATTCCCGGAATTGAGGCGATGGGAATTACCAACTATAAATCCCTCGCCGAAGTACCAGAACCAGTCGATTACGCCGTAAGTGCGGTGCCGCGTCAGGTGGCGCCGCGAATTTTGCAGGATTGCGTTGACAACAAAGTTGCGGCGATCGGGTTTTTCACTTCCGGCTTCTCCGAAACTACCGAAGAACTTGGTATTCGGCTCGAACGGCAGCTTAAGGAGATTGCACTCGCGTCGCACATCGCTTTGGTCGGTCCCAACTGTATGGGCTTGTACAATCCCGAGCTTGGACTCTGCAATTTTCCCGATCTGAATGTAGGCAACGCGGGTGATGTGTGTTTCATCTCGCAGAGCGGCACACATACGATAAATTTCTCGTCGCAAGCGCCGTTGCGTGGAATTCGTGTGAACAAGGCCGCTTCCATCGGTAACGTCCTGATGCTGGAGGGCGCAGATTACCTGGATCTGATGACCGAGGATCCGCGCACTCGAGTTATTGGCATGTATATTGAGGGTATCCGGGACGGGCGCCGTTTCTTTGAGAGCCTCCGGCTCGCGGCCGAGCGCTTTCCGGTGGTGGTTTGGAAGGGCGGTATGACAGAGGCAGGTGCACGCGCAACCTTCTCTCATACCGGCTCTCTGGCGACGCCGGCGTCGGTCTGGTCTTCGATGGTGCAGCAGAGCGGGGCGGTGAGCGTCGCCGGTCTCGACGCGATGCTGGATGCGGTCGAGATGCTGGCCCGCGGACGCGCCATGACGGGTTGCAGGATGGGGCTAGTGGCGATGACCGGCGGTCAATCGGTAGTAATCACCGATACCTTTGCCACCGCAGGGTTGGAAATTCCGGCGTTGTCCGGCTCTTCCTACGACGAACTCAAAAGCTTCTTTAACGTTATTGGCGGCAGCTATCGCAATCCACTCGATGCCGGCGGGACGATCATGGGCGGCGGGGTGAACAGCGGCAATCTCGCGCGTATTCTGGATATCCTCGACCGCGATCCGGTGATCGATGCGATCGTCCTCGAAATCGGCACCGGGCTACGCGCACAGCGGTGGGCAACGCACGAGGACGAGCTGACCGGATTGCTCGACAGAGTGGCGGAGTTCAACCGCAAGAGCAACAAACCCTTCTGCGCGATTCTCCATCCCGCCCACGTGGAAACGATAGTGGCGCGGGCGAAACAACTCGCCCGCGAGCGCGGTTTAGTTGTGTTCGACAGCTTCGAACGTTCGGCTGCGGCGTTGCGAGTCGCTTACGATTACTGGTCGCGCCGGTCGGCGAGAGAAGCGCGGCAGAGTGGAACTCGAAACACGGCGGGCGGCTAAAAAATAAAAGGGTTTCAATGTTATCCGGTTGATGTTCGAATAAACCGAAGTTCACAATCTCGCCGTAGATTTTTTCTTGCACCGCGCGAGCATGGTGCTTAGATCGGCCTATGCGCTGCACTCAATCGCAAATCTTGTCCTTTGCAATACGGTGCGTTCCACTCGTGTTCGTTCTAACGCTAGCGCCCAACTGGTTCTCGATTTCCAGCGCCGCCGACAGCAATTCATCCGGCAGCAACAGTGTGACACCAGGTAAGACCCTCAGCGGTAAGGCGACCATTTACCCGAACCGCCTCAACGGTCATAAAACCGCCAGCGGCCACACTTTCCATCAAAGCGACCACACCGCGGCGTCGAACAAGCTTCCGCTTGGAACGAACGTCAAGGTGACCAGCCTCAGAACCGGTAAGAGCACGAACGTGACACTCATCGATCGAGGCCCCGCGCTCGGCGGTCATAGGATCGACCTTTCGAAGAAGGCAGCGCGGGAAATCGGCCTCACCAGAAAGGAAGGAACCGTGCCGGTCAAAATCAAGGTAACCCGTACGCCCGGCGGCAGTGAGGCTCTGCCGTCCCGATAGCCGGGAGGCATAGCCATCTCACCGCCAAGCCACACTTGCTGAACGCGGCGGCGCGCCCGCAAAAACATAAAAGCGGCCGCGCGTTAACCCGAAAATTGAGGCACGGCGCGACTGTGCATGCCTGAACTGCTCTTCCGCGACGCGCCTGCCAAGCTGGTGACGCGCTACCGATTGGCTCATCTGCAGACTCGGAACAGTAGCATTTCGCGTGACCTCTCCTCCGCTCCCGCGAGCGGCGCGGCGGTATTCTCCCACGCGCTGTCTACAGCGCGTGACATCGGAGACAGTCGCTTTCCGCCCAGACGCTCGGGGTTACGCTCGCTCCGCAGTTCCATTTGCAATTTTACCGCGACGCTTGCACCACCCGCCGTCTTTCACCGCCGATCATCGCAAAGTTCGCACACCCTAGCCTCCCGAAGGAACCAACAGTATGGCTGATTATGAGATCTTAGAGTTGGGTGACGTCGTTCTCCAGTCCGGAATTACGTTGCCGCGTGCGAAGCTCGCCTACAAAACCTACGGCAAGCTCGCCGTCTCTCGCGATAATGTGGTTCTGATGCCGACATTCTACGGCAGTCAGCATGTTGACAACGAAGCAATGATGGGGGTCGGACGAACCCTCGACCCGGCTCGGTGGTTCATAATTGTTCCTAACATGTTTGGGAACGGGCTTTCCTCTTCACCCAGCAACACCGTCTCGCCGTTCGATCGAGCCGCCTTTCCGAACGTTACTTTGTACGACAATGTCGTGTCGTATGCCAGCACCGTTTGGTGACGGAGCACCTGGGAATCGACCGCATCAAGCTAGTTGTAGGCTTTTCGATGGGTGCGCAGCAGGCCTTCCAATGGGGTGCGTTGTATCCCGAGATGGTGCAGACAATCGCGCCGCTGTGCGGGTCCGCGCGTACTTCTCCCCACAATTACCTGTTCCTGGACGGGGTTAAAGCCGCATTGCTGGCCGATGCAGCGTTTACGGACGGTTGGTACCAAATGCCGCCGGTCAAAGGATTACGGGCCTTTAGCCGTGTCTACGCAGGGTGGGCATTGTCGCAAGATTTCTTTCGCGAGCGAGAGTACTACGGCCTAACTGGCAGCTCTTTCTGGGCCGCAAGGCATTCCTTCCCTCGCTACCCGTTTGCCTGCCGGAACATCCGCCATGGGGACCGCCGTTGCGCAATGAAAGTCTCGAAAAGGCTCTCCGTGACTATCCATGGCTCGGTGAATTTCCTCCACGGAAGCGTAATCAGCGGCCACTGGAACTGCGGCTAGTTCTCGACTGCGACGAACCCACCAGTGAAGTCCGCTCGGACGTTCCGCTTTCGTTCGACCACCGCGGTTTTGCAATCCGATACGTCCATACGAAATGGAAGCAACTCACATGATCCTTTCAAGGCTTTTTCTCAATCCACGCAGCCGCGAGGTTCGCCGCGACCTCGCTGACTGCCAGCAGATGCATCGCACTGTCATGTCTGCCTTCCCGCACACCGAATCTCATCCGGCACGCCGCGAGCTGGCGGTGCTCTATCGAGTCGAGCAGAACGGCGAAATTGGTCTTCCGGTGTTGCTGGTCCAGTCGCGTTTGCGGCCCGATTGGAGCCGGCTTCCTGATGGCTATATGGCAACGGCCGCAGAAACTCCAAATCCGGATTCGAAAGACCTGGCTGGCGCGTGGGGGCATCTCAGAGCAGGAACGACACTAAGTTTCCGATTGCGCGCAAATCCTACCCGGAAGATAGACACAAAAAGTGGTGCGGACGGCAGGCGGCGTAACGGCAGGCGAGTCGAACTCCGGACCGAAGGCGATCAGCTCAACTGGCTGAGGCGCAGGGCCGACGCCGGCGGTTTCGAGATTGTCTCCGCGCGATCAGCGCCCGCCGTTGCCAACGTTCGCATCGTCGAAGAAGCAAAGCATTCCGGTTCCAGAGTTGAACCCGCTTCTAGTGGCGGCGATGGTTATCGAGCAAGGCTTAGTTTCGCGTCGGTGCTCTTCGAAGGCCTGCTCCGGATCACCGATCCGGATAAGTTACGCGTCACCCTCGAGCAGGGGGTAGGTTCAGCAAAAGCTTACGGGTTCGGGCTGCTCTCGATCGCTCCGCATCGACCGGATTCTTGAACCGCGGCCTGCACCGGCCAACATCCGGTAGCGCCAGGAGAAATTTCGCGATGAAGAATCTGCGGATCCTGCCAAAGGTCCGCGACAGCCTCACCTACCTGTACGTCGAGCATTGCAGAATCGATCAGGACGCCAAGGCTATCGCGATTCGCTGCGCCTTATGCGAACCTCTGGCAGGGCCACTGGACCCGCAAGAAACGCACGGGGGAGCATGAGCGACGGACCTGTTAAGCCCACCGTCAAGCAGAGCCTCGCAACAGCGAGAATGAGAAAGCCGCGTTGTCACAGCATCCCGAGGCTCAGGCGAGGCGCTTGAAACGTGCGGTCACATGGTACCAGCGGGTCCAAGACCAAGAGCGCGCGACGTTACGCAAAGGATGAGTTCTGGTCCGGTCTTTTCACAGCCCAAGCTCGCTATGTGAGCCAAGGCGCACGAGTTCGAGGCTGTCATCACCCGGCTTGCGGTAGATGAGAATAAGGTCAGGCTTAATATGACAGTCGCGATGATCGCTCCATTCGCCGGACAGCGGATGATCGAAATTCGGGCCCGGCAACAGCCTATCAGCGGCCAGCAGGTTGACGACCCCCATTCAAGAGCACGTCGAGCTGTTTACTGTGCCGCCCGGATCTTTCTCGTTTGTAGTCGCGCTTAAAGCGGGTGGTGTATTTAATCTCCCGCATTCAGACTGCGCAGCAGTTTGTTCGGCTTGCCGACTTTGACCAGCTCCCCCCGTCGCGCGGCTTTCATGGCCGCGACGGTTTCTGCATTCGGATTCAGGGGCTCGAACGGGAGAGCCTTTTCTTTAGCGACGCGCACCAGCAGCAAGCGGAGGGCATCGGACACGGTGAGGCCGATTTTCTTGAGGGCCGCAGTAGCTTCCCGCTTGGTCCGCTCGTTAATGCGAGCGCGAACGACGGAATTGGCAGTCATGGCATTAATCTTCTTGTAGCTACATTGTAGCCCAACTGGCTAAAAACCCAAGCTTTATTCATGGTGTTTGTGCTGCTGTAAAAGCGGGGTTTTCGCTTAACCCTCGACGAAATAGTTTCTTTTGTCGAGAGGCAGTCCCTACCCAGCCTTGTGCGTTATACGTTTCTGATGGCTAAGCGGAGGACTTTTTCAACAGTATCGGTCCACCTTGAAACGCGCCCCCGCCGTGTTTCTCTGCGGCCGGGGGGCCCAAGCCCCGATTCAGTTTCGGTTTAGGCCCTGCTCCCCGCGCGTCAGGAGAATGCGTTTCCAAAACGTGTCGCGCGCAATGACAACTTCATCCGGGGTTCGGCTGAATCGATGCTCTAGCAGGGCGAAGCGAAAGTTGGCGCGGCGTAATCGAGACTGGGATCGCTTATTAAAGACTTTAGCTCGGCATTGCCACCGTGTCCGCTCCCGATATGGGAGCACCACCTTGACCAAACCCCTTGCTCGCCGTAGGCGGACCCGACATAGCGATGGCCGGTCTTCGTGTCCGTGATTAGGTAAATATCCTTGACGCTTTCCAAGGCGGCCTTCCAATCTGGCCGGTCATTTCGAACTAATTTCGCCAGCGGGACGCGCGAATGGGCGATATTGCGGACCCCCTAGGTTGTTGCCGCCCGAGCGGATGCACGCTTATCTTCCGCAATCCGCTCGGGCGAGAGTTGCGGTCAACGCAACTGAAATGACGGACCCATAAAGCTGACAGCGCTGGTCCACTCGCTGCCCGAGCGCGGACCGAACGACTGTGCCCTGGCCATGAAACCACCGTCAACGAGCATCGCGGTGCCAGTAATCCATTCGGACTCGTCGCTGGCAAGAAACAGCGCCATGTTCGCGATGTCGTCCGGCTGGCCAGCGCGGTGAATCGGCTGCGACTGTGCCAGCACTTCCGCGCTTCTCTGGGAGCGTCGGCCCGCAATCGGGGTGTCGATGCCGCCCGGGCAGATGCAATTCACCCGAATACGATCATTAGCCAACTCCACCGCCGCGCATTGAGTCAGGTTGATTACGCCGGCTTTGGCCGCACTGTAAATGGTTGGCCCGAAACCGCCGCGCATTCCCGCAATCGACGCGGTCGAGATAATCGAGCCGCCACCGCCTTTACGCATCGCGGGAATCGAATGCTTGATGCCGAAGAAGACGCCGCGCAGCAAAACCGCATGCGTTGAATCCCAGCTCTCGGCGCTGATTTCTTCCAGTGGACCCAGGGCGCCGACGAAGCCAGCGTTATTAAAGGTGATGTCGAGCCGGCCGAATTCGCTGAGGGCGCGGGCAATCAACGCCTTGACGTCGGTCTCGGCAGCGACGTCAGTTTTGTGAAAAATCGCACGCCCGCCGCTTTCCTTGCATTCGCGCACGGTTGCCGCCCCTCCGTCCTCATTGAGGTCGGCAACTACTACGGCGGCGCCCTCGCCGGCGAAGCGGATTGCAGTGGCGCGGCCCATACCGCTCGCCGCGCC
>Ga0073928_10003569_pt1 | contig 24367 bp, 20 predicted proteins | sample PaiPotPPA55metaG_FD_76969 | JGI IMG/M metagenome (GOLD analysis project Ga0073928, IMG submission 76969) | Iron sulfur acid spring bacterial and archeal communities from Banff, Canada, to study Microbial Dark Matter (Phase II) - Paint Pots PPA... ...
AGGGGCCAATTGCCGCGGGTTATACGTGTCCGCGTTCGGATGCGGCGCCAACGCGACGGGGCGTGTCGGTTCGGCCGAGAGCGTGTCGGCAGGCGCGGCGTCTGGAAGCGTATTGTGCGAGGGCCGCAGCGCCCGCAGGGCCGGGACCAACAGGACCAGAAACAGCAGCAGTCCGGCGGCTGCCGCCCCGACCATCACCGCCGGCCGACGCGGCAACCGCAAGCGCAACGTCGAGGGCGCGGGCGTGAAGCACGTTTCGGGCACGATCGGTTCGGTTACCGCCATCAGGCTCCCAAGGGACCCCGACGTGCTCGGTTCCGGGGCGATGGTATAGAGGCGAAGCACCTTCTCTAACTGAGCCGCCGACGCGAACCGGTCAGCCGGGCGCTTCGCCATCGCTTTACTGACGACTTGGACCAGCCCAGGCGGAAGGTCCGGGCGCAGGGCCGACAAGTCCCGCAGCGGCGCCTCCAAGTGCTGGCGAAGCAGGTCCGCCGCCGTGGCCGCCTCGAAGGGGGGATGGCCTGTCAACAGGAACCAGAGCGTCGCGCCCAGGCTGTAGGCATCCGAGCGAGCCGAGGCCGGCACCCCACGGAGCAGTTCCGGCGCGATGAACTGCGGCGTCCCGACCGACTCGGGCAGCGATGAACTCAGGTCGCCGGCGTCATCCATCCGGGCCAGGCCGAAGTCCACCACTTTGCATCGACCGCTCCGTGTCAGCATCAGGTTGGCCGGCTTGACGTCGCGATGGACGATCCCCAGCGAATGTGCCTGGGCCAGGCCGTCGGCGGCATCGGCGCACATGAAGCAGGCGCGGGCGCAATCCATCGGTCCGGCGGCCTTGACGATGTCCCGCAGCGACCCGCCTTCCAGCAACTCCATGGCGATGTAGTACATCCCACCGGACTCGTTCACCTCGTAAATATTGACGATGCTCGGATGGTCGAGCGTGGCGGCGGCGCGGGCCTCGCTGATCAGGCGCTCGGCCGCGACGGTGCGGTTGCCCCGCCGCACGAACTTGGGCAGCACCTTCAGCGCCACCTGCCGCTGAAGCAGCGTGTCTTCGGCGCGGAAGACGCGGCCCATCGCCCCGCGTCCCAACTCGGAGACGAGTCGGAAGCGGCCGACCCGCTTGCCCAGCCATGCCGGGCCGACCGCCTCTTGCCTGATGAGGTTCGTTCTGGACCGCTCCTTGATTCTGTTGCTCATCGCGTGAACTCCCTCGTCGCGGGCAGGTTGATCTCCGGCGGGAACAATTCCGTGACGCTGGCCAGTTCCAGATCAGTGTTGAAAGAAGTCATCGTCTGTGCGCCCACGCTCGCGCTGGCGGACGACCAGTCGCCCGAGTCGCTCCATGACTCGCCGCAAATGTCGTCGGAGCTGCTTCGGGCAGATCCGCGCACGACCTGCGGCGTCAGTATCTGGTAGTGCAAGATCGTGACGGCAACGCGCACCTCGTCGTCGTCAGTCAGGCTGGCCTCCCGCACGCGCCGCCCGTTTACGAAGGTGCCGGTGCGCGAGTTGAGGTCGCGGATGAAGTGCCGGTCGCCCCGCCGGAAGATGACCGCATGGACGTCCGAGACGGCGGGGAAGGTCAGCGGCAGTTCGCATTCTTGCCGCCGTCCGATCAGAAAGGTGCGGCCCTCGAGCGGGTGTGTGAGGCGCGACCCGCTCACCGCCAGGACTGCGCGGCGCGCGGGTGAAACCGCATCGCGGCGTGTCTGCGCAAACCCCGTGTAACAGCGGAACTGAAACGGCCCGATCTGCAGCAAGTCGGCAGCCCGCAGCGCCGTCTCCCGCACGGCGTACCCATTCACAAACAGCCGGTTGCGACTGGCCAGATCGCGGATGTAGACTTCATTGGCGTCCACAATCACCAGGGCGTGTGACCGGCTGACCAGCGGGGAACGCAATGACAGGTGGACGCGCGACCGGTCGCCGACCAAGCACGACGCCCGATTCACGCGAATGGCAGGTGAATCCCGAACCGGGCCGAGCGGCTTCAACACGGGCCACGCCGGCTGCCGGCGCGGCAAGAACGATGTAACAGGCGGCATCGGGCCTCCATGCCCTACAGACAACTCGCGGCAAAATACCGCATCTCCCGCCGCTCGTCAATGGCGCTCGGTCGTGGCAGCCGGCATTATCGGACCCGCAGCCGGTCGATTGCAGACGATCCGTGCGGTATACTTAGCCACAACCTTATGGCCCAATTGATGGTTTTTTTCGGCTGCCTGTTTGCCCTTGCGATGGCCGCCGCGATCCTGATCCCCTACCTGACCGGCAAGGCTGACTTGCTGACCAGTTGGAACCTGTTTTTGCTCGGGTCCCTCAATTTCGTGGGATGCGGGGCGGTAGTGGCAGGGCAGAGCACGTTTCGGTTGGGGTGGTATGATGACGACGACAGATTAAAGTTCGTCCTCGGAGCGATTGTCTGCTATGCGGCCCTATTTGCGTCTTACTACACCCTCAGACTGCCGCGCCGGCTCGCAGGCCGCTCTCTGAGCAAGTGGCCCCCGATCTGGGGGCCCACGCTGGTGGTGCTAATCGCCTTTTGCTTGCTTCTTACCATCGGTGGCTTGTACCTGCCGAGCGTCCAGGGGGTGACGCAGATTATGGCAATTGCGGGGCGTGTCGCTCCGGTGCTGATCCTGGCCTATCTGTTCATGATTTGGATGGAACGACCCAGCCACCCGGTGCTGCTGGCGCTTCTGGCGGCGTCCGTCATCTTGGCGCTGGCCGTGGCCATGTCCGGAGACATCACCCGCCGCAATCTTCTGAGCATCGTCATGACGATCGCTATATGCCTTTATTGGTTGCGTCTGCGGTACTCTCGTCCGAGGTGGTCGCTGACGGTGATCGGGGTACTCGGCTTGGTAGCCATGCTCGCTACCGCCGGCTGGACCGCCATTCGGTTCCAGCTCCGCGGACCAACTACACTCGCGGGCAAGCTGGAGGGAGTTGTGACCTCAGGCGCGGGATCAGGCAGCAGGCTGCTCGATTTGTTCAGCGGCGACGCGGCCGCGGAGTGTGGGTGCATTGCCATCCATCACTATACCCACGAAGCGGCGCCCCAGCCGTTTTTCACGATCAAATTCGTGTTGTCCAATCCAGTACCGCGCGCATTCTGGCCGGATAAGCCCAAGGCGCTGGGCGAGACCTTGCCCCATGATCTGGGCGTCTGGAAGAAAGGGTACGTCAACTGGGGCCCGTGCATCATCGGCCATGGGTTCCACGAGGGCGGAGCGGTCGGCGGGTACTTCATGCTGATGTTCTACGGGGTGCTATTCGGCGGAATCATGCGATTTTTCGATCAGCTGTTGAGGCGGCAGCCGAATAATCCGTTCTTGATCGCCACTCTGGGCGCCACCTCAGCGCAAATAATTGCCTTCAGCCGTGGAGATATCGGCTACTTCTGCATCGCGATCATTGGCGTGTCTATGAGCGGGCTGCTGGTACCGCTGTTCATCCGGCTATTCAGCGGGACCGGGTTCCGTTACCCCAAGGCCGGCGAGGAGTTGCCGGCCGACTCGGCGCCGCAGTCCGCCGGGCTGGCGCAGGGTCAATACGAGTACGCCTGACATCATTCCAACGTCTTCCGCGCCGCTTTTGGCAACCACGTGACCGGCTTCTGCTCCAGTCCTCGCTTCGTCGAGCACCAGACCTCGCCTGGTCACCCCGAGCGGCCCGACCGGGTGCGCGCGATCGCCACCGCCGTGCGGGCGGCCGGGCTTCTTGAATCAGCCCACCCCTTTCCTGAGTTCGGCATCGATTTCGGCGTGATGCCGCGGGCGACCGAGCGGCTCTTGGAGCTGGATGAGCCGCAACCGGTTGATGAGAAATGGCTCCTGGCGGTTCACACGCTGGAGCATGTCGATCGCATCCGGCGCGTATGCGATCTGGGCGGAGGCATATTGGACGAGGGGGACACGCCCGTCGGACCAGAGAGCTTCGAGATCGCCAGGCTGTCCATGGGCGCGGTGCTGGCGTGCTGCAAAGCCGTGGCCGATGGGCGCGTGCGCCGCGCCTTTGCGGCGGTCCGCCCGCCCGGGCACCACGCCGAGCCACAACGGGCCATGGGTTTTTGCCTCTTCGCCAACATCGCCATTGCGGCACGATACCTCCAACAGGCGCACGGCATCGGCAAGATCGCCATCGTCGACTTCGACGTCCATCACGGCAACGGCACCCAGGCCGCCTTCGAGGATGACCCCAGCGTGCTGTTCATCAGCCTGCATCAGGACCCCCGCACCTGCTATCCCGGGACCGGGTACGAACGGGAAGTCGGTCAAGGCGCCGGCCGCGGCTTCACGCTCAATCTGCCATTCGCGCCAGGGGCGGGGGACGAGGATTACCTGAGGGTGATGGAGGCGCGGGTGCTCCCGAAACTTGTGGAATTTCGCCCGGACTTCCTGCTGATCTCGGCGGGATTCGACGCCCACCGAGACGACCCGCTGGCTCAGATCGAGTTGAGCGAAGAGGCGTTCGATCGCATGACACGGATGCTGGTGGACGTGTCTGATGCGCAGTGCGGCGGCCGCGTTGTCAGCGCTTTGGAGGGAGGGTACAACCTGCGCGCACTGGGACGCAGCGTCGTGCGCCACTTGATCGCGCTCGCTCAGACCGATACCCCGGTCCCTCCTCCCGAGGCAGTTTCGTGCTGATCGTGGACGGGCATCTCGATCTCGCCTACAACGCCTTGCGCGGCCGAGACGTCCTGCGCCCCGCGCGTCAGCAGACAGCCGATGCCGAAGGGCTCCCATCGGTTGGGCTGCCCGACCTTCGGGCCGGCGGGGTGGGCTTGGTTTGCGCCACCGTCTTCTGCGCGCCCGATTCCTCCAAGGAGCGCGGCTATCGCACGCCGGAGGAAGCCCATGCCACCGCCATGGAGCAATTGAGCTGGTACCAGCAGCAGGTCGGCGATGGGCAGATCCGGATCGCGAAGAATCGGGGGCAGCTCCCTCATGGTGTGAATTTCTCTGTCCTGCCGGACGGTCCATGCGGGCCCGATGCTCGCGGCCGCGTCGATGCCATCATTCTGCTCGAGGGCGCCGACCCGGTCCGCTCGCCAGACGATGTGCCGGCGTTCTTCGAGGCCGGCGTGCGAATCGTCGGGCTGGCCTGGAAGAGAACACGCTATGCGGGCGGAACCGGCGCGCCCGGCCCGCTCACGCCCGAGGGCGTGCGGCTCGTCCGGGAACTCGATCGCCTCGGCATTATTCACGACACGTCCCACCTGGCCGAGGAAGCGTTCTTTCATCTGCTGGATCTGGCCCCCGAACGAATCATTGCGTCGCACTCTAACTGCCGGTCGATCGTCCCAACGGACCGGCAGCTCTCCGATGAGATGATCCGCGCGGTCGCCGAGCGCGGCGGCGTGATCGGGATCAACCTCTATGACCGGTTCCTCATCCCACCGGCCGAATACGGAAAACGGCGCGCGACCTTGGACGACGTTGTGCGCCATGCGCGGCACATGTGCGACGTGCTCGGAAGCCCCAATCACGTGGGCCTCGGCACCGACATGGACGGCGGGCTCGGCCGTGAGCAGATACCCGTCGAGATCGAGACCTCGGCCGACCTGCCTCGCGTTGGAGACGCCCTCTGTGCCGCCGGGTTCGACGACGCGGCGGCGCGCGGCATTCTCGGCCTGAACTGGCTGCGGTTCTTCGCCGCGGCACTTCCCGAGTGATGCACTGACGACGGAACTCGCGCATGATCCTCTGCCTGGGCACTTCGCCCGTCTACCAGCGAACTATGGTTTTCGAGCGGCTCACGCTCGACAAGGTTAACCGCGCCCAGTCGGTGCACGATTACGCGTCGGGAAAATCGATCAACGCGGCGCGCGTCATCCGCACTCTGGGCGCAGATGCGCTGGCGAGCGGATTTGTCGGAGGCCCGCGCGGCGAGCTTCTACGCCGCGAACTGGATGAACTCGGCATCCGCCACGAGTTTGTCACCGTTGCGCCGCAGACCCGCCAGTGCGTCACCGTGATCGACCAGGCCGCGGGTACGGCAACCGAATTGGTGGAAGAATCGATTGCCGTGGCCGAAGCTGATTGGCGACAATTGGAGGAGAAGCTGCGACAGCTTCTGCCGCAGGCGGCCGTGTGGGTCTTTTCCGGCACGCTACCGCCGCAAGCGCCCCCGGATTTTTATGCCCGATGGCTTCCCTTAGCCCGACAGACTGGCGCGGCGGCGATCGTCGACGCCCGCGGGGAACCCCTGCGGCTTGCCATGCGGCGCCCCAACCCCATCCTCAAGATCAATCGCGACGAACTGGCCTCCACGATCGGAGAGGACCTGAGCGATGACACCCGGCTGCTCGCCGCGATGCGGCGGCACGTTCCAGCGGAAGGCAAGATTATCGTTACGCTCGGCGCGGCCGGCGCCATGGCGTGCGAGAGGGCGACGTGCTGGCGGGCGTCGACGCCAAGCGTGCGAACGGTCAGCGCCGTCGGCTCGGGCGACGCCTTCGCCGGCGGGCTGGCCGTCGCGCTGTCGCAACGACTGCCGACGGAGGAAGCGCTCAAGGTCGCCGTCGCCTGCGGCGCCGCCAACGCGATGACGCCCTTGGCGGGGCACGTCCACCCAGCGGACGTCCAGAAACTTCTCGGACTAGTCGGGCTGAGCGGCAACATCATTGAGAGCAGAGAGCACGAGTGATTCTGCCGGGACCTCGGATGGGAGTGGCGAGGCGAACTCAGATGTTTTCGTTCACCGCACGAAGCACCCGAGGCTCAGCACATCGACGACTGCGGCCTCGCGGGCTGGTCGAAGGGTCAGGAAGACGTAATACACGCGCCCGTGCGCGGTGCGAGTGAAGTCATGAACAACGATATCACTGCCGGAGCGGGGTATGAGCGCCGCGGCATCGCCGAGCAGTTTCTCGATTTCGTCAAGCGTCTCTTCCTGGAGCCACGGGTCGAGGGACGCGAGCGCCGCGCGGGCGTCAGCCGCCACGCTTAAGCTGTAACTCACGGCGCAGCTCCTCGATCGAAAGCGTACTGCCGGCACGGGCTTGCCGCAACGACCGCAGGTGGTCTTGTGGAGTGACTTGGAGCATTGCCAGCGTCATGCCGATCAGGTCCCCAAGTTCCCGCGTGCCGGGAATCGGGCGGCCCGCCAGCTCCAAGCGCTGCGCCCGTTCGAACACGGCCTGCGATTCGGCGACCCATTGCTGGAACTCGGCGCGGAGCGTGTGAGCGACATCCAGAGCACTGGGCTCGTCATTAGTGGGGAACATGCGCTCGCGCAATTCGCGGAGCATCTTTCCAGACGTGATCGAAGCGGCGGTCATCTGCTCCGCCAGCCGAGCCAACGCGTCTTCATCAGGTGGGCGATTCGCGGATGACTTGATGTCCCCCGCCAGACGGTCGAAAATCTGCGTACCGGTCATACCCGCTCCAACGAAGCCTTCTTATTATTCGGCCGAGTGTGCCTTGAAACAAGGCCGGCGCGCCACGATCCGATGCCGTGTGCCGCGCGCATGGCGAGGCGCAGGCAGAATACCATGACTGGACCGTGTGACGCTCAGGTCGTACGCTGACGTGCCGTTATTGGACGATTTAAGGAGGTCGACGTGCGGGAAATGAAGGCGTTTATCGGTTTGATCGTGCTGAGTGGGTCCCTCGCATTCGGCAGATCGGAAGAATGGCCCAAGTGGCTCGGCCCCGACGGCACCGGGATCAGCACGGAACAGATCGCCGACCGCTGGCCGCGGAACGGGCCGAAAAAGCTGTGGGAACAGAAGGTCGGCTACGGGTACTCAAGTCCGATCGGTTACCAGGGGAAGGTCTACCTGTTCTCGCAAGACGGGATCAAGGACACGCTGACCGCGTTCGATGCCGAGAACGGGAATGTCGCGTGGAGTCAGTCGTACCCCGTTACCATCGCTGCCGAGGCCGGGCAGGCAAGGAACCCGGAGAATCCGATGCCGCTCCCACTTGCGACACCCACGATCGATAACGGCCGCATCTACAGCTATGGCGGTGGCGGAGACCTGGTCTGCCGCAAGCTCGAAGACGGTTCCGCGGTCTGGCAGATGAACGTGCTCAAGGAGACGGGCGCGAGGATCCTCACCTGGAACGAGGCCTCCAGCCCCCTGGTCACCGAGAAGCTCGTCTACGTGCAAGGGGGGAAGAATGGACCGACCGCCGTGGCCGTCGACAAGGAAACCGGCAAGATTGTCTGGAAATCGGAAGCGAATACGAGCGGCGGGTATGCGGCGCCGATCATCGCCGACGTTCAAGGCACCAAACAGATCATCATCTTCGGCAACGACACCCTCTACGGCATGGACCCGGAGACTGGAAAGACCCTCTGGCACGAGCCCTGGAGAGGTCGGGTGGACGTCAACGCCTCCACCCCGGTCTATCACGACGGCCATTTGTTTGTGAGTTGTGACTACAACAAGGGCTCTTTGATGCTGAGCCTCTCGCCGACGTCCGCAAAAAGGGAGTGGGAAAACCAGAGGATCCTTCTCAAGTTCCAGCCGGCGATCCTGGACAACGGCTACCTCTACCTCAACAACGCGGGTTGGCTCGAGTGCATCCGCTGGCCGGACGGGAAGGTCATGTGGGAGGCCAAAGACCGCCCGCTCCACCTGGAGCAGGGCGGGTCGATCGTCCGTGACGCCGATAAGCTCATCACCATGAGCGAGCGCGGCAAGCTGAGCCTCGTGCAGGCCACGCCGCAGGGATATAAGCTGCTCAGCCAGGTGCAGCTCTTCGATTTCGGCACCAGCTGGTCCACTCCGCTGATCTACCACGGGAAGCTGTACGCGATGGGCAGGGACAATCTGGTCTGTCTCGAGATCGCCAATCGTGCGGCGGCGGCAGCTCGAGACCCATCGGAGACTCGATGAGGGATTCGACAGTGAGCGGCTCCAATTCGAGGCACTGGTTGGTTATCGCGGCGGTCGTGGCCGGCGCGACCACGGCCTACGCGACGGCCCAGACCCATGCCGTGGCGACGAGCGAATGGCCCGCATTCCATGACGCCGGCCCGCTACTGGGCGTGGCCGAGCCGATCGGACCTCCGCCCATGCGCCTCCGCTGGACCTACCGCGCCGATGAGGACGACTCGGCCACGACCAAGCCTACCGGGAGCGACAATAGCGCGCCGCCCGCGTTCGAGGCGTCGGCCGCGATCGTCAAAGGCACCGCCTACATCGGCGACCGCAGCGGCGCGCTGCGCGCCATCGACCTGAAGACGGGCAAGCGCAAGTGGGTCTACCGCTCCGAGTCCGGCTTCTCCGCCAGCCCGGCGGTCGTGAACGGCGTCGTTTACGTCGGCGACGAGGACGGCACGTTTCACGCCGTCAACGCCGATAGCGGCCTTAAGGTCTGGACCTTCGACGCCGGCGCCGGCATCCACTCCTCCGCCAACTTTTTGGGCGACAAAATTGTCTTCGGCGACGACGGGGCCGACATCTATTGTCTCAATGCCGCCGACGGCAAGAAGGTCTGGGAGGACAAGGCCGGCGACCGCGTCAACGGCGCGCCCGCCATCGGCGGCGCACGCGGCGGCGGGCCGCCCAATGTCTACGTCTCCGGCTGTGACGCCCAGCTCCGGGCCATCAATATCGCCAACGGCCACGAGCAGTTCAGCAAGGAGCTAGGCGCCCTGTGTCCCGGGTCCCCGGCCGTCCTGACCGACCGGCTCGTCGTCGGCACCGACGGCGGAAAGGTCCTCTGCCTCTCGCCTGACGGTCAGCGGCAGTTCTGGACCTTCGAAGGCGTCCAGAACCAGGCGATGGTCTACAGCTCCCCCGCCGTCGCCGAGGGGATCGTGGTCATCGGAGCGCGCGACCGCAACGTCTACGGACTGGACCTGGCAACCGGCCACAAGCAGTGGGCCTTTCCCACTCGCGGGGACGTCGATTCATCCCCCGTGATCAGTGGCGGATGGGTTTACGTCGGCAGCAAGGACAAGCGCCTCTACGTGCTCGACCTGAAGACCGGCAACAAGCTCTGGGACTTCGTCGCCGGCCGCGGCATCACCGCCACGCCCGCCATCGCCGAGGGCGTTCTGGTCATCGGAGACACCGGCGGGCACCTGTACTGCCTCGAGCCGGCCACCGGTCATGGCTGACAGCGACATCAAGAAATCCCAAGTCCTGGTGGTCGACGACGAGCGGGAGCACGCGCAGGTCATGTGCGAGGCGCTGACGCGCCTGGGGCACAAGTGCGACGCGAGCTACAACCTGCCGGACGCGTTGGGGCGGCTGGAGCGCAAGGACTACGACGTGGTGGTTACCGACCTGGTGATGGAAGGTCGTCGCGACGGCCTGGAGGTGCTGAGACGCGCGCGGGAGGGGGACCCGCCTCCGCCGGTCATTCTGGTCACGGCGCACGGCGACATCCCGACTGCGGTCCAGGCGATGAATGAAGGAGCCTTCAGCTTCATCGAAAAGCCGCTGGACCTGGAGCACTTTCGGGCCCAGGTGAATCGCGCCGCCGAGCAGGCGGCGCTCTTGAAGCAAAACCAGGTGCTTCAGCAACAGATCGCGGACCAGGCGAGCTTCGAAGGAATCGTCGGCGGCGCGCCGGCCATGCAGAAGGTCGTCCGGACCGCCAGGCAGGTGGCGGCCAGCGACATTCCGATCCTGATCATGGGCGAAAGTGGCACCGGGAAGGAACTGATCGCCCGGGCGATCCACAACAACAGCCGCCGTCGAAAACAACGACTGGTGGCGCTCAATTGCGCCGGATTGAGCGAGAGCATTCTCGAGGACGAGTTGTTCGGCCACGTGAGAGGAGCGTTCACCGGGGCGCAGAATGACCGCGAGGGGCGGTTCGAGCATGCCGACGAGGGGACGCTCTTCCTGGACGAGGTCGGCGACATGCCCGCCGCCATGCAGGCCAAGCTCTTGCGAGTGCTGGAGAACGGAGAGGTCGTCAGGCTCGGGTCCAATGAGCCGATCCAGGTGGACGTGCGGCTCATCTCCGCCACCAACCAGAAACTGGACGAGCTGGTGGCCGAGCGCCGGTTTCGCGAGGACCTGTATTTCCGGATCAACGGCATGGCCATCTCTCTGCCGCCCCTGCGCGAGCGGCGTGAAGACATCCCGCTGCTCATCCATTACTTCACGCAGCAGGCGGCCGAAAAATATCAGAAGGAAATCGAGGGCATCGCGCCCGAGGCCCAGCAGGTACTGATGAGCTATGCGTGGCCGGGCAATGTGCGGCAGTTGCGGAACGTCGTCGAGCGGATGGTCGTGCTGTCGCCGGGCGCGAGTTTGGGGGTCGAGACCCTTCCGCCGGAAATCCGCCCGGCCAGCGGGGAGGCGCCGCGCGGCATGCACGACCTGGTCGGAATCAGCATCGAGCAAGCCGAGAGGGAGCTGATCCGCAACACGCTCAAGTTGACCAGCGGCAACCGCGAGCAGGCCGCCGGGATCCTGGGCATCGGCGAGCGCACGCTCTATCGCAAGATCAAGGAGTATGGGCTGAGCTGACGATGTCAGGCGCCAAGGCCAAACCTTGCGCTCACGGCCCGATGAATACCATGTCCCAGTTCCGTATCGGCCACGGGTACGACTTGCACCGCCTCCGGACCGGCGGCAGGCTGATGCTAGGGGGGATCGAGGTGGCGCAAGACCTCAGCACGGTTGCCCACAGCGACGGCGACGTGGTGATCCACGCTCTCGTTGATGCTCTGCTCGGCGCGCTGGCCCTGGGCGACATCGGCGAGCTGTTCCCCAACACCGACCCGCGGTGGAAGAACGCGCCGAGCCGCACTTTTCTTGAAGAGGTCTATGCCAGGGTCCGCCGCGATGGGTATCGCCTGGTGAATGCGGACGTCACGATCCTTGCCGAGCGGCCCAGGCTCAACGCCTTCAAGCCGCAAATGCGGCGGTTCCTAACGGACCTGCTCGGCGGCAGTATCAACATCAAGGCCGGGACCAACGAAGGGTGCGACGCCATCGGCCGCGGCGAGGCGATTGCCGCCCATGCGGTCGTTTTGCTGGTCTCGATAGATTGACTACAATCCGCCTGCGAATCCGGCCGGGGGAGCGGCCGGCGATTGGCATCACATGAGTTTGCGCCTCTACAACACACTTACGAAACAAAAAGAATTGTTTGAACCCGTTCGCCCCGGCAGGGTAGGAATCTACCTGTGCGGGCCGACCGTCTACAAGTCGCCTCACATCGGCCACATGGTCGGGCCGGTGATCTTCGATGCCGTCAAGCGGTACCTGCGCTTCAAGGGGTACGAGGTCACATGGATCGTCAACATCACCGACGTGGACGATAAGTTGATCGATGCCGCCGCCAGACAGAAGACGACGGTGCAGGCACTGGCCGACAAGCACACCAACGAGTACTTCGAGTGTCTGCGGCTGCTGGGGATCGACACGGCCGACCGTTTTCCCCGCGCCTCGGAGCACATGCCCGACATCATCTCCCTCTGCCAGGGGCTGATCTCCAGCGGTCACGCCTATGCCAGCGACGGAAACGTCTGGTTCGACGTCAGCAAGGACCCGGATTACGGGAAGCTCTCGCGCCGCAACGTGGAGGAGCAGGAAGCCGGCACGAGATCACTGGAAGGGTCCGGCAAGCGCAACGCGGCGGACTTCGCGCTCTGGAAGGCGGCCAAGCCGGGCGAGCCGGCGTGGGACTCCCCCTGGGGAACGGGCCGGCCGGGATGGCACATCGAATGCTCGGCCATGAGCATGAAGTACCTCGGTCCCACCTTCGACATCCATGGCGGAGGCATGGACCTGCTGTTTCCGCATCACGAAAACGAGCTGGCCCAGTCGGAAAGCGCCACCGGTCAGATGTTCGCGAAATACTGGATGCACAACGGGCTGACGCGGCTGAACACCAAGAAAATCAGCGGCAGCGACGCCGCTACCCCCGAGGGCGCCGCGGCGCTGGCAGCGGTGGCCGTCCGCACCCTGATCGATCAGTATGGGGCGGAGCTGATCCGGTATCTGCTGCTCACCACCCATTATCGCCGGCCGATCGAGTTCTCGCCGGAGGTGGTGGAGTCGTCGAAAAAGGGTCTGTCCGCATTTCATCGGCTCTTCGAGCGTGCGGAGCGGCTGACGGGCCAGCCGCCCGCCGAAGGCCCCGCGGACATGGATGCCGCCTCGATCACCATCCTGGACACCCCGCACGCCCCGTTCGCCCGCGACGTGCTCGCGTTCAAGATGAAGTTCCTGGAAATGATGGACGATGACTTCAACACCGCCGGCGCCATCGCGGTGCTGCACGAATTGGCGGGGGCGGTCAACTCGTTCATTGAGCGGGCGGAGTTGGAGCGGGGCCGGCAGGCCGACCTGGTGGGGTACGTCGCCGCCGCGGTCCAGACGCTGCGAAACCTCGGGATGGTGCTGGGGCTGTTCCGCGGCCATCCCGCTCCCGCCGCCGCGGCACACGACAATACGCTGGAGAAGGTGATGCAGTTGCTCCTGCGCCTGCGAGGCGAGGCCCGGGTGGCCAAGAATTTTGCCCTGGCCGACAGTATCCGCAAAGGCCTCACCGAAATCGGCGTCACCTTGGAAGACCGCTCCGACGGTACGATCTGGCGAAAAGGATAGCCGCGAGGAACGCGGACGCGAAGCATGAACGTACTCGTGCTCAACGCCGGGAGCTCTTCGCTCAAGTTCCGGCTGCTGCGGATGCGGCCGGCGGAGCAGGTGCTTGCCAGCGGGCAGGTTGAGAAATGGGGCACGCCGCAGGCATCGTTGCGGATGGAAGCCTCGGGCCGGTCGCCCGAACGTCGGTCGGTCGCGGCCGAAACCCCGGCACACGCCGCCGAGCACGCGATCGAAGCCTGCCGGCCGCTGGGAATCGACGCGCTGGGTCATCGAGTCGTGCACGGCGGGGCGAAATTCCGCGATCCGACGCGAATCAGCCCGGAGACGATTGCCGGCATTCGCGAAGTGTCGCATCTGGCCCCACTGCACAACGGCTTAGCTCTGGCGGGCATCGAGGCGGGGCTGCGGCTGCTGCCGGACGTTCCCGCCGTCGCGGTGTTCGACACCGCGTTTCACCGCACCATCCCTGACGTCGCCGCGCTCTACGCCATCCCGTCAGAGTTGGCTCAGAAGCATTCGCTGCGACGGTTCGGGTTCCACGGCATCTCGCACCAGTACGTCTCGGGGCGGCTGCTCGAATGCCTCCGCCGCCCCGTTGCCGGCACGCGCCTGATCACCTGTCATCTGGGCAACGGCGCCAGCCTCTGCGCCATCCGCGACGGCCGAAGCATCGACACCAGCATGGGTTTCACCCCGATGGAAGGGCTGGTCATGGGAACGCGCAGCGGCGACATCGACCCCGGCCTGCTCCTGCACCTGCTCACGACCGTTAGGCTGCATGCGCAACAAGTCGACGAGCTGCTCAATCGCCGCAGCGGCCTTCTGGGACTGTCGGGCCGCAGCGGCGACGTGCGCGAAATCGAGCAGGCCGCCGCCGCGGGCGATGCCCGCGCTCATCTGGCGCTGGAAATCTTCGCCTACCGCGTTCGCAAGTACATTGGGGCCTATGCGGCCGTCCTCGGCGGCATTGACGCGCTCGCCTTCGCCGCCGGGGTCGGCGAGCATTCCGCCGACGCCCGCTCACGAATCTGCCGCGACCTGAGTTATCTCGGCGCCTCGCTCGACGGCGCCCGCAACGATTCGGCAACGGGCGACGACCCATTTCCCATCAGCACCGAAGCATCCTCCGTCCAGATCTGGGTAATTCCGACCGACGAAGAGCGGCAGATCGCCCGGGAGATCGTCGAGCTGCTCGCCGGCCCCGTGGCATGGGCTACCCTCCCGTGATTGGATTAGCAGGATCACGGGCTGGTAGCCCGCACTACAGGTGTGGCGCTCGTTTGTGGCGGGCTGGATGGTGGCACGGCCGTCCCGGCCGTGGCCCAAAGAGTTGCATTGCCGGTTGATGGGCGATTGTGGAAAGCACGGTAGCGACGCCGGCCTTTCCACAATCGCCCACCACCCGGCGATGACGCTCTCACTCCCCACGGCCGAGTCGGCCGTGCCACGCGTAAGGGCCTCGCCACAAGTAAGCGTCACACCCGTGCCACAAGCGGCCCCACCACGGCATTGTCGGGGCCGATCATGTCGCGTATGTTCGCTGATCATGTCCAAATCATCCGCGCGTCGCGTCACGGTGTTCCCCGGGCAGTTCGACCCGATTACGAACGGCCACCTCGACGTCATCCGCCGCGGCGTGAAGCTGTTCGACGAGCTGATCGTGGCGGTCGGTATCAATCCCGAGAAGCGGGAACTGTTCAGGATCGACGAGCGAGTGCAGATGATCCGGGAGTTGCTGGACGACACGCCCGGAATGAGGGTCGAGAAGTACACGGGCTTGACCGTCGACTTCGTGCGCCAGGCCGGCGCCACGGCGTTGCTCCGCGGGATTCGCGACGTCTCCGACCTGCGCTATGAATTCCAGCTCGCCCTGGCCAACCGTGCCGTCGGCGGCGTCGAGACTGTCTTCATCATGGCCGGCGAGCAATATGCTCTGACCAGCAGCAGCCTCATCAGGCAGGTCATCGCGCTCGGGGGAGACGTGGGTCAGCTCTCGAGCATCCTGCCCGACCTGGTGATCGACCGTCTGCGGGAACTTCAGAAGCATGATGGCGTCGCGCCGCCGGAGCCAGATGCGCCGCCGGGGTAAGGGAATTGCAAATTGCGAAATGCAAATTGCAATCCTCCTTACCCTCGTCCCGCACCTTCAATCGCCCGCACCAGCGACGGCACATCGACCGCGCCTTGGTAGCGACATCCGTTGAGGAAAAACGTCGGCGTGCCTTTCACGCCGCTGCGCAATCCACCGGCGAAGTCCTCACGGATCTTCCGCTGGTGCGATTCGCTTTCGAGCGCCGCCTGGAAGCCGTAGACCTCCAGCCCCAGTTGCAGCGCCAGATGGGTGAGATCGAGTGATTCCAGCTCCTGCTGGTGACCGAACAGCAGGTCGTGCATGTCCCAGAACTTTCCCTGATTGGCCGCGGCTTCCGCGGCCTGGGCGGCGGCGCTGGCGCGGGGGTGAATGGAGCTCTGCGGGTAATGCCGGAAGACCAATGCCACGCGATCGCCCAGCCGCCGGCGCACTTCCCGCAGGACCGGCCAGGCATTCAGGCAGGAGGGGCACTCGTAATCCCCGTACTCGACCAAAAGGGCCGGTGCGGTGGGAGACCCCTGTACATGGTCCCGGTCGGAAACCGGAACGGCCAGATCATCACACGCCTGCGGCCGGGATTGCTCACGCATTGCTGGAATAGTAGGCGGCGTGGTCAAGATCAGCGATGCCCGCCTCCGCCGCGTGCCGCGCCACCGGCCCGGCCCCCGCCGATCCCGCCCCGCGCGCCCATGCCGCCGTGGAACGTGCCGGCCCCGGCGTGCAAAGTGCCAGCGCCCGCGTACAGAGTTCCTGCCCCGCCGTATAGCGTTCCTGCGCCGCCGTAAAGAGTCCCGGCGCCGCCGTAGAGTGTTCCCGCGCCGGCATGAAGCGTTCCGACGCCGACGCCCGGCGCCCCTGCCAGCGGCCGGTTGGCGCCGTGCCAGGCGCGCACGTCGAAGTCACGGTCAAAATCGCCGAAGTGGCGGCCGTGGCGCCCGAAGTCCTCGTCGAAGAACACGACGCCGCCGAAGCCCCACCAGGGATACCACCCACCCCAGTCATAGGCCGGATACGAATACGGGTTCTGGTAGTAATAGGAATTGTAATAGTACTGGTTTTGGACGGGAGGATTGGCGTAATTGGAATAGTATTCATCCGGCGACATCGGAGTTTCGACACTGAGCGGGCCGTAGGGCGGCTGGGTTTCCACCGCCGGGGCTGAGGCGGCGGGAGTCTCTAGACTCGGCGGACCCAGCGCCAATGCACGGCGGATCTGCGCGGCGAGGTGGTCTTCCAGCCGAAAGACATCCGTTGCCGGTCCCGTCGCCTTTAGCCCGGCCACCGCCTTGCCAGCCGTAACATCGAGCAACTGGCCGGTCACGCGCAGCTCCTGGTTGACTGTGGCAAAGGCGCCGAAGACGACGTAAGCCGCGCCGGCGCGACGACCCACATCAATTGCCGCGGGCGCATCGTTCACCTCCGTATCCGCCGCAGTCGCGCGGGCGGGCGCAACAACCGTCAAGTCCGCCAGCAAGCTCTGTTGAATCGAGCGCCCGAGCCACGCCTGGCTCTCGGCCTTGTTCAGCGCGGTGAAAGGCAAGACCAGGATCTTCCCCTGATCCGCCGCCGGCGCGGTCGTCGGCCCCTCCGCGCGCACCGGCGGCGCGATCACCAGACCCGACAAACTCGCAACGCACACAATCCCGGCGAGCATTCGAAGGGTATGTCGCATAATAACATTATATCACCGCCCACACACTCCCGGGCCCCTGCTTTACGGAATTTCCCGTACTTCCCGGCAAACTCGCAGGCCAGGCAGTCCCGATCGCGAGGATGTCCGAGCCTCCCTCATGCCCGGCCGCTCGCGCACCACGCCCGCCACATTTGCCGGTAAGCGGATTCGAGGTTGGCGGTGTAGCCGGCGTAGTCCATGAGCGGCGAGCGGGCCATTCGGGCGCGCAATCCGTGCCGAATGTCCGCCAGCCGCGACAGGTCCGAGGCCAGCCCCGCCGCGATCCGAACGTATTCGTCGTCGGAGGAGGCAACCAGCTCCCTCAGGCCCACGTTGCACAGGTGGCTGACGCCCCGGCGCGAGACGAACGCCTCACCCGCCAGCGTCACCAGCGGTACGCCCATCCAGAACCCGTCGCAGGTGGTGGTATCCCCGTTGTAGGGGAAAGGATCGAGCGCGATGTCGATCCGGTTGAACAATTCAAGGTATTCGCGCCGGCGGCGCCGGCCCGCCAGTTCCACTCGCCCCGCCTCAATTCCGCGAGCGGTGAACTGGCCCCGGAGGGCCGGGTTGTCGGTCGGGGACAGCAGCAGGAGCCGGGATCCCGGCACCGCCTGCATGATCCGGCGCCACAGCTCGATCGCGTGTCCGGTCATCTTGATCGGCTTGTTGAGGCAGCCGAAGGTGATATGGCCCACGGCTGCCGCCGGTAGCGGGCCAACCTCCGGGCTCTCGTCGCTCGGGCGGTAGACCCAGGCGCAGTCCGGCAGGTGGATCAATCTCTCGGTATAGAAGACGTCGGCGCCGGGTGGGTCGCTGTAACAGTCGGTGATGCGGTAATCGACCGCTGGCAGTCCGGTCGTGCCGGCGTAGTAGACTTGGACCTGTACCGGAGCGGCGCGCCGGGCCAGCACCAGGAGACGGCTGGCGGCCATGTGCCCCGTCAGATCGACCAGAATGTCGATTCCATCCTGGCGGATCAGGCGGGCCGCAGAGTCGTCGTCGAGGTCGCGCACCTCCCGCCATACGTCGGCGAGCCTGCGGAGCCGATCGGTTACCGGGTCCGGCTGCACAACGGCCGAGTAACAGTACACCTCGAACTGTGAGCGGTCATGGGCGGGCAAGAGCGGCTCGAAAAAGTGGGCGAGAGTGTGAGCGCGAAAGTCGGGGGAGAGATACCCGATTCGTAAGCGGCGGTCGGGCGTGCGGTCGTTGTCGGGCGGCGTAAGAATACTGACTGCGCCGCCGTTGCGGCGGCCCCAGCGCTTGGCCTCCTCCAGCAGTCGAGCCGGGGAAAACTTCGGCGAATAGTGCAGCGTGAACAGCAGGTCGCCGTTGGCGGCGGCGTTGTCGGGCCGCAACTCCAGGGCGCGGCGCTGGCACGCGATCGCCTCGTCCTGCCGTGCCTGGTCCCCGTAGGCATCGGCCATGGCGGCATGCGCCGCTGCGAAGCGGGGCCATAGCGCGACCGCCCGTTCGTACGCCGCCAGCGCGTCCCCTGGCCGCCCAGCCTTTCGCAGCGCGCCGCCCAAATTGAAGTGCGCCTCAGCGTAGTCGGGTCGTAAGGCGGTCGCCTTGCGGAACGATTCGATGGCTTCCTCGAGGCGCCCCAGTTGCTTCAAGGCGATGGCGAGGTTGTTGTGCAGTTCCGGGATCCGCTCCCCGGCCGGCAAGCCTTCGCTGAGGAAGGCGACAGCGTCGGCGGGCCTGCCGGCGCTGCACAGCAGCGCGCCCAGCTTCACCCGGTACGCCGGCTCCGCCGGCGCAAGCCCCACCGCCCGGCCGGCCAACTCCAGCGCCTCGCCCGGACGGCCCCGTTGATAGACGATGCCGGCGAGCAGATCGCAGGCTCGGGGGTCGCTGGCGCGCAGGGCCAGGGACCGCCGGCATGCCGTCTCGGCATCACCCAGCCGCCCGGCCTTGGAGAGCCGCAGCGCCTCAGTCAGTTCGGCAGTTTGCATGTGAAGCACCTCCGCCCCGCCCCGGCTTGACGCCGGGCGGGGCAATCGTTGTGCACGGAGCAGAACGTCACCCCGTCGTCCCGCCTGGGCGGCGCTGCTACGGCCCGCTGATTCGCACTTGGCTGAAACTCGAGCGATGCTTATGTGGGGCTAATGCGGTCGTGGCGGATGGGACCGCCGGCGTGAGCGCCGGAGACAGCACGGCCTGCGCCGCGAGCGGCGCCGTGCCGGTGGTGGTGACGTGCGCCTTGTTGGTCGGCACATACCCGGCCAGTGCGATCTGCCCGCTGCTGCCGGTCCCGCCCGTCCAGCCGCAGGCGACGATCATCTTGGCCGCGGTCCCGCCGACGTCCGTGGGCTCCACGATTACCGACGCCGCCTGGTCGTTGCTATTGGCAGAAGTGGTGCCGAAGTCAACAGGCACGAAGACGCTGTTGTTTCCAAAGCCGTTATCCGGCGAGCCCGAGCTGGTGAGGCGCTGGATGACAAAATCCGAGCTGGTGGCGCCGGCGGCCACGATGTTGCTGTTGCTGTCCGTGGTCACGCCGTAGGCGATCCCGTTCGTGCCGGTCTGCCAGCCATGGCTATTGAACCCGCTGTCCAGAGCGCCGGTTGAAGTGAACTGCTGGTAGCCAAACTTGGTCGTGCCCCCATAGTTGGTGCTGCCGGCCGCCAGCACGCCGGTACCGGCTTTGATTAGACCGTACGCGTCATCGGTGCTCGCGGTCGAACTGTTGAGCGTGCCGAAGTTTTCGACGACCTTTCCTGTGAGGTTAAAGCTGGTGTCCAAGCCGCCCGAGGAATTCAGGGCGGCCAACGCGAAGTCCTGGTAGCTGGCGCCACAGGCACAATAGCTCGCCCATCCCCCCACGACCATGTCGCCGAGCGTACCGATATTGCTGTCGAGAATCACGGCGTTGGCGGAGCTGGCGCTTGAGCCGCTGAAGCTGATCGCGAGCTTCCCGCTGCTGTTCGTGCCCCAACTCGTGTTGAGCGAGCCGTCGGTGTAGTTGAGGTCCACGGCCTCCATTGAGTGGTTCGCGCCGGTGTTGACGCCGACTGCCAGCACGTTTGCGCCCTGATCGAATGCCACGCCGTTCGCTTGGCCGGACTGGATGTTGCTCTTCGTCCACGCCGTGCTCCACGAGCCGTTGGTGTATGCGACCAGTGCGACGGCGAAGCCACCCTGTCCACTTCCGGCCAGAGCGATCTCGTCGTCGAAGTTGTCGGACGTGCTCTGCCGATGGAGGGCTATGGCCAGCGCGGTGTCCGTGCTGGCGTCTACCGCGAAGTTGATGGTTCCGTTCCTTCCGAAGTTGCTGTCCGGCGTGCCGTTAGTGTTAAAACGAGTTACCGCAAATTGTCCATTGTATGCAGAAGCTACATACATCTTGCCATAGTTGGGATTCGACAACATGCTGCAGTCATCGATTGCCATCGCGTACCCTGTCCCGCTGCCGGTGTCGCTGTCGGGCGTCTGGATCGTCCTGCCGCTGGGTTTGGTCGAGTCAGGCCAGTTGCCGAGCGCCGTGGAGAGGGCGTAGGTGGCGGTCACGCTGGATCCGCCGCCCTGGGGGGTGCAGGTCGCGGTGATGGTGTAGTCGCCGGTGTTGGCGTAGGTATGGTTGGCCTGGACCTGCTGGGTGCCGCTCGAATTGTCGACGGTAGTGGTACCCGTGTTATCGCCCCAGGTAATCGACCAGCCTTGCGAGCTTGCCGACACCCCGCCGGTGGTCACCAGTTGCACCGTGGTATTCTGACCGGCCTTCCAGGTGGGCGGCGCGGCGATCGTCGCGGTGAACGTCGTGAACAACCTCCGGTCCTCCAACTCTTCGGCGATCGGAAGACAGCAGGAGTGAAGCCGCTGGGCGGCGCGGCGAAGGGGCCGCTTCCGCTTAGATAGATTGAACCAATGCATACGAATCTCCTTGAAATGGGCGCGCACCATGGGCGCCCGGATGTTTGTCCGGCTGGCGTACGGCCAGTCAGTTAGTACTTATGACCGTGAGGTCCGACCCACGCCCTACGGCGCCCGCCGCGAAGCTTCTCCCTCGCGCCTCCCACAGTCGGTGTTGCGGTATCTTCCCCGCCTTGTCCTTCGCGTCTCGATTCAAGCGGTTCCCGCGACTCTAGCTCACAAGTCCGCGAACAAGTCGAAGTAATGGTTGAACGCTGGGGTCGACGTCGTCATGTTCCCCCAACTATTGGTGACCGCACCGTTTTCAAAGATTTGCGGATCGAGCGCCTCCACGTGCCCGTCGGCAAATCCCTCGTTCGCCATCCCCTGATGCCGCGTGGTCAGCAACAGCAGCAACGCACCCTGGTCGGCCGGGTGCTTGGGATCCCATTGCGGATTCCATACCGCGGGGCCTCCGGTGACGCAGCTCGGCGCCGACATCTCCACAACCAGCACCTTACTGGAGGGCCGGCGAATCTGGGTGATACGGACGCCGGCGCGGCTCTGCAATTTGCCGTTCAAATTGTAGCTGAAATTCCGGGGCAGGCTTGGGTTGGGCGGAGAGGTGAGGTCGGATGCCGAAAACCGCCCCTCTGGGGGGTCCGCCGGGCAGAGAAAGATCCGCTGGCGGACCTGTACATCTGATGATATGTAAGGCCAGAGTGTTCCATTGGTAAAACTGTACTGGCCGGTTCGCACGTTCTGAATTGCGTTGTACGGCCAGGGGTCAATTGGCGGAAGCGGAATGGGGAGAACGCCGCGATTCTCAGCCACATAAAGCATTATGCCGTGGAGGATCTGTCTCTGGTTTGACGCGCACTGCACGGTCTTGGCCTGCGCCCACGCGCCTTTGACCACCGGCAGCAGGATCCCGATCAGAACCGTAATAATGCCGATGACCACCAGAAGCTCGATCAAGGTAAAGCCGCCCACGGCACTCGGCCGCGGTCCCTCCGCCCGTTTCTGCCCAACGTCGCTTGGTGGTCGGCCGGTCATTGGTTGCTTCCTCTATAAGTATTACACGTACGAGGGGGTCGCCTATGGCAGAGAAAATAAAAAATACTTTGCTGGAATGGGCGGTCACCCGGACCGCCGCAAAATGCGCCGCAGCTTTTCCTTCACCCGCCGGTGCCGGTCGCAGACCATGGCGGGCTGCATCCCAGTCAGGAGGGCCACGTCGTTGACCGGAAGCTCCTCGATGTCGCAAAGGTGCAGGATTCGGTAATCATCCCCCGCTACCTGCCCGTGGAGTTCTTCCATTGCCGTTAGAACATGCTGGCGGTTCTCCTGACGCTCCAGCCTCGCCACGGGACCGTTGTCGCCAATATCGGGGACAAGCTCGTCCTCGGGCCGCAAAGGGCGGGTGCGTCGGCGGGCAAAGCGCCGCCACAGGTCGATGCGGAGGTGCTCGGCCACATCCCAGAGCCAGGTGGTGAAGCTGGCCAAGATCGGATCGGAATCGAACTCGTGCAGCTTCTCGACCGCGCGTCGGCCGACTTCCTGGACGAAGTCGTCGCGGTCGCCGGGCCGGAGGTGTCGATTGGCGAACTCGTGGAGCCACTGGAGCACGGCCTGGAGGAACACTTCGCAGTCCAACAGGTCGGCCGCGTCCGCCGCCCGGCCGGCCGTTAAAAACGTCCGGCACCGGCATGCGGCCTCCAACGAACCGGCAATGATCTGTTGCTGCTGTGCGGTGAGCGAGGGCGGCGGCCTCCGACGGAGCTTCGCCGCCACCGAAGGGGCCAGGACCAGCTCGCTTTCGTCCGGCGGCCGCTCGATCTGCCCGGCAGGTCGATCGAGGACTGCCGAGGCGGTCGGACCTAAATATAGTTCTGCTTCGGGAGGGATCCCATGGAGCGCGGCGTCTGGCGTGTCCAGAAGCGCGATGGGCGCGGCAAACAGTGAGGCGGACATGACCGGCCTCCTTTCCATTCATCCTGCCGCGTGAGCACGCGGCCAATCGAGATTTGTCTACCGATCTGGCGGGCGGGGGATGGGGGGCGGTAACGTGCCGCTCGGCTCTCGTCCGTCGGTCGAACTGCGTCGCACGTACCCTTCTGGTTAGGCGAACGTACTCGGCCTAGTCTCACAAACTATCCAGCGTCAGCCCGCATGTCAAGAATAAAAATTTAGGCAAGACAGCGGGACTTCGACCGTTCTTGCGATCGGGCCGGCATTGGATAAGGTAGCGGCCTAAAACCGAACACCAACTTACAGAGGCTTCAAGGATGAAACGCGCGGTGCGACTGGGAGTTATGGTGGTGCTTTTCCTGGGCTCGGCGGCCCGGGCGGACCTTCAGGGGGACATCGATGCTATCCTCAAAGATAAGCTCTTGGCCAAGGCAAGCGTCGGAATCGAGATTGTCCGGCTCGGCGGCGCCGAAAGCCAGAGGGCGGAGCTTTACCAGCATGCCGGCCGCACGCCGCTGACGCCGGCCAGCAATCTGAAGCTGGCGACGACCTCCGCCGCCCTTGACCGTTTTGGTCCCGATTTCAAGTTCCACACGACGCTGCTGCTGCATGACGGCGACCTGGTCCTCATAGGCGACGGCGACCCGAGTTTCGGCGACTCCGAATACCTCCGCCGCGTCGGCTGGAAGACTACCACCGTCTTCGAGAACTGGGCCGAGCGCCTCAAGAAGCTCAACGTCGGCTCCATCCGAGACGTGATTGTCGACGACAGCATCTTCGACGAGCAGTTCCTTCACCCGCACTGGCCGCTCAATCAGATCGACCATTGGTATGTGGCCGAAGTGGGCGGCGTAAATCTGAACGCCAACTGTATCACCTTCGTGATCGCGCCGACGACACCCCGCGCCCGGGTCGAGTACGGGCTGGCACCGAACACGACCTACGTGCAGGTAGAGAATGGTTGCGTCACCGGCCCGCGCGAGCCGCAACTCGGCCGCAAGCCCGGCACGAACTTCTTCGTACTCAAGGGCGAGATGCCCCCCGGCGGCCCGCGCTCATTCGAGCAGACCATTCACGACCCCCCGATGTACGCGGCCACGGTGCTGGCGGACACGATTGTCGCCGCCGGCGCGCAGGTGACGGGAAACGTGCGGCGCGATCGCTCGATGCATGCCCAATGGAGCAACGGGCCCGCCAGCGCGTGGACCATTGTCGGCGTTCACCA
>Ga0073928_10003570_pt1 | contig 24366 bp, 17 predicted proteins | sample PaiPotPPA55metaG_FD_76969 | JGI IMG/M metagenome (GOLD analysis project Ga0073928, IMG submission 76969) | Iron sulfur acid spring bacterial and archeal communities from Banff, Canada, to study Microbial Dark Matter (Phase II) - Paint Pots PPA... ...
AGCGGAGGATCCCCCTCCGCACCCATTACCTTGCTCGCAATTGCGTCTTGCGAGCCGCTGCGCATTTCAAAGCCGGTGATGATCCGCCCGCTGTAGCTGTTGATGAACTCGGTATTGTCGGGCGCTTCGACCGCAGCGTGGCCGGCATGAAGATCACTCGATTGAATCGCCAGTCGGTTGCCGACAGCGCGCGCGGCGCGCTCAATGACCTCCTGCTTGGCGCGCAAGTGCGCCGCTCGACCCTTTGGGCCGGCTCCGAGAATCGGCAGACCAGGAGCGGACAGGGAAATGCACTGATTGCGAAACGTCTCGGCGTAGAAGTGAAACGTGTCGTCCCAGGCGCTCAGGTACCGGGCGGGCGCATAGCCGTCGGCCATCCATTGCCTGTGCGCGGCCGGCGAGTTCGGCAAAGTCATCTCCACGGAAACAGAGGTGGGGCCGGCAGCCGCGATCATTCTGAACGCGGGCAACCCCCCGTAGCGGGCGCTCAACAGCTTCATGAAGGCGAACCATCTTCCCAGGTACACCCGATCCCACGGCATCGGAAGTTTGGCGCTGGTGCCCTTGCCCGGTCCGTACTGAATCTCGAACAGATCCGTCTGCACCCCTTCGAGCGCCCACGGCGGTGAGAAGAAACCGGGGAACATGATCAGATGTACCCATTTCTTTGCCGCGACCGCGGCCGCGAACAGCGCATCGAGCTGCGACCAATCCGGCTTGTCCTCGCTCGCCTCGATGTCGCTCCAATTTACCTGCACCGCCACGCCGCTCATGGAGGGATTGCTCAACAGCTGCAGTTTCATCGACCGATAGTTCTTTTCTCCCGAAGGCAGGAGCACGACCGGTCCGTTCGGCAACGCATTGCCGCCCAGTGCGCACTGAACCGTCTCGGCCCCGGCCCGAGCAGGCAGCGCACAGCATAGGCAAATTCCTATCAGAACAAAGGCTGCGCAGCGCAGACGGGAAATCCACATGCCGGTGACCTCCGAGGGGCCTATTCTACTCTGCGCGTATCGCGCTTGCACGCCGCTTGAAATGACTGCTGATGGCCGCGTCCCGCCATTCGCGTCGACGCAAGTCGGCTGGAGTAGCCCCCCGCCAAAGCACTCGTCGACTGCAGATTAGTACCGGAATGTCGGCTTGTAGGGAGTGATTTTTGCGAGGAAGACAACATTCTCCAGAAAGCCAGCAGGCAACGGTTCCCTAGACCGTTGTAGGCACGTTCGCACAAGATCTCACAAGGTGGAGGTTTTCCAACCCGCACGTTTTGCGAGTTGCAAGCTCCTGTTTTAGAGCTTGGCGATCTTTTCGATCGCCAGCATGTGCGCGGCGATGCGATTGCAGCGCCCGGTCCGGCATCCAGCAAAATCCGAGGTATTCCGTCAACTAGTACGATGTAACTCGATCCTGCCCTGCCGAATGCTCGCGGTCCGCCTGAGCCGAGCACCACGACTTCCAAGCTCGGCTCGGCTTCACACCTGATGCTTGGGCGCGTGACACCACACAGTCAGCAAGTATCAACGATAAGATCAACAGCGCCTTCATCTTTAAATTGCCTGCCTGCACGAGCTTAATCCCCAAATCTTTCTGCGGCGCGGGCCTTTAGTTTTTCGGCCTCTTCTTCTCGATTCTTTGGTGGCGCGTTCGTTTCAAGCGAGCGGAGAAGGCGCGCCGAAGCGCCCGCAACCTCATCAATGGCGGCCATGAAACTGGCCTCATTGGCCTTCGACGGTTTATTGAAGCCGCTGATTTTCCTGACAAACTGAAGCGAAGCATCCCGAATCTCTTCATCCGTGACGGGCGGATTAAAGTTAAAAAGGTTTTTAATATTCCTGCACATGCAACGCGACCTCCTATTCAGAACTTGACGTGTACCCCTGCACGCCCCGTCCCACAGATGACAAGGAATGCCAGGAGGTTAGAAGATTCTAGCGTGTCTTACCCTGCAGTTCAGCAGCGCGAAATACCCTAAACATTGAGCGCTTTAGGCAAGGCGGCGTGAAAAATGTTTGGCGTCGGGTCTTCGCTGTATCGACCGTTAACATCCATGGCGCTTAAACTATAAGCTACTGACTGGACATTTTTTTCGAAGCTTCGCGACTGTCAACCTCGCGGCACAGCGACAGCTGGAATTATTCAGGTTGTCTATTTTTGAAAACAATAGGCGTAACTAACCGCAGAAGGCTCTCGCGGCGATCTGCGCGGCGGGTGCGCCACGGCCCTTGTGGCAAGTATTGCAATCGCTCGTGAAGCTAAACTGAAAGCCAGGAGAATTCATGAACAAGAAAAGAACGCCGAAAAATGCGCTCGCCGATCCGACTCGACTGCAATCGCACGATGAAGATGACAAAGAAACTATCCAGGTCGTCATTGAAACCCCTAAAGGCAGCCGCAATAAGTTTGCTTTCGATGCTGATCAAAAAGTCTTCGAACTGAAAAAAGTTCTGCCCGCTGGCATGACTTTCCCTCACGACTTTGGATTCATTCCCTCCACCAAAGCGGAAGACGGCGATCCCGTTGATGTATTGGTATTGATGGACGAACCTGCGTATCCGGGATGCCTGATAAAATGCCGGCCAGTAGGAATCATCGAGGGCGAGCAAGGCAAGAACAAGAAAGATACCGAGCGCAATGACCGCATCGTGGCCATCGAATTGATGAACCACACTTACGCCCACGTGAAGCACGTAGATGATATGGGGAAGACCTTCATCAAGGAATTAGAAGATTTTTTCGTTAACTATCACGAATTATCCGGCAAACAGTATCGTGTCCTGGACGTGCGTGGTCCAGGAGAAGCTCGGCGGCGCATCAAGGACGGCATGCGCGCGGTAAAGAAAAAGTAGCGCCTCCCGTCATGAATCGGCCAGTGCGCAAGGATGAGGACTTGCATGGTAACGCTCCGGATTCATGCCCAGTAGTACTCCTCTTAGTAGATGTTCTAAACAACCTAGACTTTCCCGACAATTCTCAACTGCTGAAATCAATGGACTCGCTCGGGAAAAACATATCCGCCCTGAAAGGGCGATGCAAGGACTCCGGCATTCCAGCCATCTATGTGAATGATAATCGTGATAAGTGGCGGTCGGACTTTCCGTAGTCTTATCTCGCTGTCTCCGCCCCGACTCGCCAGGCCCGATGGTCTGCCAATTAATTCTCGAAGCATCCGATTACATTGTCTTAAAAACCGAAACATTCCGCTTTTATGCCACACCGCTCGATACGCTTTTTTCCTACCTGAAAGTAAAAACAGTAATTCTGGCTGGCTTAATTACCAACGCATGCATTTTATCCACTGCCAGTGAATTGTATGTTCGCGACCTGGGCGTTTATGTCCCGTCTGATTGTGTAGCTGCGCCCATAAAGAGAGCTCACCGTTATGCGCTTGAGCTCATGAAGATTAGCTTCGATGCCGACACGACATCCTCGACCAAACTGAATTTACGGAGAATATTGAAATCCGCGTGAGGTTAGCCGCAATCGCTCATTTTGGCGAGTGCCTCCAATGCTTTTTGCGGAGCCACCAGAGTGCGCAAGAGACGCAAAGCCAACCGGCTACCGCCGCAATAAAAACAGCCGCGACGTTCCAGACTGGCAGCAGCTTCCAGATGATGTAGGCAAATGTCGCAAGGCCCAAGCTGCCAAGCGCCGCGCCTGCTGCATCCACCCCTGCCAGCTGTCGCCCTCGCGTAGTCTGTTGTATTCCTGCGCGCTGTTTCTTCTGCCGCTCATGCTTGTCCACCAGCGTCGCGCTCGCGGGGAAAATTGCGGGAAACGCCAGGAACAGGCCGCCAAACACCGGACCATAAAATTTTGCGAGAAGTCCCGTGACCACCGTCACGCTTCCCCCAAGTAGAAAACGAACGGCGTACTCATACCACTTAGTCTTCTTTAATGCAGAAAAGTCAGCAGAAACCTTCATGGCGGCCCTATCTCAGAACCAAAAACCAGATCGATATCGAGCACACCAGCCAGATGCCCACCGCCGATAGCGTAACTGGCATGACTTTTAATTTGCGGCGCACCATGAGCCAGGAGCAAAGGTCGGCGTATAAGAAAAAGGCCAATGCACCCGCGATCATAGAGCGAGCTTCTGTGGCTGCATACACCTTCCCCTTAGCGGCGATAGTTAGCCCGAGAGTAGCGAGTGCGATGGAGGGAGCCGCGCCAAACAATCCAGCAAAGCTTTTTGGTTTTAGCACATCGCCCAACGCTGCGAACGCGGACACGACGATCCCTCCAATTACAAATCTTAAAATAAGATCCTTCACTGGGCCCTCCCTGAGGCTCAGAGATTCGCCATCCAGCATTCCACGCCTGTTCAAGTCGGAGTTAGACTCGGCAGGTTTGGAATGCGCATCCCGCTCGAATAAGATGCTCCACACAGCCAGGAGTGTCCCATGAGTGCAGACGATGAGTACAAAGCCGTCGTTATCGGCTCAGGCCAGGGTGGCAACCCGCTGTGCAAGGCGCTCGCTAAAGCAGGGATGCGCACGGCGCTGGTCGAACGGGAGCACGTCGGGGGCACATGCGTCAATGAAGGCTGTACGCCCACAAAGACCATGGTGGCCAGCGCCCGCGTGGCATATCTCGCACGACGTGCAGCTGACTATGGCGTGGAAACCGGAAATATTTGCATCGACATGGCACGCGTTCGCAAGCGTAAACGCGACATCGTCGACAGTTTCAGAAATGGAAGCCAAGCCAGCCTGGAAAAGACTAAAAACCTCGACTTGATTTTTGGCGAAGCGAGCTTCACCGGCCCCAAGTCTTTAACGGTGCGATTGAAAGATGGGACGCACCGCGCATTACGTGTCGAGCAAATTTTCATCAACGCAGGATGTCGGCCGACAATTCCGCAAGTTGACGGCCTTAAAGATGTCTCCTATCTGAACAGCACCTCAATCATGGAACTCGATAGCGTGCCCGAGCATTTGCTTGTTCTTGGTGGAGGTTATGTCGGCCTCGAATTCGGACAAATGTTTCGCCGCTTCGGCAGCCGTGTCTCCATTGTGCAGTCTGGTGCTCGGTTACTACGCGGCGAGGATTCCGATGTGGCGGACGAAATTGCCGCCATCTTGCGGCAGGACGGTCTCGACGTTTTTCTAAACACAAGAGCCGAGCGTGTTGCAAAGACCGGCTCGCAAATCTTGCTAACCGCCCGCGATAAAACGGGGGAAATACGCGAACTTCAAGGCTCGCACCTGTTGGTAGCCACTGGCCGGGTGCCCAATGTAGAAGCCATGAATCTTAGCGCCGCTGACATCACCACGGATGACCGCGGATTCATCAAGGTGAACTCCAAATTGGAGACCAGCACGCCGGGAGTCTACGCACTCGGAGACATCAACGGCGGCCCGGCGTTCACGCACATTTCCTACGACGACTTTCGCATCCTGCGCGCCAACCTGATCGAAAAAGGAAGCGCCACAACCGACGGCCGCCTCCTCCCCTATACCATTTTTATCGATCCGCAACTGGGCCGCATCGGCATCACAGAAGCTCAGGCTCGCGCGCAAAATAAAAACGTTCGCATCGCAAAAATGCCTATGTCTTCAGTAGCGCGCACCTTGGAAGTGGACGAATCGCGCGGATTTATGAAAGCTATCGTGGACGCAGGCACGGATGAGATTCTTGGCGCTGCCGTGCTAGGCCTTGAAGGCGGAGAAATCATGTCCATGTTGCAATTGGCGATGATGAGCAAAATGCCATTCACTACTTTGCGCGATGCGATTTTCGCCCATCCGACCCTCGCCGAATCGCTAAACAATCTGTTTACCCATTTTGTTTCGTGAGCGCGCGGACAAAGCACGTGCGCCTAATGCTCGACGTCACACGCCCCTTTATTTTGCTGCGTTTTCGTGACGAATCAGTTGATAGCTGACGAAAGCCAACTGCTTGCTATCAGGCGACCAGGAAGGTACGTTTATTGTTCCCTGTCCGCCAAAAAGTTTCGCCAGCACCTCGATTTTGCCGTCAACGTTATCGTCCTTCAGCGGCACAATTCGCAGCATGACGTCTTTATTCTCTGGATGACCTTCCACTTCCTTGCCGTAGGAGAGAAACACCAGCCATTTCCCATCTGGCGAAATGTGCGGAAACCAGTTATTCAAGTCGTCTGACGTGATCTGCTCCTGCTCGCTGCCATCCGGGCGCATCCGCCAGATCTGCATCCTGCCGGTGCGCACGGAATTGAAATAAATGTATTTCCCGTCCGGCGTATATTCCGGTCCGTCATCCAGTCCTATCGCGGTGGTCAACTGTTTTTCTTCACCGCCTTCCGTGGAGATCGTGTAGATATCAAATTCACCGTTGCGCTGCCCGGGATACGCGAGCGTCTTACCATCGGGCGACCAGCCATGCCAATAGGAAGGGAATTTCTGTGTAATGCGGCGCGGTGTTCCACCACTGATGGGCAGTAGATAAATAATCGACTGATGATCTCCTTGCGACTGATCGCTTATCGCCAGCATTTTACCGTCGGGCGAGATTCCATGATCGTTGTTGCATCGCACCGCGAACCCCGTATCGATGGTTTGCGGTTGTCCCCCGGCAACGGCCAAGCGCTGAATTCGCCCGTCGGCATTGAAGATAAATGCAGACCCATCGCGCGTCCAATTGGGCGCTTCAAAATGTCCGGCGATGGAATACACAACGCGACGGTCGGTGGAGGCCACCGCAATGGTTTCGAGCGTGCTATACAGCGTGGTCTGATCAGAGACCGCTGCTCGCGCGGCCTCTTTCAGGACCACGTTCGAAAATAGCGCCTTTTCGACGGCATCCTTGTCATGGCTACACACCCCGATGCCCACATAAAATGGCGCGCTAAAGGAAACGCGCATCGCAGCTCCTGCAGGTCGTAATTTTTCTCCATGCGTGCCCAACCACATAAAAACGTAATCACCTCGCTTTTCGATCCGCAGTTGTGTAGGCGCTGAAATATTCGACTGGATTTCATGTGTAGGCGCCCCCTTGGTCTCCCGATACTGCAAAGATGTGAGACCGTCACCGTGTAACGCTACATCTACATAGGCGGAGTCAGGATCCAGGCTCTGCCGCATCATCAGAACGGCCTTGCGATGAGCATTGCCACCTTGGCCCATAAATGAAATGTCGGCCGTCAGCGATGCGTCCGCTGACCATTTCTTCCAGGCAAATTGAAAATGGTCTGAGTTGGACCACATGTTTTCGCCGCTGCCCGCAAGTGCGTAGCTATGCTTCGAAGAATCATATTCGCTGTTACCCGCGCGCCGAACTGTGCCGACATCACCGTGTCCTTCAAATATTCCAACAGCAGAGCCCTGCGCCCGCGCCTCATAGTGGGTAGACGCCGCGACGGCCAGCATCATCAATAGCAGAAAGCCACCGGCAATTCGCGCGCACCATTTTTCTTTCATCCGATTTCCTCTCCGGCGCAAACATTCATCGCCACAACACACCATCGTCCCGATGAACCGCACGTCTTCTTTTCGGCATGAGGAATTGAGCTTAAGAGTTTGGCTCGCCATGGTCAGCCCTGCGGTTTCATCCGCAAGGCAAGTTTTTTCAACTTTGCTGCGTTCTTATTAGCCGGGTCCAGCTCCAGAGCCTTCTCGGCGCTATGCAGCGCTTTGGCAAACTCACCCCTTTCCCAATACGCGGCGCCCTCGTTCACCAGCTGTTCCGCCAATTTGATGGCGGCGTGTTGCTGGATCGCGGCGCACGGTTGGCTTCCGGCCGCAGCGCTCAGCACCTTGGCACAAATATCAATCGCCTCACGATAATCTTCATTGTTGAGTGCCACTTGGCCCTCTTGCGCCATGGTCTCCAGCCGGGCATCTTCTCGAAGCTGGTCCGACGCGGGATCGTTTCTACCTGCGATTCTGGCTTTCCTGGGCGGAGTGTTTTGCGGTTTTTGCTTTTGCACTACGGGCGTCGGCGATTGCCGGCGGGTTAAATCAGCCACGAACTGCGGAGTGACCGGGCTCAAACGTTGTCCCGTTTGCGGATCCACGCCCGGCCCATCGAAAAATCGGAAATTGCCGCCACTCGGGGATGAGTACCAAACCATTGCTTGCCTGGTCTTCGGATCAAACCAAAGGTATTTCGCAGCATCCGGAATCGTGAGCTCGCGTGGACCGGCAACTCGACTGTCATTCGCCTTCGATGCAACGCTCGGGGCAACGCTGACCGGTGCGCTATTTTCCGGTTTGGCCGGCACCGCATTATCACGCGAGGCAGGCATCGCAACTTCCTGCTCGGCAGACACCACACCTCCAGACCTGGCCTGCACCACCGGCTCTGGTTTGGCAGCCACAAGAGTCACTTTCCGGTGCATTTTCGCCCACAGCAAAACTGTAGCGAGTGCCAGCGCCACCGCGCCAGCCGCTATAAGCCAATTTTTTCCGCTAGTGTTCTTGGAGCCCGCCATTGCCGGACGTTGGCCGCTCACCGGGCTATCCGCGGCAGAGCCCAAAGCGAACGCCAGATCCGCAGCAGAATGAAATCTCTGGTCTGGGCCTTTCTCAATGCACCGCTGCACCACCCGCTGTATACCGATCGGTAGGAACGGAACAATGTCCAGAATGTTGGGAGGATCTTCTCTGAGGATCGCGGTCATGCTTTCCGTGGCAGTCTGATGCTGGAATGCGGGCCGGCCGGTCAGCATTTCATACAGCATAGCCCCAAACGCAAAAATGTCAGTGCGTTGATCAACGTGCTCGCCCCGCACTTGTTCCGGGGACATGTATCCCACCGTGCCCATCACGACGCCAGGTTCCGTAACGGATGTCATCGTTAAGGCGCCGCGCTCGGGCACTTCCGGTTGCGTCAATTTAGCCAAGCCAAAATCCAGAATTTTGATTCGTCCATCGCGCGTCAGAAAAACATTTTCCGGTTTTAGATCGCGGTGTACGATTCCCTTTTCGTGTGCCGCCTGCAATCCATTCGCAATTTGCACCGCGTAATCGATCACTTTCCTGGTGGGCAACGGGGCCCGTTTTATGACCTGGCGAAGCGTTTCGCCTTCCAACAACTCAGACACCAGGTATGGCGCCCCTTCATACGTCCCCATGTGATATACGGCAAGAATATTGGGATGATTGATGGAACCGGCCGCCCGCGCTTCTTGTTCGAACCGGCGCAAACGCTGCGGGTCAGTCGAAAGGTTCAGCAACACTTTCACTGCCACGTCACGATTGAGATTCAAGTCGCGCGCTCGGTACACCTCTCCCATTCCCCCGGCGCCAATCTGGGAGACGATTTCGTAACGTCCAAGGTGAGTGCCGGCAAGCAGGGCCATGGCAGGCGCGATTATACGCTACGACTCAAATGCGTCGATGTACGATTGCCAGGCGAACGAGGACCACGGGGCTGGTTACGTTTCCGGGAATTTAAATCGGTACTTTGCAAAAAAGTTATCCATACGGCTTAAACCAGCGTGCGGATTTACCCGAAAACCCACGCCTTCCGTCCATGCTCCTCACTGTACGTCTGTGACTTTGCCCTTCACGAAGGTAACCTTCAAATCTTTGTACACGTAGATTTGCTTCGGTCCCAAATCCACAATCTTCTCGGGCTGACCAAGCATGCCCTTCACATCGTCGGGCGATTGGCCCATCTGAATGGTCGGAGGCGGTGCGGCTGGTGCGGCTGGCGCCGCGGCCTGCTGTGGCGCCTGCTGCCCTTGATCCTGGGCTTGCTGTTGTTCCTGCCCACCGCTGTCTCCCGTGTCCATTTCCAGGGTCTGGTTGATGACATCAGAAATCTGCCCGCCATCCGCGCCGGCCAGATAGTCCTTCGGAAACACAAATGCTACCTGCGCCTTTCGCAGTGACGGATCTTGTACCGAATTACAGGTGTCGCACTCAATAATCGACAACGTTACCTTGGAGTCTTTACGATTGATGTCGATTTTCGAAACGTATACTTTCTCTCCTACCGTTAGGAACTTCGTATCCGTCGATACCGCGCCCGTGGGGTCCGCCGGAGCCTTCCATTTCAGTAGTTTGTTAACTCCCTGCATGGCCGTGTTGTTGGCCGTGTGCACCTGTCCGTCCTTAACGGTCGTCGCTATCACCACCGCGTTTCCGGACGCTACACTAAGGATTCCGCCCTTTTTTACCACCAGCACTGTCCCGGCATCCAGCACGGCGAGTCCACTTGAATCCGTGCCCAGTTTTACCAGCTTATATTTCGCGGCCAACTGGCTCTCCAGCGAGTCAGCCCCTTGCGCTCTCGCCAGTATGCTAGGAAAAGTCCCCGCGCAAATCACCGCAATAATCTGAATCGCCCGCCTTGACTTGCCGTTCCCCATCGCCGTCATTGCTTAGCCCTCCCTCCGAACGCCACAGTTCGACTTACCATCAGATCTAGTTTTCTGCTCGGTTTTCGGTGAGAGAAGCGTCAGCGCCAAGCAGCCGACGCTCCTCGCGTTGGGATCCGTTCTAGGTCCCCGCACCGGATTAATCGTCGTCATCATCGCTACTGCTGCTGGTCGCGGAAGCGTCCTGCACTTCCTTCTCCGCTTGCGACGCTTCATCCTGTTGAGTTTTCAGGTCGGCTTCCACCGTGAGGTCCGGCTGCGCCTGTCCATTTGGATTGGGCTTCGATCCCGACGGCGGGCCGCTGGGTAGTCCGTTCTTTCCTTGATTATCCGCCAGTTTTCCGAGCCCCTCCGTAATCTTGGCCCGGAAATCGTTGTGCATGTCTTGCAGATCCTGAACCGCTACAGCCACCTGCAGGCCAGAGGAGCAATCATTTTTCTGGCTACTGGCTACCAGCACTTTCACGTTTTTGTCGGCGTCGGGCGTGTCATCAATCCGCGTCAGCACATCTCCCGGACTTAGAGAACACTCCGTTCCGTCTGCCGTCGGCTCGGTGAGCACTGCGGAAACAATGAACGTTCGCAGTGATGGATCCAGCGCTGCCGGAACCTCATCGGGTCCGGTTTGTCCACCGCTCGCCGGTGCCGTGCTGCTCACCGCCGCGGCCGGCTCGGGATGCGCCGCAGCTTCCTTTTCCGCAGCGATTTGCGCTCGCACTTCATCGGCAATCTGTTGCTTAACTTCGGGCGTCAGAGCAACAGCGCCACCTCCGCCGTCTCCACCACCACCTCCGTTGGCCGCAACTTCGTTCCCTGCTGCCGCTGCGGCATTGGCATTGGCCTCGGCCGCGCGCGCTTCATACGCCGCCTGCAGATTAGCCGCCAGTAAATAATCCGTGATCCACAAAGCCGCCGTGGGATAAACAGGGGCGGGAGCAAAGTACCCGCCGTAGTACCCATACCAGGGGGCGGCACCCCATCCCCAGTTATAGGCCACCGGCGCGGCCCAGGGATTGTAAGCCCACCCGTAATACGCTGGGCCGTAGTAGTACGGCGGAACGTAGCCGTAGTACGCCACTCCGCCGTAATAGCCTCCCCGATATGCGTACGCGTATCTGCGCCCACCGTAATAATAAGTACGCCGCATATATGGATGGCCGCCCCGGTAATATCCATGCTCCGCATAACCACGTCCGTGTCCGTAGCCCACGACGCGCGTTCCATCGCGCCGCCGGGACTCAAATCGCCTCTCACCGTGCGAACCATGGTTAATCGTCATTCCGCTGCGGGTGTGGATGGTGCTGACATGACCGCCACGATCGAAGTTAGCTTTCGTCCCGCCCTTGGTTTCCAGAGTCGTTGGTTTGCCGCCCTTGTTAAACGTTGTGGTATGCCCTGCCGCGTTCGTAACTGTTTTTCCTCCGGCTGGACGATTTACCGTCCCCGGTGTCTTGGCGCCGCCTGCGGCAGCCGTGCGCGTACCTCCGGCTGTTCCAGTCTTAGTCGCTCCGGCCGCTCCAGTCTTAGTCGCTCCGGTCGCACCTGTCTTAGCGGCGGTAGTGTTACCAGCCCGAGTGCTGCCGGCCGCCCCGGCCTTGCCTGTGCCCCCCGCTGTGGCAGGCCGAGTGGTTCCTGGCTTCGACGCAGCTGCGGTCCCGGTCCCCGGACGCGCGTTGGTGCCGGGCCGAGTCGCGCTTGCCGCTGCTGGCCGTGCCGTGTTAGTTCCCGGCTTGGTTGCGGCAGCGTGCGGCGCACCACTTGCAGCCGGCCTCGGAGCCGCCGCGGGTTTGGCCGCAGGAGCCGGTTTGGCCGGAGGGGCTTTTTGTTGTTGTTGCTTCTGCTGCCCAGCCGTTCCGATTACGGACATCACTATCAGCAACATGGAAATCAGAAGGCCCCGAACCAGCTTCTTGCTTTTATCACTTCTGTTCATGATTGCTCCTCCGGGAAAATCCATTCAAATCGATATGGCGGCCTGTCAACGAAACGAGCTTGCGCGGACCACTGGATCAGTCGCTAACGCGAGTTTGGTCCCATCCCTGACTTCCAACAGGAAATTCAATGCGGCAAAGCCGGCCTGCGCCGGATTGCAGAATCTTTTCATAACAACGGGGCCTCTTTAAGGGGAACCAGGGGGAAACGCCCGAACGGCGTGCATGTTACTTTTCTAAATTTGCATTGTCAATGCTGTACGCGCGCCAAATCATAACTTTTCAGCGTATCCAGAATCTGCTGCCCATACTTCTCGACCTTCCGGTCGCCAAATCCCGACACCCTGCGCAACTCCGCGAGCGTACTTGGCCGCACCTTGCATAGTTCATCGAGCGTTGTATCGTGCATCACAATATATGCCGGCATGCCGAGTTCCCTGCTGATGCTCCAACGCCATTCGCGCAGGTGTTCGCGAAGCCCGTCATCCTGAATAGGAGCGGGCCGAGAAACGGCCCCCGTTGCTCGCGGCGCCGCCTGAGGGGTAACGTTAGGCTTCACATTGGCGACTTTGCTTTTAGCCGCTTTTCTTTTGATGATCGGAGGCGCACCGAACCAATCCGGCTCGCTGCTGCAGACGTCGCATGCGTTACACGCCATCCATTTCGGCGTTTCGCCAAAATGCACACAAATTTGCCGGTGTCGACAACTTTTCGACTCGACGAAACTTCGAATGATGCGATAACGCTTCCATGCGCGCGCTTTCTCTGCTGGGTCCGTTAATTGCTCGACGAAGTAAGTAAGAAGCCCGACGTCGCGCTTCTGCCATAACAACAGACAATCAGCGGGCTCACCATCGCGCCCCGCGCGCCCTGCTTCCTGGTAATACTGCTCAATCGATTTCGGCAACGACAAATGGATCACCGCGCGTACCGCTGCCTTGTTTATTCCCAAGCCAAAGGCGATTGTTCCCACCAGCACGCGCACTTCATCGCTCATCCAGCGTTCCTGATTTTTTCTTCGCGTGGCGCTGTCCATCTTCGCGTGATAACCGATGGCTGCGATCCCGCTGTGTTTCAGGAACGCGACGGTTTCCTCCACCCGTGTGATCGTCGGCGCATAAATAATGATATTGCTACCCGCATAATGCTCTGCCGTTCTCAGCAGCAATTCGCGTTGACTCCTTGGATCGCACTGCTTCACGTAATACCGCAAATTGGGACGCTGGAAGCTGGCGATGTATTTGTCCGCATCGCGCAACTGCAATTGCTCGACAATATCGTGGCGCACTTGGCGAGTGGCGCTCGCCGTGAACGCTGCGATGGGCCGGTCTGTAAATTGTTCCCGCAACGAATGCAACTGCCGGTATTCAGGACGAAACTCATGTCCCCACTCCGAAATGCAATGAGCTTCATCGATCACAAAAAAAGAAATGGGTGTGTCACGCAGCCAAGTGAGCGCATCCGGGCGCGCCAGTCGCTCCGGCGAAAGATAAAGCAACCGGTACTTCCCAATTTTTGCGTTGCGCAAAATCGCGGATTGCTCTGCCGCACTCTGCGAACTGTTCAATACCGCAGCCGCGACGCCCATCTGTTCCAATTGAGCGGTTTGGTCCTGCATCAACGCAATGAGCGGTGACACGACAATCGCGGTGCGCCCCCCCGTCATTGCCGCGGGCAATTGGTAACATAGTGATTTGCCGCCCCCCGTGGGCATAACGACACATGCATCGCGTCCCGCGAGCAAACTGTTCACTACCTGTTCTTGAAGCGGACGAAACGAGGAATAGCCCCAGTACTGGTGCAGCGCGGAAAGTGTTGATGAGGGCATAGCGGTTTACTATAACTACTGAATAATATCAGTCTACGATGAACAACATCGCGCCCATCTTCGAAACGCTCCGATGCCGCGGATCGCCATCCCCGACGTGATAGCTCCTCCCCGGCTTGAGAGTAAAAGTCCGCCCGTCAGCCGGGCGCGTTTCCAGTTCGCCTTCAAGGCACAAAAGCACATGTCCCTTGGCGCACCAGTGATCTGCCTCATACCCCGGAGAATACTCAACCATGCGCACGCGAATCTCGCCAAAATTCTGCGTACGCCATAACGCCTTCCCGGTATCGCCGGCATGTTCCGTTATCGGAATTTCACTCCAGTCGGTAGTCGAGAAAGCAGAGGCCGCCATTTTCATGTGCCGAGTATAGCTTCCAGTCGTGGCTCCCCTCGCCCGGTGTCAAGCACGCGCCTAAACTCGGGAATCGACGCTGTCAATTTACCGCGAACTGTGTTCCTCTGTTTTTGCGCTTATTACCTCGGTTGTGTTGTGCGGTCCCTCGGTTGTTTGCTAGTGCTTATCTGAGAATCCCCGCCTGCAGTTTCCTCCGTACGTTATCAGCGTAATTCAAAACTAAGGCTGGCTTTGTGAGTTGCCACCTGAGTACGCACCTAAGTGTGTGCCGCGAGCAACTCCACCAGCAAGAAAGCTAAATTACTCAATGCAGAATGTTTCCGTACCTTTTTTAGAAATGCCGCTATCTCCTTACATGAAGGAGAAGCTGACGTCGGCGAAGTTTTCCATGCCGACGCCGGTGCAAGCCGCCGCGATTCCGCAGGCGCTCGCTGGCAAAGATGTGCTCGCTACCGCGATGACCGGAACCGGCAAAACGCTGGCCTTCCTTATCCCCGTGATCGAACAGCTCTTGAAGCAAAATACCCCGGGCATCAACGCCCTCGTGCTCGTGCCCACGCGCGAACTCGCCATGCAAGTTGTGGCACAGTACAACGCCCTGCGCGGCAAGCAACTTATGCCCGCGGCGCTCGTCGTCGGAGGATTATCCGAAGGCGCGCAGCTTCAGGCCATTCGCAAAGGCGCCCGCTTCGTAGTAGCCACTCCCGGCCGCTTGGAAGACTATCTGGATCGCAAGCTTTTCCACTTTAACGCCCTGCGCATCCTCATCCTCGATGAAGCCGACCGCATGTTGGACATGGGTTTTCTTCCCGCAATTCGCAGAATCGTTTCCATTCTGCCCAAAGACCGCCAAACCATGTGCTTTTCCGCGACCATGGAAGGCTCCATGGTTCGCGTCGTAAAAGACTACATGAAGGAGCCCGTGCGGCTTTCCTTCGGCTCCACGCTTAAGCCTTCCGAAAACGTTCGCGTGCAGGCGTTTGAAGTGGCCATGGACCGAAAAATGGAATTGCTCCAGCGCTTGCTTGCTAAGGAAACCGGACGCTGCCTGGTCTTCGCGCGCACCAAGCGCGGAACCGAGCGCATCGCCGACAACCTCAACCGCAAGGGCTTCTCTTCGGCCATGATTCACGGCGACCGCTCGCAATCGCAACGCACCGCCGCCCTCGCGGGATTTCAGCAGGGACGCTACCGCATTCTGGTAGCCACGGACCTCGCCTCGCGCGGAATTCACGTTGAAGACATCGCCCACGTCATTAATTACGACCTGCCGGAAGTGGCCGAGAATTTCATTCACCGCGTCGGCCGCACTGGCCGCAACGGAGGACACGGCGTAGCTTCCACGCTGTTCGTCAAGGAACAACGTTCCGAGCTCTTCCAACTGGAACGCACTCTGGGAATCAAAATCGAGCGTATGCGCGCCGATGACGGCACCACTGCTCCCATCGTGTCTCACGTGGGTTCTCAAGGGCGCTTGCCGGTAAATCTTCCGCGCATCGCCAGCGCCCCGAAACCAGCACGATTCGTGCTTCCCGGCGAAGTTCTGCAAGCTCAGTAAGAGTCACGCATTAGAAAAGTAAAAGGCGCCGCCGACCTAAAAGCCTGGCGGCGGCCGCCACTCGCCGTGGTGCCCACCCATAGCGCCAGTGTGTTGGTCGCGTTAGCTGGAACCGGCGGCACGCCCGTAAATAGCAGCGCCGGGAACGCCACGAAGCTGCCCCCCGCCCGCAACCGCGTTGATCGCGCCGCCCACGGCTGCGGCAAAAAAAAGAAAAACTGCCTGCTCTAGAGTCAAGCCTGAGTTTTAACACGAATGAGGCCAGTCCCCTAGTCGCACCCCATCCCAAAGTACAAAGTACATTCTTGACAACTTGACCCAGCCCATATATGAACGGTGCGATTCCCGCCTTTCGTCGCTGAAATCTCGGCTCGCCTCCTTCATTTGCAAATCACCGGAGGGATTTCGCGAAGGGAAGGACTAGCGCCCCAAAGGAATGTGCCGGTAGATGTGTTTCCGGCGTCAACTTGGTACCAGGTCGCCTCAACAGGAGGAAGTATGGCCAGCCGGACAAATGTCGTAACAGGTGGAATTGCGGAGTACAGCATCTGGCGGGTAATCCTCGCTTCGGCAGTCGGCACGATGATCGAGTGGTACGACTTCTACATCTTTGGAAGTCTCACCGCCGTTCTGGCGCTGAAATTTTATCCCCCCGGCAACGACACTTTCGCTTACATCGCATATCTGGCGACTTTCGCGGTTGGCTTTCTGGTGCGGCCGTTTGGCGCGCTCTTCTTTGGGCGCATCGGCGACATCGTCGGGCGTAAGTACGCTTTTCTCGTCACCCTGAGTATCATGGGCGGCGCAACGGCCCTCATTGGCCTCTTGCCCACCTACAAGACCGCCGGTTGGTTCGCTCCCATTATTTTGATTATCATCCGCATCCTCCAAGGCTTGGCTCTCGGAGGAGAGTACGGAGGCGCGGCCGTCTACGTTGCCGAGCACGTGCCCGATAACAAGCGCGGCTTCTACACCAGCTTTATCCAGATCACCGCCACGCTCGGACTGTTCGTCTCACTCATCGTTATTCTCCTTACTCAGCAGTCCATGACCAAGGAAGCTTTCCAGGATTGGGGCTGGCGCATCCCCTTCCTCATCTCCATCATCCTGGTGACCATTTCGCTGTACATCCGTTTGAAGATGAAAGAGTCGCCCATCTTCACGCAAATTAAGACCGCCGGGATGACTTCCGCGCAGCCTTTGAAAGACGCTTTCGGCAAATGGGAAAACCTGAAGCGCGTGCTGATTTCCTTGTTTGGCGCGACTGCCGGTCAGGGTGTGGTTTGGTATACCGGTCAGTTCTATGCGCTTTTTTATCTGCAAACCATTCTGAAAGTCCCAGCGAAAACCGCAAATATCATCATCGCGATTGCATTGCTGATAGCCATGCCCTTCTTCACGCTTTTTGGCGCGCTCTCCGATCGCGTAGGCCGCAAATGGTTAATGATGGCGGCCTGCTTGCTCGCAGTGCTTACCTACATCCCCATATATAAGAGCATGCAAGTAGCCGCTGGAAACAATGTCGTTGGCGTCAACTCTACGAGAAACAAAGTGACTGGTGCCATCGGCCTTACGGCCATGACCGTCGATCCTGCCACCAACACCCGCGTGCCGGCCAAAGATGCCACCAACGCCAACGTGCCGATGCTCGTGTTTCTTGTCTTCCTTCAGGTACTTTATGTCTGCATGATTTACGGCCCTATCGCAGCTTATCTGGTAGAAGCATTCCCTGCGAGAATCCGTTACACCTCGCTCTCGCTTCCCTACCACATCGGTAACGGAGTTTTTGGCGGGCTGTTGCCGCTCATCGGATTATCGCTATGTGCCGCTACTGGAAATATTTATGCTGGCTTGTATTACCCGATGATCGTTGCGTCTATCACCTTCGTAATCGGCAGCTTGTTGCTGCGCGAAACTCATGGCACCAAAATCTGGAGCGAAGTTGGCACCACACCCCAGGTCGCTTCAGGCGATTTGACACCTTAGTTCACTCGGGGCCTTGTCATTCAAACGATGAGGCGCCGGCGTAATCGGCAGTTGCAATCTTGCCTCACACGTGACCTTTGGCCTCCGCCTTGAGGCGTCACGTCAAGTGGCGTTATGCTCGGTGACGGCACAATTACATGTTCTTCATGGGAGCTCGTAACGTGGCCAAACTTCGCGCAAAACCGCAGGAAAAACAAAAGCAATCAAAAAAGGGAGCAAACCACGGCGAGCGCAAGCTAACCGAAGCGCAAATTGCCGTGCATTGGAAGGAAGAAGAGTACTTCCAGCCGTCCGCAAAATTCATAGGCCAGGCCAACCTGAAAGATCCGGCCATGGTAGAAAAGTTTAGCGAGAAGCATTTCCCCGAATGCTTCCGCGAATACGCTGAATTGCTTCACTGGGACCAGTACTGGCATACCACACTGGATACTAGCGAGCCGCCTTTCTGGAAATGGTTTGTCGGCGGCAAACTAAACGCCTGTTACAACTGCGTCGATCGGCATCTAGAGAAATACAAAAATAAAGCCGCGCTCATCTTCGTTCCCGAACCAGAACAAGAATCAGCCACGGTAATCACCTACCAGGAACTTTACCGCCGCGTGAATGAAGTCGCCGCCATGCTGCGCGATTTCGCCAAGTTGAAAACTGGCGATCGCGTCACCATTCACATGCCCATGATTCCGGAGTTGCCCATCACCATGCTCGCCTGCGCGCGCCTGGGCGTTGTGCATTCTGTAGTCTTTGGCGGCTTCAGCGGCGAAGCCTGCGGCTTGCGCGCCGCGGATTCCGGCAGCCGCGTGCTCATTTATGCCGACGGTTATTTCAGAAACGGCAAGTGGGTGGATCACAAAGGCAATGCCGACATCGCTGTGCAAACGGCGGAAAAAGAAGGTCAACACATCGACAAAGTTCTGGTCTGGCGGCGCTACAGCGGAAAATACAATTCCGAATCGCCCATGATCATGAAGCGCGATTATTTCGTCGATGAAGTTTTGAAGGATTATCGCGGGCACATCGTGGAACCCGTTTCCCTGGATGCCGAGGCTCCCTTGTTCCTGATGTACACCAGCGGCACGACTGGCAAACCCAAGGGCTGCCAACATCGTACCGGCGGCTACCTCGCTTACGTAACAGGCACCTCGAAGTATTACCAGGACATTCAGCCCAACGACGTCTATTGGTGCATGGCCGATATTGGATGGATCACCGGACATTCTTACATCGTGTACGGCCCCATGGCCCTGGCCGCCACCAGTGTTTTGTACGAGGGCGTTCCGCAATTTCCCGATGCAGGACGGCCTTGGCGAATCGCCGAACGCCTGGACGTCAACATCTTTCATACTTCCCCGACCGCGATTCGCATGCTCCGCAAAGCGGGCGGTGACGAACCCAAGAAATATAATTATCACTTCAAGCATATGACCACCGTGGGCGAGCCTATAGAACCAGAAGTGTGGAAGTGGTATCACCAGGTTGTCGGCAAAGGCGAAGCCGTCATCGTCGACACCTGGTGGCAAACAGAAACCGGAGGTTTCCTGTGCACCACCAAACCCGCCCTGGACGCGATGAAACCTGGTAGCGCGGGACCGGCTGCCCTCGGAATTTATCCGGTGATTTGGGATGAGAACGGCAAGGAAGTCACCGCAGGTTCGGGAAATGCCGGGAATATTTGCATTCGCAATCCGTGGCCGGGAATCATGCAGACCATCTGGGGCGATCCGCAACGCTTCGTCAATCAGTACTACAAAAAATATAACAAGCATCCGCAAAGCAAAGACTGGCGCGACTGGCCATATTATGCGGCCGACGGCGCGGTATTGCCCGCTGACGGTTATTACCGGATTCTTGGGCGCGTTGATGATGTTATCAACGTCGCTGGACACCGCCTGGGCACCAAGGAACTGGAATCCGCCTGCCTGACCATTCCGGAAATTGCCGAAGCTGCGGTCGTCCCGGTTGTCGACGAAGTGAAAGGCCGCGTACCGGAAGTCTACGTTTCGTTGAAGCCGGGAATTCCGCCGAGCAAAGCGGTTCAAGACAAAATCATGTCCACGATAGAAACCATGATCGGCAAAATCGCTCGCCCGAAAAAAATCCACATGGTGCCCGACATGCCCAAAACCCGCTCAGGAAAAATCATGCGCCGGGTTCTGGCTGCGATTTCCAATAATCTTGATACCGGCGACATCACCACGCTTGCCAATCCCGATATCGTCGCGCAAATTCGCGAATTAGTGCAGGGCCGTGGAGTCGGTCCGCTGAAAGACGGCCCGGAAGACATTAAGCGTTTCGGCGAAGAAGCCTAGTTTAGGCGTAAAGCAGCCCGGGCAGATTGCCCGCGGCCTTTTCTTATTTATTGAGACTCAGAATCGTTTTTCGCAGTGGTGTCTGGTTTTGCTTTAGAATTTTCGGGTGCTGTTGTTTTCTTTTTTGCTTTTGCAGCGCCTGAATCCACCGGCCGTTTATCTTTCTGTTTCGTCTTCGGTCCATCCTCAGCCGTTGCAGCGGCGGTCTTCATTTGGCGCTTTCCCGCAGGCGAATCTGACGCGGGGGACTCTGTGGCTTGCGCCGGTACGGAACCGGCTTTGGACGTATCGGTTGGAGCGGGAATAGCCGTTGCCGCAGGTGAGGCGTTCACCTGCGCCGCGGGTTTGGCTACGCCGATACTGGCACCCGGTGTACCGCATCTCGCCTGAACTTGGCTGAGCAATTCTGCATCAAGCAACGCATCTTGCCACCGCGCGGAACAAAGCTGGACCGCCGTCAGACCGGTGGCGCCATGCATCTCGGCACCCGCAAGATTTGCGCCATCAATTTCCGCGCCGCGCATGAGTGCGCCGTTCAGAAATGCGCCCCGCAAATCCGAATTTTTCAGATCGACATCCAAAAGGACTGTGCTCTTCATCTGTGCCCCGGCAAGATTTGCGCCGCCAAGCTTCGCCGAAGACATATCTGCATCCTGCAAATTTGCAAACGCCATCACCGCGTTATCCATCTTTGTATCGCGCAAATCCGTCCGCGACAGCTCGGTTCTCAACAATCGTGCTCCACGCAAGCTGATTCCATACAGCGTGGAACCCGAAAGTTTGGCATTCGATAAATCCGCATTGTCAAAATTTCCGTAGGAAAGATCCGCACCGCGAAGATCCGTCGAAACGAATTGAGCGCCAACTGCATTGGCTGACACCAGAACCGCCCGGTTGGCTTGCGCGCGATTGAAATTGGCCGAACGCATCATCGCTTCCCGCATATTCGCGCCGCGTAAGTCCGCTTCCGAAAGGTATGCGCCTTCCAGATCGGCGCGCCAAAGCTTGGCATTCATCAGAAAAGAGCGGTAAGCGCGCGCAAAACGCAAATTCATCTGATTGAGTTTCGCGCCCGGCGCATCTGCCATTCCCGCTTCGGTCCAATTGCCGGCGGCTGGCGCCGTAGACATAACCGCTTCGGTCAGGTCCGCATAAGGACGATAGCCCACGCTCTGAAATAGTTCCGAGGCCCAGCGCCGGATGCTCGCCGAGGAATGATCAGAAGCAATGTCCCGATCGGCCGGCAATCCTCGAATCACCCCCACCGAAATAATCAACAAGACGCCGCCGATGATCAACGCCGCGCGCATGGTCAACAGCGCCAGACGATAGAAATTCTTTGCTTTTGCAACACGGATTTCTCCCGATCGCAACACGCGGGAGACAATGTCTGGCAAGCCCGTGGCGGCGGCCACTGAAACCGTGATCAATATGACTTGCAGCAGCGTTCCGCGAAAATCCTGGCGCACCAGGTAGCGTACCCAGAAGAGCAGCAACGTCGCGGGGACTACCCAATAGCCCAGCGCCATGGAAATTCCAGTCTCCAGCACCGCCAGTGGCGAGCGACCATCTCGTGGCCATCGAAAATGCTTGCGTATCAATCCCATCAAAAACCACGGACCGTCTCGTTCGGGCGTTTGTCCGTCCGGAAAAACAGCTGGAAGCGCCGCGATACTTCCCCACAGGCGAAGCAACAAAAAATGAAACCGCAGATACAAGGCAAATAGCACCAGCGGCGCGCCAAGATAAAAGCCTGTCATAGGCAGCGCATTCCCGAAATGTGCGAAGGGTAAAGCCGACGCATTCAGAAGCAGGCGCACATCCGTAGTGAGAACAATCATCAGGCAGCAAATGACGCTCACAGCTAGAGTCGTAAAATAAAATAATCTCGCTATTTTACTGGCTTCCGCGATCGGATTCGTGCTGCTGAATTCCGCGACCGACTCCGGCAATATCGCGTCGAAAAGATTTGTACCGCCAAGCCTGCCAACCCACAGTCCTTCCGCGCCGTATAGAGTCGCGCCCATAAGACTAGCGCCGCGTAGCTCAGTGCCCAACAAAGTAGCGTTGCGCAAATCGGCATGAACGAGATTCGCTCCTCGCAGATTCGCCATCGAGAAATCCGCGCCCGCCAAATTCGCCTTGGTCAAAATCGCGTCTTGCAGGTTCACGCCGGTCAGGTCTGCGCCTGCGAGATTTGCTCCCGTTAAGTCGGCTTTTGTACCGGCGTCACCTCCGGACTCCACCCACATCTTGTGTTCATCCAGAATTTGGGCGAGTTCAATCAGTGGAATGCTCGATCGCTGCATCGTCTCCGGGGTCAAATCAAAAGTATGCGCGTCGGAGTCCTCGGAAGAATGCGCCTCAGAAGATTGATTCGCGCCCTGCAAGCGGCCTGCGTCGGCAGAAACGTCCGCTGCAATCGGTTTTGCGGGTCCTTCGAGCGCGGCTAACATTTCCAATTTATCGATTTCGCTCTGAGACATTTCGGGTTGATCCGGCTCCTGATTTTCACGAAGTGTTCCCGGCTTCGCGACAGGCTCATTAACAATAGACATCTTTTTCCCCATTCGTTTTCCGTTCCGCGTGGTTCATCATCTCTTAAGCCCACTCCCATGTCGCCTGACCCAAAGTACAGTAGGCGCACAGGTAACAACTCACAATCAACGGCCGGCCGATAGTGTTAGGAATCGAGGTGGGAGTTAAACCGAAATGCGGATCGCGCAATAAAAAATAGAGCCGGGGCGCTTCGCTGAGGGGCCAAGGAGCCCCGGCTTATCCTGCCCGCCTCCGCAGTGTGCGAGCAAGAAACTTGTTACCGCAGAAAAGCTTTCAGGCCTGAACGGTCAGCAGTAGGAGGACAACATCTGCTTGCCGGATTTTCTGTCACACCGGAGAAACTTGCGCAGCTTTACCGCTGCTCTCCCGGGGAAAATTTAAAATACTCTTAACTGCTATACACGCTCTTCTTCACCACGCAGAAATTCGTAGCGCTCAATTGCAGCCACTACGCCTACAGCGCCCTCTTCGCGGGGCTCGGTACGTTGCACGCGCCCGAGACACCGCACACGCACTGGACCTGCCAGAGTAATTTCGTTTGGAAGCGTCAGGAGTATTTCAACAGCAGAACCTTCTTTCACATCCTTTTGAAGGAAGAAATACACCCCGCGGGAGCTGACATCGCGGGATTCTGTACTTGTTTCACCAACGGCCGCACCTGTAGTCCAACGGACGGTGAGCGGAAGGCGCATGGAAAAGCGCTGGGTAGTGCGGCGTTCTGAGCCGGTCAAAGCGGAACCTCCTGATCGAATGCAGTGTATCCGGGTATCACATTGGGAACAATAGGACTGTGGGTACAAAAGAATTCAGAGCTTTGCGGGTACCGATGTACTAGGACGGGTCGCTTCGCACCGCAGAAAACACCGCTATTTACACTTAAGTTTGGTCAATAAGCCGGTGATGTATCGCGTATAAAGCCAGTTCCAGGCGATCCGATACCCCGAGTTTGTCGAAGATATTGTGCAGGTGATTCTTCACCGTTTGTTCGCTGATAAACAATTTCTCGCCAATCTCTTTGTTACGAAAGCCCTGCGCCACCAACTGAACGATTTCTTTTTCGCGGTCGCTCAGCAGCGGCTTTTCTCGCCGCGGTCCAGACTCCGAAGACTTGGAAAATGCCTTCATCACCTCGGCAGTCATGCGGTTGTCGAGCCAGATCTCGCCGGCAAAAACGCGTTGAATGCTTTTCACCAGGAGATCGGTAGCGGATTGTTTCAAAACGACACCGCGGGCGCCCAACCGCATCGCACGCACTACGTCGCGATCATCTTCCGCAGCCGTTAAAACGATGACGCGTGTCGGCAGCGTGTCGAAATTCACCTCTTCGAGCACGGCCAGACCGTCTTTGTCCGGCATGCGCAAATCCAGCAGGAGAATATCCGGCTTCAATTTGGTGAGCAGCTTGATGCACTCCACGCCATTCTGCGCTTCTCCGACGATGGACATATCCTCATCGGAATCCAGCAGTTTGCGGAGGCCGTCGCGAAAAATCGCGTGGTCATCCGCGAGGAGGACTCGTATTTGTTGTTTAGTTTTTGCC
>Ga0073928_10003571_pt1 | contig 24364 bp, 22 predicted proteins | sample PaiPotPPA55metaG_FD_76969 | JGI IMG/M metagenome (GOLD analysis project Ga0073928, IMG submission 76969) | Iron sulfur acid spring bacterial and archeal communities from Banff, Canada, to study Microbial Dark Matter (Phase II) - Paint Pots PPA... ...
CAGCAGCGCCGTACTGATCTCACGTCCGATGCGCATTGACTCGTCAAGTGAGGTGCCAGGAATCCCCGCCATGTGCATGATAAAGCTGTTCTCCTGAAGCTCGGGCAGAAAGCTGCCCCCGAACAACGGTAACGTGGCGGCTGCGGCCAGACATAGCACGCCGACACCTGCCGCGGCGATGCGCGGCCGGTCCAGTAATCGTTCCAACCAACTCCGGTGCAGTTCTTTAAGCCATCGGAGGAAGCCGGTCTCAGCCTCTGATGTCGCGTGTGGCAGCATCGCCGCACACAGCGCCGGCGTGAGCGTCAGCGCCACCCACAGCGAGGCGAGGATTGCGAGGATGTACGCAACTCCGAGCGGGGCGAAGATCTTCCCTTGCACTCCCGTCATGCTCAGCACCGGGAATAACACGAGCGCGACCACGAAGGTGGCGTAGACCACGGCGCTGCGAACCTCGACCGACGCGTCGAGAATCACGTCGAAGGTTGGTCTCGGGTTTGCTCCGGCCCGGTTCTCGCGCAGGCGGCGGAAGATGTTTTCAACATCGATAATGGCGTAGCGCTACTTCGAGGAGGCGCAACAGTTCTGCGTCGCCTTCCAGCCCCACCAGAAAATCCGCGTCGGCCAAGTAGTACCGGTGTGACGTGACCGTTCCAAGTCCGCTGGCATCCGCCCGTGCGACTCCGTATTTCTCGCCTACACGATGGGTACCGCCAGCGGTATGGTAGTCCACGTGCATCGTGCCGGGCCGGTCGACTCTCACTCCCATCCTGAGCGCTGCAAGGCGCGACAAGCTGGGGAAACCGTCGTCTGCACGCTCGAATCGAGGTTTGCCCAGCGCGGCGCAAAGCAGGCCAATGACACCGCTCTTCGATGGTTCGAGTCCCGTCTCTCTTATCGAGAAGCGGCTTTGCGTACCCCACGATTGCATTGGGCCTGCGAGGCGAAGCAGCAATGTACTCATCCGACCTTCTCCACTGGGCTGAAAGCGATTTTCGCCATTAGACCCGCCAGCACTGCGTCGAACCCTGCATTGGGATTCCCGAGATGCTTCAGGTCGCGGGCGTCAAGACCGGCGAACCAGTTGCCCACGATTCCGGCATTCCCATACATCTGAGTAAGTTGTCCCCAGTAGTTATCGAGCGCCTCGATAGACTTGCGCACCAAGTCGCCGGTCGCGTCGGCGCGAACGGGGTTGAGGAAGGCGTTGGCGAGGGACCAAAGGCGGCGGTCGCGGACTACCGCCATTATGAATGACGGGGGATTCTGCGCCGCCAGGCTGTTCTGTTTGCCGGTCGGGATTGCGGCGACAGACGCACGGATGAAGGCCTCCAATGTCTTGTGAGCGAGCGGTTCATCATGGCCGAGGTTTTTCGCAAGTTGGTCGAGGTCAACATTCGCATAGCGATAGAAACAGGCCGAGTTGAATTCGATCGTGCCGATCATGTCCGCGCCGGCCGTCTCTTCTGGTTTAAGATCGTCGACGGCGGTGTAATAGTCGAACTCGACACTGACCTTGTTGGTCGAGATGGCATGTGCAACCTGGCTGGCAGCGTCGATGTTCTTCTCGGGTAGATCGGCGAGCATCCGGCCGAACAGCGCAAGGTCCGCCTCCTTGCCACCATTCAGGAGCTTTTCGACTGCGTTCTGGACCTCAGCCGGAATTCCCTTCCTGGCTTCTTTCTTTTTCGCTTTCTTCGACTCGGTGTCTGGCACTCTCGCTGATACCGCTGAGTGCATCCCAGTGCTGACTGCAGACCTCGGCCAACGCGGCGATCTCCCGCTCGGCAACAAATAGGAGGTATTGAGTCTTGCCTTCTTCGGCGAGCTTCAGCTCGACGCCCTTGAGTGCGTTCTCGACTACTGAATGCGCGGCGGACTCGTCCTTTCCCTTGTGTCTGAGTCGCCTCGCGACCTCGTCAACAATGCGCTTGGTCCGAATAGCCAGATTCTCGACGGCGAGGAGCCCTTGATTCTTGAAGCAGTTGCGCACGGCGCGCTTCAGGCATTGGCTTGAGATGCGCGCGCGCCGATAGCCGCCGAACTCGCAGTCCTTGGGTGCGCCGGTGTCATCTCGATTGAGATTGGACGGCGCAAAGTTCTGCAATATATGTAACTCGACGAACATCTTACGATCCTCCTTCACAGTTCTTCCTCAGACGAACCTGCGGTATCCAATTCTTCGCCTGACGGCGATTCCGACGCGCTCTGCCCCCAGAAAGCGCGTGCCCACTCGCTTTGCACGCGGCGATCCTCGTCCCCCCAGTAGCGGATATCGGCGAGGAGCTGAGCCCAGTCGATCTCGACCGTTTTGCGATTTGAGCAGGCTCACGGCGTGCCGAAGATGTTCGGGTAGCTCGGTCAGCGAGCAGGTGAGAATTGCGATGAAACGCCGCTGGGGGCCGTCGCTCTGGATTTGATTCGCAAGTGCGCGCATCGAAGCCCCAAAGTTTGTGGGGGCCTTTCTCTTTTTCGGTCCGGTGCCAGGCGATCGGATGCCAGGCGAAGAGCGCGGCGACGAGATAGTAGGCTCTCTCCTCGGCCTGCTGCCACTCTGAAAGTTGCGACGGCAGCCATTGCAGTATATAGCGACCGATTTCCGGAACCTGACCAGGAGGCTTACCCAACGTCCGCCGAAGCGCGGCCATCGCGGCGCGCCCGTCACGGCCGCCGCGCAGTTCCTCAAGATATTCGGTGAATCTGCGATCACGTTGACTGATTTTGGGCATCGCTCACCTCCATCGTCCTATATGGCGCGATTGCTCTTCCGAACCTGAGATAGAACTCGCGGCGGCCGCGTGCGGCCGCCTTGAAGCTGCGGCCGCTGGTGTTGAGGTCAAGGAGCGTATCGTCCAGTGCTCGCGCCGCCGCGCGGCGGATGGTCTCGGCCCATTGGGGTAGGGCGTTTCGCCCATAGATCGGCTCGTGGTCGGCATCGATGGTTCGATCACCTGCGAGTCGGACCAGAAGCTGGCTGAATGGCGCTTCCAGCGCGGGCCAATAACGGCGCTCGATCGCGATGCTGCTTGCAAGCGACTTGACTTCATCAGGATTCGGTTTCGGCGCATCGCGCTGGTCGCAATTGGGGGCGAGCAGAAATCGTGCGAGCTCTCGCGCGCTCATTCGCAGCGCGCCCGCAGCGTCCTCGCACAAGTTCAAAGCATGCTTGAGCTTATCGAGCAGAGCCTTGTCATCGAGGTACTCCAGCGGGAGCGGCAACCGCTCGTGGCGCCAGAAGAGGACCTTCGCCCGGTCAGTGCACAGGCCTATCAGGTCCAACGGCACCGCCGATTTCCTGTCCAGCTTGCCTTCGCGTGCCAGGTCGTTTACCCAATCGAGCGTCTTTGGGCGCGTCCCGGGTCGCTCCTGCGTCTGGTTCGGACGTACGGTCTCGAACAGACTCAAGCTGTCGCGCCACAGGGCTCGATCTTCGCGCAACGCGAGTGCGGGCCATGGGTCCTGACCCACCTTCGCTTTCGGATTGCTCTGGAATGCAAGCATCGTCTCGCGGTCGTACCGCGAAAATCCGTCCGGAAATTGGTTGCCCTTCATGATAACGACGCCGCGAATCAGAATATGACCGGAGCAATCGACCTCAGGGTGCAGTCTCATGCGACGGCTCTGCCAGGTGAGGAGGTCGAGGTACCCGTGGGGAAGGCGATCTCGCGCCTGTATCTGGGCGTTGCGCTCCCACGCCGGCGTGTCTTTCTGAGCTTCGAAATCGAACGGCACACCACCGGAGGCGCTATAGCCGTGCAGGTTCAGCATCAGCGTCTCGAACAGGTTGCGACCTTTGAGCAGAGCAAACGCCCCCTTTGCAAGCGGTGCTGCATCGGCGGACTTGAAGAGTTTCGGATTTTGGCCCTTTTCCAACGACACCAAGCCACCCACGGCGAATCCCTGATGCGCGACGAGCCATCGCGCAGCCATAGCGGGTGCAACGCCGACAAGCGCTTGATCTATAGAGTGATCGAAGAGCGTTGGGTTATTGCCTGAGGCGAGTTCGTGCGCCAGTTTCGAAATCGGAACCGCGTACTGAAAATCGAGGCTTGCGTCCTGATAGAATGGGTGCGTCGAACCGAACAGATCGAAACGCGATTTCCAGCGCTCGAAGTACGTCGCCAAAGTCTCGTGATCCCAGGAACCGCTATCCCACAGCTTCTTCCATTCCGAGGAGTCCTCGGGTCCGAAGTTCCGGTGCAGGATTGCCAGCAGTAGTCGATGGAGGGCGAACGTGACGAGGGGAGATGAATGGGTTAGCTCACTTATGTCAGGCGCACGGGCGAGCGCCGCCTGAATTCCTAGCTCATGTACCATGCCGTCATTCATTCGGCACGGCACCCAGGATTCGTGAATCAGGTTGAACGTCATAAGGGCTCCGTGAAATGAGCAATGCGACATTACTGGCGACCGCGATGACGCAGTTCCCTCTTACTCGTTTGAGATGACAACTCCCAACTCAGGGTCATACTTCAGTACGTACTGCCCCAGCGGTTTCGAGTTGCTGTCGTCCAACACAAGTAGTCGGTGATGACGAAGCAGCGCGGAGTGATTCCATTGTGTCGGCGTCGGCGATGCCATCAGATGGCCAAGTATCCGCTTGTCGGAGATTTGGACGGATCGCATCAGAAACGCTTTTGCTTCCTTGGTCCTCAGATCCGCCGCCTCAGCATTCGATAGTAAAACAACCGACACGCTCGGCTCCGTGAGGCGAGTGAGTGCCTGATGCGCCTGATGAAAATCTGGTTCATCCTCGTCGCGCGGATCAGCGGTAAGTCGCCAAAGTTGGCCGCTGTAAGCTGGGTGCTGGAGCCAACGTTGCTGTGCTTCCCCGCGCTCGTATTCGAGTTCTTCGGCATGGTGCTTTAGAGTCTCGTCCCCCCGACTATGGATAGCGGCTGACCCGCCCGCAGGGGACTTGCGGTCTTCATAGACGGCTTCGATCAGATTTTCGACCTCGTTCGGAATCGCGATCGATACGCGGTCTTTCAGTTCGAGCCACGAGCGCAATAGCACATGCTCGTCGTACACTTTGACGTCGCCACTTCCGAAATTCGGGACACCGTCGTCATCGGCCTGGCAGCGGCAGATCCAGAGTCGGGGTTTGTGAAGACCCGCCGGTCGTGGGCGATCATGACGATGGAGTCGGCCAGCGCGTTGAAGTATCAGATCGACCGGTGCATGGTCGGTCACCATTAGATCGAAGTCCAAATCCAAGCTTTGCTCGATGACCTGCGTCGCGACGAGGACGGCACGGATGGGGCGTTTCACAACGCGCACTTCGTCCCCGCCGAGGTCAACCCCGCTGTCCGGTTTGCCGAAGCGAAGAAGAGCCCGCTTCTCGCGTAGGTCGCGATCTTTGAAGAGGTAGCGCGCATGGAACAGGTCCAGTTCCTGCTGCCCGTCGTCGGCGAGTTCGATGAAATAGTGCTTGAGCGCGCCATAGACCTGCTGCGCTCGGCCAATGGTATTGCAGATCACGGCGGCGCATCCGCCGTTTGCGAGCGCGGCCCTGAGGCGCTCGCCCAATTCGAACTTACCGCCACCGTCCGGCAGTTGGCCGTTCACCCACTCAACAGCGACAGTCTTCGATTGCGATACTTCGATATGCTCCTCGCTCCATGAAGAAGCGTTTACCCAAGTGACGCGTGGATAGGTCTCCGCGCCGCGCAACGATGCTGTCGCTCCTAATCCTTTCGAGAACGCTGCGGCGAGCGATTTGCGGCGAACCCTCGGCAGCGTCGCCGACAGCAGGACCACGGACGATCCCAGGGCGGCAAGCCATTCGAGCAGCCTCTCCAAGAGCGTCGTCATGTAGGCGTCGTACGCATGAACCTCGTCGATGATGACGACCTTGTGCGCGAGACCGAACAGCCGCACGAATACGTGGCGAGTCTGGAGCACCGCAAGAAGTGCCTGATCAATCGTGCCTACGCCGAATGGCGCAAGTAGCCCGCGTTTGCGGTAAGTGAACCATTCAGCGGCGACTGCACCGGAGTGGGCGCCGGGGTCATTATCGTCGTCGAAGGTGCAGACCGGCAGCAGGTCAGCTCGCAGCCTCAGAGTCTGGAATTCGGCGGACAATGCCGCATGGCCATGCAGAAGCTGAAGGTTCACCGGCGTATGGTCATAGCGGCGTTCCAGAAAGCTCCGCACCCGGCTAAACATCTGGTTACTAGTTGCTTGCGTGGGAAGCGCGAAATAGCAGCCCCGCTGGCCGAGCTCGATTGTGAAACGGTCCGCGAGGTACATGGCGGCTTCCGTCTTGCCCTCGCCCATAGGGGCCTCGACGATCATCAGTGCCGGTTCCCGGATGCGCGCAGCGATATCGATAACTGTTTCCTGAAGTGCATTCGCTTTCGGAATCAAAGGGAAAAGGTCCGCGAACGTGCGCGGTCCCGTATCGGGGGTCCATCCTGGCCACCTCAACTTGGTAAGGGGGTTGCGCGCCTGTGTCGCTGAGCGCTTCGCATACTCTGCGGGATCGAGATCCGGCATCAGGGCCACTTCGCCGCTTTCGTAGGGAAAGAACTCTTCGGCCGAGCCGATCCAGTCGGCGACCGAAACGAGCCCCGCAAGCGTCATTGCTGTCGGATTGTCGATCCTGATGCGGTCGTGCTCTACGCTGAACAGGTCGCTTATCACTGTCACGAGTTGCGAACGAGCTCTCCTCCATTCGGCCCCACCGGCCGCCGCTTCGGAGTTTTCACAAGCGTTAACCTGACTGCTGTTCGGTAAGATACCGTGATGACCACCGATCACTGTCGCAAGTCGCGCTGCTGGGTCGGGTCCAACAAAGAAACTCTCTGTTAGAATATGCGGCAGCTCCGAGGCAGTGATGACACCATGCGGGGCCGGCCGCGTCGGCATTGGGCATCGAAATCCTGCTGCCTGCAGCGATTCTCTAATTGCTTTCAAGACTGCCGGCCGCCCCTGAAGTGACGGGTGAAGCTGAAATGTTGGAGCCGCCTTGCCGAGATCATGCAGTCCGGCGAGTAGAGCAACCCAATTTTGCGCAGAATTGTCGTCGGTGCCCAGGCACCGTGTCATAGCAGCGCGAGCCGCGTTGGAGAGAACCTCGTTCCACAACGCTCGAGCCACCTGCGCAACGTCGATCATATGGCAGATAACAGGATGGAAACCGGTGACGGCGCTTTTGGCCAGTTTTATCTTGGCCCAGAAAACGGAGAGCTTGGCTGGGTCTGACGAAGATAGCGAGCTCAAATGCAATACCCTCTTTGTTGCAACTCGCAGCACCGGGTCGATGCGGCGATGTTCGGACGCTTCGAGTCGAGCAGGTGGCGGATCGTATAGCCAAAGCCCTGATCATTCGTCACGATCGGGCTACAGCGGACGCAGAATGATCACCGGTGGGGCGGAGGGTTGTAGAGGTCGAAGAATGAAAAAGCCGTGATTACCAGTGCATGCGTGATTTTGCCCGTTGCGATCATCGGCTTGATGTCTGTCAGCGGCACCAACTCGACTTCGGTTTCTTCCGCGCTATTGATATGCGAATTCGGCTCGCCCACTTTGCGCACATCGGGCGCGAAGAATAAGTAGCACAAATTCGGCTGGATAGCCGGATTTGGATGGACCTGGCCGAGCGGAATGATGATGCTCGAATCGTAGCCGCACTCCTCGCGCATCTCGCGGCGGGCCGCTTCTGCCGGGTTGGGGTCCTCCGGATCAATCATCCCACCCGGAATCTCGAGCGTGAAGTCGCTGATACCATGGCGGTACTGCCGAACCAGCACCACTTCACCCGCCGGTGTTAGCGGTATGATATTGACCCATCCGGGCGCGGAAAGAACGTAGAAATGGCGTTCGCCGCGATGCGGATGTGCCGACGTACGCCGATGGAGGTCAAAGATCGGCGTACTGTAGACACGCTCAGTTTCGAGCGTTTTCCACCGGCGCGTTGTCACGGGCGCGGCCATCTCACGTCCCCCGTACCTGAACGCGAAATCGACCGGCAAGCAATCCTGACCGCCAGCTCAGAACAGCCGTTGATACTCGATAGCGGGGCAACGGTCCATCACCACCGTCATCCCCGCCTTGCGCGCCCGCTCGGCCGCTTCGAGGTTGACTACGCCCAATTGTCCCCATAACACACGCGCTCCTTTTCTGGCGGCCTGCTCAGCGATTTCGGGCAGATATTCCGGACGCCGGAAGACATCGACCATGTCAACCGGCTCCGGGATCGAGTCGAGGTCCGGGTAGCAGCGTTCCCCGAGTTCTTTACGCAGGGCATCGGGCTCAAGCTGCGGATTCACCGGGATTACGCGAAATCCCTTGGTTTTGAGTAACTTCGCAATCTTGAGGCTATCGCGGCCGGGATTATCGGAGCATCCGACCACAGCGACAGTTACGGGGTTCGAGAGAATTGCCCGAATCTCATTATCCGGTGGATTTAGAAAGTCCATTGCGGCTCCTTCACTTAGTTCAGGATGACCTCTCGGCTCCGCCTGCAAGGCCACTTCAATACCCGACGATAGAGCTAGTCCTTAAGTGACATAAGCCAGCGTTAGAACACTCTTACTGAGTCGGCGCGCCGCGTTCCCTCCCCCTGACCAAGGGGGAGGATCGGATTCTTCCGCGGTCATCTGCGGAAAGGCGTCCCTGTTCTCCAGTACATTCTTGCGCGAATCTATTCTGCTAAGTGCTAGCGTCCGCACCAACTGAACGCGCATCATCATCATCAGAAGAAGCACGACGACTCGTAAGCTCGCTCCAGTGCTGACGCCTGGCCGTCCGCTCTTAGGCCAACCCTTAGGCCAGCCTAATCCAGCCCGCATAAACGTTCTATCACCCGGGGAACCAGCCTGGTTATTTCTTCGCGGCACTGAGCGAAGACCAGGTCCCCCTTCTCGAATGGATCGTCGATATCCCCCGCTTCGCCGGCGAACGAGCGCAGCGTGTGCACTTCGAGACGGTCGGGCACTGCGAAGCGCTCGCGCAAATCGCGCGCCTGCTGCTCAGTCATCGCGATCACCACGTCGGCCTCATGCAACAGCTCAGGATGGCGCTTGAGATCGGTCGATGTGGCGTCATCATCAAGATGGATGCCGATATCGCGTAGGACCATTCGCGTGTCGAGCGAGACCAGGGCACCGTCGCGAGCATAGGGAGCTATACCTGCCGAGCGCACTCTGATCTCGCCGTCGAGCCCGCGCTGCCGCAGTTCGCGGGCTATAATATGCTCGGCCATCACGCTCCGTGCGGTGTTCGCGGCACAAACTAAAAGAACAGAACGAAAGCGCGGCCCAACTGCAGCCACGTTCACGGTGGATTTCCTGTGCGACATTCCTATTGCGATGGACTGACCCGTCAACTCCACTCACTGCTTGGCTTAAGGGCTTCGCCACATTTCGCCGAGCGTCAAGCGACCCGCGGGCTCTGTTCGTCTTTGCTCTGCCTGCTTCAATTCCCAGCCAGTACTTCTCCGAGACTCTCTTTTTTGGTGACCCCTTTGGCGAGTTCCTGCTTGACGCGCGCGCCCAGCTCCGCCGGATCCCAGAACTTGACGGGGCCCGATTGGGTAATTTTGGCAGCAGTATGCCAGCCGGTCATTAGCCAGACCATCCCCAACCCGACCCGGAACACTTCGCCATGAACGTCCTTGGCGTCGTCACTGCCGAGCCATGCCACCAGCGGCGCAACGTGAGCGGGACTGAATCGATCAATCTCGCCCGCTTTGGGCGCTGGCATGGTAGCGGCCGTCTGCGGAGTGGCGTCGATCGTCAGCCGCGTGCGGGCGACCGGCGCGATTGCGTTTATGGAGACGCCGTAGCGGGACATTTCGCGGTCCATGATGATCGCCATCGAGGCGACCGCAGCCTTCGCCGTCCCGTAATTGCTCTGACCGGCATTGCCGAGCAAGCCTGAGTCGGAGCTGGTGTTGATTAAACGGCCGTTGAGCAAATTGCCCGTCTTATGCTGTTCACGCCAGTAATTGCAGGCATGACGGGCCATATTGAAAGTGCCGCGCAGATGGACGCCGAGGACCGCGTCAAAGTCCTCCTCGGTCATATTGAAGATCATACGGTCGCGGAGAATGCCGGCATTGTTGACGACTATATTCAGCTTGCCGAAATTATCGATTGCGCACTCAACAATCCGCTTGGCCGCTCTGAAGTCGGTTACGCTTTCGAAATTGGCGACCGCCTCGCCACCGCCGGCACGGATCTCTTTGACAACTTCTTCCGCTGGCGAGCGTGACTCGCCAGTGCCGTCGAAGTGCCCGCCCAGATCATTGATCACCACCCTGGCGCCCTGCTTTGCCATCAACAGGGCCTCCTCGCGGCCGATACCACGGCCGGCGCCGGTGATGACCACCACTTTGCCCTCCAGTAATGCCATCGTTAGTGCTTCCTCTCCCGTTTCGGTTGTGTTTCGATCGTTGTAGGCGGAACGTTTTCTCTCCGAAATGACGCGTTAGCAGCTTGTTCCACCATCTCAAAGTCTTTAGCACGGCACAGCCGTTGGCTGCACCATGCCAACCCTGTCCCGAACTCCGGCAACGTCTTTGAGCGCCGCGAAAATGTAGGCTTTGGATAAACTTCCCAGCCAATCAAAGTCAAGCTATTGCGCCGATTATGGTGACCCTTGGTTTCATGTCGGAGTTGTAACGTCTTTACCGGCCTTTTTGAAGCATACACTCAAAGCCTTGACAGCAGAGCGAGATTATTGCAGTTGGGCTAGGCAGAAGGCAGCAAAATGCCAATATCTCGGGAGCCTAACCTCTGATGCAGGATCAGTTCAGTTTGCTCGCGATGTTCATGAAGGGTTGGTATGCGACTTATCCGCTGATTGCGATTTCGGTGGTCTGCGTGACTATAATTTTCGAGCGCATCTGGGCGCTCTGGGGGGTGGGACGGCGCGCGACGCGATTGGCAGAGCGGATGATCGGGCCGCTACGGCAGGGAAAATTCGTCGATGCATCGGCCTACGTCAGCAACCGGCGCGGGCCCAGCGAGCGGGTCTTCCAGGAATTGGTGAGCGAAGCCGAATCAGCCCCACGCGAGCGACTCGAAGGGATCGATGAAGAGCGGCGCTTTGCCGAACTTCTGCAGCTTAGGGGTTCAATCTGGGTCCTGGCAACTTCCGGCGCATCTGCGCCCTTTATCGGACTGTTCGGTACCGTCGTCGGTATCCTGGCAGCGTTTCAGTCAATGGCGATAATGGGCACGGGCGGCTTTTCGGTGGTTGCGGCCGGTATTTCTGAGGCGCTCATCTCGACCGCTCTCGGGCTCATCGTCGCCATTATCGCCGTGATCTTCTACAACTACTTCTCTCAGCGTGTTGAACGTATCAACGCGACTCTCCACATATGCGCCGCTCGCCTGATCGATGCGGTCGAGACTGGCAGGAAGGCCAATGGCGATTAGCACGCCGAAGGGCGAGGGCGGGATGTTCTGGGAGATTAACATCACGCCGCTCACCGACATCTTCCTGGTGTTGCTGATCATTTTTATGGTCACCGCATCGGTTGCGGTCGAATCAGCGACACATGTCAACCTGCCTGCGGCCGAAAACACGAGTCCCGAGAACAAAGGCGTGCTGGTTACGTACACCGCAAATCATGAGTTGTTCGTCAATTCCAAGGACGTACCGGAGCGCGACATCGAGTCTGAACTCCACGACGCTCTTTCGCGGGTCGACGCCAAGGTGGTGATTTTTCAAGGCGACCGTACTGTGCTGCTCGGCGATATGGTCCGGATCCTGGATTTAGCGAAAGCAGCAGGTGCTGAACAAATTGCTATAGCTGCTCGGCGCGCGGCGCCCGGGGAGCGGGTCCCGGCAGGCTGACACGCAATGAACTCCACAGGAAGCTAGGGCGAAAATTCTGCGATGGCAATCCCGATTAACAATGGCGGCAACGGCATCTTTGCCTCGATCAACATCACACCGCTGACTGATATCTTCCTGGTCCTGCTGATTATCTTTATGGTGGCGACGGCCGTCACGATCGAGTCGGCGGCGCATGTCGACTTGCCGAGGCTCGAATCACCGGCGCATCCTCAACAACCGAAGGGTGTGACTATCAGCTATACCTCGGACCATCAGATTTTCGTCAACGGCAAGCACGTGTCCGAGGGCGATTTGCGTTCGGCGGTTCACGACGCGCTCGGGCGCGCACCGGAAAAGATGGTGGTCTTCGATGGCGACCCATCAGTCATCCTTGGGGATATGGTGCGAATCGTGGATATCGCCAAATCCTCCGGCGCCGAGCAGATAGCACTCGCCGTCTCAGGCAATTCCAGCGGCGGCGAGGCCGCCGCGGTGCCCGCGCCGTCGGGCATCGAGCCCATTCCGGAACCCGTCGCCCCGGGCGGAGAACCCGCGCCCGAACCAGTCGCACCATCGCAGTGAGCTGCTCGCACAGTCACATCCGAGAGTTCGAGCGAAAGAGGAAGCGATGAAGACTTTTGTAATGAAGGCGATTGGGCAGGTTGGGTTTACTGAAAAGTCGATGCCGCGGCCCGGGCCATTAGACGCGATCGTAAAGACTACGATGGCACTTATTTGTACGTCGGATTCGCATACTGTGCGGGGGGCCATCGGGCCGCGGGAGAATCTTACATTGGGGCATGAAGCAGTCGGTGTCGTGCACGAAGTCGGCGCCGAAGTCCGCGTTTTCAAACCCGGCGATCGAATCGTGGTTGGCGCGATTACGCCCGATTGGGGCGATCCGGCCTCGCAGAGCGGTCATTCGTCGCAATCCGGCCAGGCGCTTGGCGGCTGGAAATTCGCCAACATTAAGGATGGCGTGTTTGCGGAGTATTTTCATGTCAACGACGCCGACGCCAACCTCGCGCATATCCCATTAAATGTGCCCGACGAGGCCGCGGTTTACTGCGCGGATATGTTGTCGACCGGGTTAATGGCTGCTGAGAATGCCGACATTCCGACAGGCGGCACAGTGGCAGTCTTCGCGCTCGGGCCAATCGGCCTGATGGCGGTCGCAGGCGCAAAGCTGCTCGGCGCCGGCCTTATCATTGGCATCGACAACGTCCTCAAACGTCTTGAACTGGGGACCAGATTTGGCGCGGATGTTACCATTGATTTCAGCCGGCAGGATGCGGTCGCGGCGATTATGAAATCAACCGCCGGCGCAGGCGTGGACTCGGCGATCGAAGCGCTGGGCGCTGACGCGACTTTTCAGAACGCGATCAAAGTGACCAAGCCCGGCGGCACCATCTCCAATGCCGGTTATCACGGCGAGGGCGAGTTCGTCCGTATCCCGCGGTTGGAGTGGGGAGTCGGAATGGCGGAAAAAACGATCCGCACCGGTTTGTGCCCGGGCGGACGGCTGCGAATGGAACGCCTGCTCCGCCTGGTGGAAAGGGGCCGCGTCGACCCAACGTTGCTGACCACTCATCGGTTTCGCTTTGACGAGATGCCCAAGGCGTTCGAGATGATGGACAAAAAGCTCGACGGCATAATCAAGCCGCTCATCCTCTTTTAGGGCCAGTCGCGTCGTCAGGTAGGTGAAACGCGAAATCATCTACTTTGGTCACGAAGTGGACCAAACGCTATTGGCGCCACCGCTTCCCGCCAATCTATAATCTTGGCGCCTAACTTCTGGAGGAATCTTGTGGCCGAGGAACTGTACAGCAAATCGTTAATTTCCGCAGACTCGCACGTGATGGAACCACGCCGCCTGTGGCAGGAGCGTATCGAGGCCAGATGGCGCGACCAGGCACCGCGTATCGAGGCCCTCGATGAAAGCGGCGATTATATTGTGATCGAGGGAATGCGTCCGCGACCCCTGGCATTTGAAGGACCGATGGCCGACCTGAAGGCGCAAGGAATGGAGATTCCGATTCCGAAAGGCTATCGCTACGAGCAAAACCGGCCGGGCTCATGGGATCCGAATGAGCGTCTCAAGGATCAGGACCTCGACGGGGTTTCGGGTGAGGTTATTTACCCGGGCATCGGGCTTCATATTGTGCGTGCTCCCGATGGCGACTACATTGCGGCGTGCTGTCGTGCATATAACGACTGGCTCGCTGAATACTGCGCCGTTCATCCGGCGCGGTTAAAAGGTGCCGCGATGCTGCCTAACCGCGGCTCAATCGATGCTGCCATCAAGGAAGCAAAACGGGCGGCTAAGCTGGGGCTGGCAACCGTCATGCTGCCGGCGTGGGTTGACGACCGGCCTTATAACCTGCCGGATTGGGACAAATTATGGGCCGCGCTTCAGGACCTCGGCCTGATTGCGAGTATTCATTTGTGCGGGCGCGAGCCTTACGGAATCGCGCACGGGCCGGGCGCTGGTGGTATCAATGTGGGCGTGGTCAAGTTCGGCATGTATGACACCCTGATGCGGATTATCTGGGGTGGCGCGCCCGAGCGTTTCCCGACATTGAAATGGTCGTTGGTCGAAGGCGGGATCGGTTGGATCGCGTCGGTGCTTCAGTTCATGGACCACTGGTGGGAAGACCATCGCGGGTGGATGGAGCCGAAACTCCCCGAGACTCCGAGCTTTTACTTCCGGCGGCAGTTCTGCGCGACTTTTGAGGATGATCGCGCCGGAGTTCTGACACGGGAAATGATCGGGGTGGATAATCTGATGTGGGGTTCGGATTATCCGCATACCGAAGGCGTCTGGCCGTTCTCGCGCCGACAGGTAGCGCGCAATTTCGCGTCCATACCGGAGGCTGATACTCGTAAGATGGTGCACGATAATGTAGCGGGTCTGTTCGGCTTTTCGATCAATTGACAGGAGCGCTAGAGAGCGGCTGTGATCATGAGCGGCGCGTGGGAGCAGCATCACTCAGAAGTCATAGAGATCTCTGGGAAGGGATCGCGTTGGTTTAGCGAAGCAATATCGCAGGGGCTGCTGCCCTTGTTTGTGATTCCCGCGCGTGTCCGGCGCGAGAATGACAGAAGGGGCTCAAGTTCTAGCTATTGACCGGAGATAATCTGACGCAAAGTCTGCGAAATCGGGTCGCGATAGTCGGGGTGGCTGATACCGAGGTCGGTGTCGTGCCCCAGTACAGCGCGACCCAACTCTATGTCAGGGCGGCGCGGCTGGCGCTCGAAGACGCGGGGATTACCAAGGACCAGATCGATGGTCTGATCACCTGTGCGTCGTGGGCCGAGCCATACCTTTACCACGCGGAAATGATCGCAGAATACATGCAGATCTTTCCGCGCTACTGTATGGGAGCGCCGGCTGGTGGGGGCACCACGCTCGCGATTATGCATCACGCGGCGTCAGCTATCGTCACGGGGATGTGCGATAACGTCCTGATCACGATGGCTGACAGCCAAGTCACCGGCTTGTCGCGCGACAAGGCGGTGGAGATGATGTCTACCGCCGGCCATCCGCAATTCGAACGCCCCTACGGCCCGCCGATTCCCGCATTTTACGCGCTTATCGCGCGCGCGCACGAACACGCTTACGGCACCACGGCTGAGCAACGTGCTGCGGTGGCGGTCGCGTGTAGAAAACATGCTTCGCTAAACCCGGCGGCGCAGATGCGCAAACCGATTACTATTCAAGACGTGCTCGCTTCGCGCATGATTGCCGACCCGCTCCATTTGCTCGACTGCTCGCTGGTCAGCGACGGCGGTGCGGCTTTCATAATGACCTCGGTTGAGCGCGTGCGCGATTTCAAGCAGAAGCCGGTCTATCTGCTGGGCGTCGGCGAAGGGCATTCGCATGAGCATGTGACGCAGGCATTGAATCTGACAACCTCCGCCGCCAAAGAGGCCGGTGAACGCGCCTATGCAATGGCTGGTGTCGGTCCGAGAGACGTCGATGTTGCCGAATTGTACGATTGCTTCACGCCGGTGGTGATAATCGAGTTGGAGGACCTGGGCTTTTGTCCCAAGGGCGAGGGCGGCCGCTTCGTCGAGGACGGGAGGATCGAACTCGGCGGTGAGCTGCCTGTTAACACCCACGGCGGCCTACTCTCACATTGTCATCCCGGTCATCCAGGTTCGATGTTCTCAATTACCGAGGCGGTGCGGCAACTAAGGGGTTCCTGTGGCGCTCGACAAGTGGAGGGCGCCAAAATCGCATTGGTGCACGGCCAGGGCGGTATCATGTCGACCCATTGCACCGCGATTTTCGGCAGCGAGCCACTCTGAATTGGGCGGAGGGTAGCGGAGAAACAAACGACTCCGGGAGTTGTGCATGATAAAGGAGTCTGCCGAACGGCCCGCAAGGGCCTATTGGACGTGCGCATAAACACCAGGCGGAGCCGCAGCGGAGCCGAGCCCGCTAGGCACCACGAAGTGGAGCCGAGCAAACGAGTCCGCGAGGTGCGCATAACAAAAGGAGTCTGCGACGTGCGCATAAAAGGAGAAGGTAAGCCGATTCCGACGCCGACACTGGAAACCGCGCCCTATTGGGAAGGTTGCCGGCAGCATCAATTGCGAATCCAACGCTGCTCAAACTGCCATCATTATCAGTTCTTCCCGCGAATCTACTGCTCCAAATGTTTCAGCGAACAGGTCGAATGGATCAATGCCAGCGGCCGTGCGAGGGTATTATCATTCACCACTGTGCTGCGGCCGGTATCTTCCGCTTTCGCCAATGACGTTCCATACGTGGTTGCGCTGGTCACGCTCGAAGAGGGACCTCAGATGATGACCAATATCGTCGGGTGCGACCCGAACGAGGTCGCGGTCGGGATGCCGGTCGAAGTCATTTTCGAGGATTGGAGCGCCACTATCTCGATTCCGCAATTTCGTCCCCGTCAGAGCTGACGCTCCGCTGTCGCAATATGTGCGCTGATGATTTCGGACGCTCTTCCTTACTGTCACTGGGCCTCAGAATTCGCAGGAGTGGCACGGCCGGCTGTTGCAAAAATTGGAAATCTTCGGGCAGCCCGCGCTTATGCGAGGGAATTGCGCGCTAAAACTAGTCCTGGTCCTAGGTTGAACTTCGAGTTGATCTGCAGCCGTGCCGCTATCGGCGTATCAGCCGATGATCAAACGGGCCCACGGCGGTGAGCGAAAAAGTTCCGCCAGGCAATTACTCGCCGGGGTTTTCGAATGTGACGAGCTGTTCGTAGAGCCCGTCGATTTCGCGGCCCAACCGCTCATAGCAGGAGATCATCTGATCGGCGTCATGACGGGCGAGATAAAAATTCGGGTTGCTCATTTCCGCGCTGAGCGCCGCCCGTTCCGATTCTTTTTTTCCGATTTCCGCTTCCAGCGCCGCGCGCTGCTTGATGAGCTTCGCACGGCCGCGCTGAGCTTCGCGTTCCGCCTGACGAGTCTTCGCGTCACTTCCACGGCCGTTACCCCGGACCGTGCTTGAACCTTCGATTGGCATCTCCCGCGCGCCAGTGCCGTTGCCCGAGAGCTCGCCGGCGTTCCTGTCGAAGTTGCCGGCTGCCGCGCTGTCGGCACGCGCCTGCTCGGCCGCCTTCTTTTCCAGGTACTCATCATAATTGCCGAGATAGCGAATCGCGTGGCCGTGGCCGACCTCGATTACCTCGGTAACGAGCTGATTGAGGATGTAACGGTCATGGCTGACGAGCACCACCGTGCCAGGAAACCGCTTTAGCGCCTCGAGCAGCGTTTCCTTTGCGATAATATCAAGGTTGTTGGTGGGCTCGTCGAGTAGCAGGCAATTGTTCCGATGGGCCAGGACCTTGGCTAGAGCCAGCCTCCCGCGCTCACCACCCGAAAGCACACCGACGCGCTTGTTAACGTCGTCTCCCGAAAACAGCATCGCGCCGAGCAGGTTGCGAATTTCGGTGATGGTCATCCCCTGAGCCTCTTCACTCAGTTCGTCCAAAACGGTTCGCCTGTAGTCCAGAGACTCGGAGAGGTTCTGAGAAAAGTAGCCGAGCTGCACGCGCTCACCGACAATTCGCTCACCTGCGGTTAACTCCTCGATGCCCGCGAACAGCCGAATCATGGTTGACTTGCCGGCGCCATTGGGCCCGACTAGCGCGATTCGCGCGCCTCGTTCAATTTCAACACTCACACCGTCGTAGACGATTAGTGTGCCGAAGCGTTTGACCAGGGCGCGCAGCTCTATCACACGCCGGGCGCTGCGTTCGCAAGTCGGAAATTTGATCGCGGGGGGGCGTTCGAGTCCGGGCGGCACTTCGAGCCGTTCGATTTTTTCGAGCTGCTTAATCCGGCTCTGCACCAACTTGGCTTTGCTTGCCTGGTAACGGAAGCGGCTGATGAACGCCTCCATATGCTCGATTTCTTCACGCTGCTTCTGGTAGGCGGCTAGTTCAATCTGGACGCGGCGCTCGCGTTCGGCGACGTAATAGGAATAATTGCCGGCGTATTCGGTCAAGGCTCCGCGCGCCACCTCGACCGTGCGGCGGGTGACGCGATCAAGGAAATAATGGTCATGCGAGACGAGAATGATACCGCCGCCATAATCTTCGAGATAGTCTTCGAGCCAATTGCGGGCTTCGATATCAAGATGATTGGTGGGCTCATCCAGCATCAGGAAATCTGGCTTTTGCAGCAGGAGTTTGGCCAGCGCAATCCGCATCCGGATGCCGCCGGAAAATTCCGCCACGTCGCGCGCGAGGTCGTCTTGCTTAAACCCGAGGCCGAACAGGACCGCCGTCGCGCGGCTTTCGGCTGTGTAAAAATCATGCCGTTCCAGCTCGTGCAGTACCTCGCCGTATTCGTCGAGCGCGGCATCATGGGCCAGACCCGAATGTTCACGGGTCAGTATTTCCTCCAGTTCAAGCCGGCGCCGGTCGAGCGCGCGCATGTCGGCCAAGGCCGCCAGCGTTTCATCAAGGACGCCACGTCCGCCCATCTCAGGAGCGTCCTGTTCGAGGTAACCTATCTGGCTCCGCTGGGGGCGCGTGATACGGCCGGAATCGGGTTCTAATTGTTCGGCGATAAGCCTGAGCAAGGTCGATTTGCCGGCGCCATTCAGCCCGACCAGACTCACGCGAGCGTCATCCGGAACTGACCAGCTTACATGGTCGAAGATGACTCGCCCGCCAAATGACTTCGAGATGTTATCGAGCGTTAGCACGTGATTTTATCTGATTCCGCGCGGCACCTATGTAGCTTCTATCGTACCTGCCAGCCCGATGCGGCGGAAGGCGGCGCGCGCGACAAGCCGCCCGTGACCCCAAAATTCTTCAGGCAGTTTAAAAAGTCGATTTCGGCGCAGCAGGTGCGTAAAATTATGCTGAGTTGCTGTACCAGCCCCGGGCATAGGGAGGGACGAGAATGCCGGCCCTGCGTGACAACGATCGGGTGCTGATCATTGATCGTAAGCTATTCAAGGACGACAACACGCGGCTGTTCGTTGGCGTGGTGGAAGATTACGATGAGGTGACGATCCGCGTGCGAGGTATGCCGTTCCATCTCAGCCCCTACGAAATTTCCGGTGCTGAGCGTCATGGCGACGAACGGGTGCGGGTCATATCATTGAGCGCCGGCGATTTGATCTACTTGTTACCGCGCGAACTGGACATCTCGAAATTGCAGCTTCGGCGATCGCCAAAATCGTTGATGCTGACCGATGGCGAAGCGATGTCGCTGGACTTAAGCGAATGGCTGGTGCGTCCGTAGCATTTTATTAGACCGCTCACAGTGGCACTCAAGAACGCGACCAAACCCGGTCCAACCTGATCTCGATTCATTGGAATGAGACCGCGATCTTGGGGGCAGCGAATAGGAACTATGCGCTGCCCCATCTATTGGCCCGTTTTACCTGATGTGCTCGTGCACAAACGCTACGATCTTTTCGATCGCTTTGGCCGAAGCGGGCGCATCGGGCTTGCGGATGATGAAGCCTTCCGTCATGCCCTCGAAGAGTTCCAGCTCCAAATGGCCGCCGGCCTTGCGATAGCTGGCGACGAAGCGATCGAGATGTTCGCGCGGATGCGCGACGTCGTTGGTGCCCTGAATATATTGGGCAGGAGGCGATTCCACCTTCTCGCCTCGTTCGAGAATCAGCAATGGACTACCTTCGGCCATCGCTTCCTCGGTCTTCCAGTATTTGTCGTGAAGCGGCAACACCAAGTCCGCTATTTCGGGATACGGTTTTCCGCCCGCCTTCAGCTTTTTGGCGTAATGATAGCGTCCAAGGGGGTCGATGACTGGCCAGTACATGATAGCGCATCGAACGCTCGCATCCACCGCCGGGCCTCCCGACGGCAGTGGAATCGCCGCGTACCTGACGTCGCGCGGCCGCATCGCGGCGAGCATAGCCTGGTGTCCACCACTAGAACTTCCTGCGATCCCGACCAGGTCGGGGCGGCTACCGAATTCGGCAGCATGCGCTTTCAGCCAACGAATTCCATAATTGATGTCCGCCATTGAAGCCGGGTACGAAGCCTCCGGCGGCATACGAAAATCCAGTGCCGCCACCACCACGCCGCTTTTTGCCAGCGCCTCATTGATGATGGTGTCAGCCAGCCGATCACTTAAATTCCACGCTCCTCCATGCACGTCGACCAGCGCCGGAAAGGGACCGCTGCCGCGCGGTTTGAACAGACGCGCAAGCAGCGGCTTGCTCCCATGGCGCAGGTATTCGACATCTTCCACATCGACTTCATGAGTCTTAAATGGCATGTAAGTTCTCCATTAGCGCAGGCGTAGCACCTGCTCTCAAAGGTTTTACATCCGTAGCCCTTTTTCTGTCATCCCGACCGGAGCGGCAGTTTTCGGCCTGAAGCCTGGGATTAGTTTATTCTTGTGTTCGTAATCGCGCCGCTCGAGGTCGTTGGTGACGCCGACATATACGGTCCTCGTCCGCCCCGACATGAGACTGTCGACTTTCTCGCCGGCTGTCTTAAATGACCGAAAAAAAGATCGGGATTCTTCACGCGCGGCAGCCACGCGCGCGAGAATGACAAACTAAGAGAATGCGTGTCCTTTGCTGTCATTCCCGCGCGTGGCTGCCGTGCGAGGAATCCCGATTCTTCTCTCGCAGCCGCATGAAAATCGACAGTCTCGACATGATGTAGACCCAGTAGCGCTTCACGCAGTGTGACTCGCTCCCCAGCCAGATCGCTTCGCGCTGATCCCTCGTCGCCTCCGCTGACGCTCCGGCTCCCCTTCGACTTCGCTCAGGGCTTCGGCTCACCGGGATGACAAATAATATGCCAGAGGATAATAGTTTCCCCGTCGGGCTAACATAGAAACTCGGTGCGCAGACTTCGAGCCTGCCCACCGCCAGTTAATTTCCGCTGAGCAACTTATCTACCTGGGCTTCCACTACAGTTCCCTTGAAAAAATTCGGATTCATATCGGTCCATAGACGCACCGGGTTGACGAACACGAAATCGCGAAAATCGTGCTCGGTGATCACGCCCTGGTCGACCAGTTCGTAAGCTTCTTCGGCCACCTCGCTCATGTCAGGCACGTCCCAATGGCCAATGTCCGAACTGAAGATCGCCCGGAGCCGGGCGCCATAGGGATTTTTCTTCGCGTCAAAGGCCATCGCATTGACTGGATCGTCAGCTTCGCAGCCGAAATAGAAATTAGGCACAAAGAGCTTTGGGATGTCCGACGGTTGGGTTACCCCGATTTGCGCGAAGTCATCGATTGCCGCAGGATCCTCGGCACTGGCGCCGGTGAAAGCATGAATACCCACCGTCGCGAGAGATCTGGCTTCCGGCGAATCGAGCCGGCCTTTGACTATTTCACCGCCATAGCGATGGCACAACTCCATTAACAGCTCGCGATCCAGATTTCCCGGATTGTAGTTCTCCATTCCGGCCCGGTTGCGCTTTTTCCAATGTCCGATCAGGTCGCTGTAGAGACTGCAGGCCCATCCCACACCACATTCGAGAAAACCAAACTTCAGTTGCGGAAAGCGCCGCGTCACCCCCGCGAAAAAGAGCGCTTTGCACAATCCTTCGCCGGCCGCCGCAAAGTGACCAATGTGGTTATACATGTAGTTGTTCACTGAGGTACGGAAGCCCAGCCCCTGGCTACTCGAATGGAAGGTTGGCGCCACACCCAACTGGATGCATTTCGCCCATACCGGGTCGTAGTCGAATGCGCTGTCGAGGCAAAACGTGTCGAGCCAGTAGGCATGGTCGCCGGGATGGGCAGGGATCGGGCGGGCCACATAGCCGGCGACCATGATTGCCTTCATGCCGAGCGTGCTTACCGCGTATTCCAGTTCATCGATTGCCTCTTGCGGTGTATGCATGGGGATACACGCGGCGGGCGTCATACGAGTGGAGTATTCGCGGAAAATTCTCGCATGATAGATATTAAAGGCGCGGCAGGTCGCCCTCCGCATCTCCTCGTCCTGAGTATGCGGAGCGCCAAGTCCCAGCGACGGATAGAGCACCGTAAAATCGAGACCGATCTCGTCCAGGCGCTCATAAAGCAGTTTCGGCATCGACGCGGTGGCACGGTCGATGGTGTTTTTCATCGCCACACCCCACCATGGCGGGCGCGTCATCCGACGCTCGAGGCGTTCCCGGGGTGAGGCCTGATACCATCGAGAGCTGCCGAGTCCGCCACCTTTAACATAACGGTCAGCGATATCAGGGCCTGCAACTTCCTTCAGGACGTCAAGAAATGCAGGGAGAAACTCGACCGTGTGCCCGTCGGAGTCGATTATCGGATGGCTCAGACGGGCGCGAATTTCCGCTGAACTGGATTTACCCATGCCTGCCCCTTTGCTTGCTGGTTGTGCCAAGGGCCGCAATCAACTCGGGAGATCGTACGACCGGGCGGTCGTAAAAGGCAAACATGCATTCCTGCTCATTGAGAGAAAGCTCGACAGATTTGATCGATCCATGTGCTGGCGATTAATATTCCGTAGCGTTAGCATTGTCGAGCCGCCGCAGGCTGGTCACGTCGTCACTCCGAGCGCGGCGAGCTCGACGCTTCGACGCGCATTGCACCCAGGCGAGGAAGATAACTCATGCCGGTACAGAAGTTTGCCCCCATGACCAAGGAGTTCGCGACCTTTGATTGCGACGCTCACGTTACCGAGCCGACCGTGATTTGGGAGCGTGCCAAAGACCATCTCACGAAGAACGAGTTGGAAGCTCTCAAGTTCACCGACTGGTACGACGCCGAGACGGACCAGTATTTTATCAACGGCAACACTGGCGGTCATCTCCTCGGTTTCCGGGGTGCCGCCGGCTTCCTTCCCTTCGTTTCCCTGACCGGTCCAGGTATCAAACACAATATTCAGCGGACGCTCAATGTGCGCAACCTGCGCCCGGAGACGGCGCTGACCAAGGAGCAGTCGGACTACCTTGATCATCGCGGCTCCTATGATCCGAAGCCGCGGCTGCGCGACATGGATATCCAGGGTATCGACCAGGTGATGGTTATCCCGACTGACATTGATACGTATCCCTGGCTCCAGAATGCGCTTGGCGCGCGCGCGATGTGCAAGGCCTACAATGAGTGGGCATACGAATATACTTTGGAAAATCCAGAGCGCCTCTATTTCGCGGCGCTGATTCCTCTCCAGGACGTGAAATTCGCCGTCGCCGAACTGTACCGCGTCGCCAGCAAGGGTTGTCGCGTAGCGCTCATCCGGCCCACCGATGCGATGGGGAACTATCCCGTCCAGCCGAAATACGAACCGCTGTGGAATGCGATGGAAGAGACCGGGCTGGTTTACGGGATGCACCCGTTCCCGGCGATCGGCGGTCATGTGCCGGCCGGTTACGCCGAGCAGTACTCGGCATCGCAGTTGATTCAGCGCACGATCGCGACCTCCGGCCTTCCCCATACGTTCCTCGGCAACATGCAGGCATTTATGGCAGAGGCGTCATTATGGGTCACGATGACACTGATGTCGGGCTTCTTTGAGCGCCATGCGAAACTCAAGGCGGCCGTCTTTGAGTCCGATTCGACCTGGCTGAGCTTCCTGCTCGACGAATGCGACAAGGCCTACAAACTTCATCGCAGCCGCCGCACTTTCCCGGCGCTCAAACAATTGCCGAGCGAGACCTTTTTCCAGCATTGCTTTTGCGGCTTCGAGGGCGACGAGGCATTCCCTTCGTATTTGCCCGACTTTTACCGGGATATCTGCGCATGGTCATCAGATGTTTACCATCATGACGGCGATGATGCGTGGCGGGCGATCGAGACGATGCGCAAATGCGAATTACCCGCCGCCGACCAGGCGAAAATGCTCGGCGGCAATGCCCGCCGGTTGTACAGGATTAAGGAGCCGACGACGATAATTCGCGAACGCGTTACCGAAATCGAACGGCCCGACTGGTGGCCGGCCGAAGAGGAAATCCACCGGGCGCTTAGTCCAGACGCAGGCGTCAATCGCCGATAGAGCGACGGCGTCAATCGCCGATAGAGCGGCGGCGTCAATCGCCGATAGAGGAGGAAAGCCGATGCCGCGCAAGGGCTTCGCCGTGTTCGATGCTGATTCTCATGTGGTCGAGCCGCGGGCGCTTTGGGAGAAGTA
>Ga0073928_10003577_pt1 | contig 24346 bp, 19 predicted proteins | sample PaiPotPPA55metaG_FD_76969 | JGI IMG/M metagenome (GOLD analysis project Ga0073928, IMG submission 76969) | Iron sulfur acid spring bacterial and archeal communities from Banff, Canada, to study Microbial Dark Matter (Phase II) - Paint Pots PPA... ...
AGCTTGCAGCTGAGTACTTTCACTCCGTGCCGGCGGTTAGAAGCGCGCGCGTCGTTGAGACCGATACTGTTCCTGTCACACATCCCGGCCCGCATAACGTACAGCTGGTGGATTCCAGCGGAGGTACAGAGCCAATCGGGCTCCGTATCATCGAGGTGCCTGAGGACGTGAAGCGGACGTTGTTGCGCGATGCCACGTCTGGGTTTATCGCATACGTGCCAAGAGGAAGCGTAAAGAGGGGCGAGTTGCTGGCGAAGACGGGTGATGCTGGCAAGACTCTTCCTTGTGCTTTTTGTCACGGAGACGGCTTGAAGGGAAAGGGAGACCTGTTCCCGCCGTTGGCGGGGCGTTCTGCTACCGCTACAGCGCGGCAACTTTACGACTTCAAGAGCGGCACTCGCGATGGCCGTAATGCCGCTGCTATGAAACCGGTTGTCGCCAATCTTACAGACCAAGACATCGTGGACCTCACTGCTTATATCGCTTCACTGCAGCCGTGAGTTCGTCCTTCGCGAATCGTGAACCTCGGGATCCTTATTGTTGCGGACCTGGCCGGTAAAAGCGTTTACCTGGACTTAGGGGGACTGGTTCCGAATTGCCGACAATCCTCGCAGGATTGATCTACCTTTCCACAAATTGATCTGCGGTTGACGCTAAAGGGTGATGGGCTTATGGTTTTTCGACAACTCAAAATGCCCGATGAAATTGCGTCATCGACGCCGGCGCTGGCGATTGGAGCGCATTCCATTTCATCCGGCGGCCCGATGGAGCGAGGTGAAACGGATCGCGCCGCTTCGGCGCCGTTGAGTACGGCGGTCTACGCGTTAGCAATTGTTGCGTTCGCTCTCCACGTAGGGTTCAGCGGCCGGTTTGGATACTTTCGTGACGAACTCTACTACGCCGCTTGTGGGCAGCATCTGGCTTGGGGCTATGTCGACCACGCGCCTCTGGCTCCGTTTCTCGCCCGCTTCTGCCGTACATTCCTGGGCGATTCGCTCTTGGCCTTGCGTTTTTTTCCGGCCCTGGCGGCTGCGGCCAAGGTATTGCTCGGTGGGTGGCTGGCGCGGGAGCTGAACGGCGACAAATACGCGCAGTTTCTCACCGCATTTTGCGTGTTTCTTGCTCCGATCTACCTGACGTTTGACAGCTTCTTCTCAATGAACGCGTTTGAGCCGGTGTTTTGGATGATGTGCGCGGCGATTGTGCTGCGCATTCTGAATGGCGGAAATCCAAAGCTGTGGATTCTGTGCGGCCTCAGTGCGGGCCTTGGAATTTTGAACAAACACTCAATGCTTTTTTTCGTTTCGGGGATTGCGCTCGGACTGCTGGCTACCTCCGCGAGGAAGCATTTTGGGCAGCCGTGGATTTGGCTGGGGGCCGGAATCGCGTTCCTTTGCTTCCTTCCTAATTTACTCTGGGAAATTCACAATGGCTGGCCAACGTTGGCGCTTTTTCACGCGGTGATGGGTACGAAGTATGTAATCGTTTCACCGTGGGAATACATCTGGCAACAAACCTTGCTGACACATCCTCTGGCGACGCCCATTTGGGTGGCCGGTTTGTATTTTTTGCTGCGGGATCCGCTCGGAAAAAAGTATGCCGTGCTGGCCTGGGCGTATTTCACTGTTCTGGCGGAGATGCTCGTGCTGCACGGAAAGATCTACTACCTCGCGCCGGCGTACATAATGCTGCTCGCAGCTGGTTCAGTCTGGATTGAACTGCGGTTGGTTCCACGAGTAGGAGCGTGGCTGCGACCCGTAGTGGTAGGGCCATTATTGATCGGCGGAGTGATTGCGGCTCCGCTAGCGATGCCGATGCTTCCGGTCGAAGCTACCGTTCGCTACACGCGTTTCTGGGATGTGCAGGCGATTCACGTGGAAAACGTGCCCCAGGGCGAGTTGCCGCAATTCTTCGCGGATATGTTTGGCTGGCAGGAGCAGGTGCGCGCCGTGGCTGGCGTATACCAGGCACTGCCCGAGTCCGAGCGCACTCAAGCGGTGGTGCTGGCTTACAACTATGGGGAAGCCTCCGCGATAAACTACTTCGGTTCGACGCTGGGATTGCCGCCAGCCATTAGCGGTCACAACCAGTATGGGTTGTGGGGACCGGGCGCGATAAGCGGCCAAGTAGCCGTCGCAATCGGGTTCAGCGAACGTCAGTTACGCCAGTTTTACGACGAAGTCACGCCCGAAGCGAGTGTCTCTCCCCGCTACGCAATCCCGGAAGAGGCCCAGCTTACCATCTTCGTCTGCCGGCGCGCCCACAAGAGCCTGCAGGAGTCATGGGCGGAATGGAAGTACCTGAATTAGGGCTCCGGCGGCGATGGATATGGATGCGTACCTGATTTCTGGTTCGTCGAATTACCGAAATCTGCTTTTTCCTTGGTTTTCTTGCGAACAGCAGATCCCTCACCCGCAAACGACGCGGGTTCGGGATGACAAATCCGACTTTTTCCGCAGCCTGCTAGGTTGCAAACAACGAAATCACGGGATACGCGACCCGTGATTGAACATGCAATCACTAGAGGGGTTTGGGGTGCGCGGCCAGAGCCTCGCGATAGACCTTGAGATTGCTCTTGTCCACGACGACGGTGCCGGTATCGACGGACGTCGGCATCGGTGGCGCGAGGGCCGTGCGCCAGTCTTTGAATTGATGTACGGCGTTATGGTGCAAATCATCTAGGAACTTCAGTCCGTAATAACTCATTACGTAGGGCTTTTGCGTGATCGTTGCCGCAATTACGCCGCGGTCGATCCAATCAAGCGTCTCCGGATCGCCGTCGAACGCAACAATCGGCGGCTTCCCTTCCTTGTTGAACCGGTGCAGCGCTTCGGCGGCGCCAGAGCCCCCTGTCGCCTCCAAGCAAATGATCCCGTCTAGTTTTTCTTTCTTCTGTATCAGCTCGGAGACCTGATCAAACGCGCTTCGCGCGTCGCCCTTGTCGTCGAGTATCTTTGTCAGCTTGATGGCCGGGAAATTCTTCAGCGCGTCCGCCACGCCCGCCACTCGATCGTCGAGGTTGCGCTGTCCCGTAATGGTTATAACTGCGACGCTCCCACCACCCGGAACGAGTGCCGCGATCTGTTTCAGGGCCTCTGTGCCCGCCTTGAAGTTATCCGTTCCGATGTACAGCACGCGCTTCGAATCCGCGACGTCTGAATCCACGCAGATGACTGGGATGCCCTGAGCCACCGCCTTGTCAATCTCCGCCTTAAAAATCTCGGGTCGCGCCGCGGAGAGACAGATTCCAGCTGGATGCTGTTCCACGATGTCGCGGAACATTCCGAGTTCCGCGTTCGGTTGGTAGCCCGTGGGGCCAACGAGCTCGCCCTTCACTCCGAGGGCACTGGCCGCGTCCAAAAATCCTGCCTCTGCCTCCTGCCAGTATGGCAGCTTAATGTTCGTGGCCACGAACACGTAGCGTTCGTTTTCCTCGTGATAGGGCTTGGCACATGCTGCAATCAGAACTGCCCCAACGAAAATGAAACCAGGAACTAGCTTCGTCCCATTTCTCTTCATCGCAATTCTCCTTTCGCGCTAAGGCTGGCCGGACGAAATCGCGCCGTCGGGAATTCGCGCACGTGCTTCGTCGGGAAAGTTCGAGGACGGCGGGTAATCCCCGACCTTCCGCCGCTCTCGCCTTGTTCGGATTTTCGCTTCTGACTTGTCGCTAATGGGACCATAGAGCCGCCAGGCCTTGGCTGTCAATCGGGTGGTTTGCGCTGATGCACAGTCAAACCTTCCATTGCAGTCCCGTCCGACGTGATGGCAAATGACCCGCCACTAACGCTTCCACTCGACTGGAAACGCAGTGCGCGGGAGGCCGAGGTAGGCCGCGACCAGTGGCGACGTCTCTTGCGGGAGTTAATCGCGTCAGGCTAGCCGCCAATCGATTGAGTTCGACCTCAGTGAACTATTCCCCGGCGTGACGGTCAACTGCTGATTAGTTGCTCGTTTCCCAGGCAGTGAGCGCGTTTCCAGATAGTCTAAGACCAAGTTTTCCATCAGAGCGATCCCGAGAGCAGCGTTTCCTTTGGAATGAAACAATCCGTGCCGGCCGAAGCAGCCGCTTACCACGGGTGAAAATGGGTGGGGCCGCGCTTGAGTTTTATTCGGGTGACGGCTATCGAGATCAGCGCGACCACGCCTAGCGTCGCAAGGCCGAAGTAGATGTCTATGTAGGAGAACAGCCTGCCCTGGGTGATCACATCATTTTGAAAGAGCTGCAACGCGCCCTGCGCGGGATCGCTGGTAGCGCCGACGTTGCGGTGGATCAGATCGGCATATTGCGCGAGGGTGGAGCGAGTCGTGGCGTCCAGACGATTGGCGGTGTCCAAGAGGCGCGAGGAATGCAGGGTCATGCGGCGATCGAACATGACGTTCGCCGCGGTGACTCCAAAAGTGTTGCCGAGTTGGCGCACGAAGAAGTATGTAGTGGAAATGTCATTAACGTCGGCCACCGGCACGTTGGAGGTGACAACGTTTCCAGCAGCGAGGATAACGGGCCCGATGCAAAAGCCTTGCAGGAAAATCGCGGGCGCCAAGACGATGGTGGGGGTGGTGGGCGTCCAGATATAGCAGATCGTGACGTAGGTCGCGACCAAGAGGAGCAATCCGCAGACCAGCGTGCGCACAGGACCCAGGCGGGGAACAAGCACGTGCAAAGTGAGCTGCAGACCCAACCCCAGGCCGAGCGTGTACATCGAAATAAAACCGCCTGCCTGCAAGGCGCTGTAGTCCTGGACGAAGCGAAGGTATTGCGGCACGACATATAGGCCGGCGCCGAAGAACGCTCCCACGATCAAAATCACCAGAAAGAAGGTGCGCAGGGAAGCGTTCCGAACGATCATGCGCAAGTGCAGGACCGGCGAGGGGTTCTCAGGGCGGTAATCCCACCAGAGAAATGCGATAAAGAAAATGGCAGCCGCAACCAGTGCGGTAGCAATCCAGTTCGACTGCAGCCACAGATCCCGCTCGCCGCGGCTGATGGCAGTTTCCAGGCAGCCCAGCGAGGCAATCAGCAGAACCGCGCCCCACACATCGACGTGACTCTCTTTCTTGCGCTGAAACAAACGACCTGGTGGAATAATTTTCCAGATAAGACAAGCGCCGATCGCCAGAAAGGGAAAATCAACCAGGAACGCATAATTCCAGTGAAACGTATCGGTGACCCACCCCATGACGACCGGATACGGGACTTCAAAAGCAGCAAGAACGAGGTAAAGCCGAGTGACCGCCGCTATCCTCGCTTTCCCGGGAAACATCAGTCCGGCGAGAATGACGGCGCGCACCAGAAACGCGCCGCCGCCGAATCCCATAATCAAGCGTGAAGCCAGAAGTTGCGCGAGACTACCCGAGCTCAGCACGCAGCCCATCGCTCCCACGGCATAGACTGCAATGCTTAACAGCAAGTGACGCCTGATGCCAATGATGCGCGTCATCCAGGCCGCCAGTGCGATGGAGCAGAGATAGCCGACGTTATAAAGAATGATCACCCAGCTGATTTCATCGGAGCTGGCGCCGACGTTGCCCTGCATGTCCGGGAGGAACACGTTGATGGAGAGGCGGTTGGAGATTTCGATGGCGGTAACCATGCCAACGGTCAGGAGGATGGCCAGTCTACGCCCGTAAGACAGGTGCGACAGCAAGCTGCTGAGGAACCGCTCCTCTTCGAGCTCCCAGGATTCTGGGGGACTGGTACCTAGATAGGACATTACGCCTCTTGCCAGTCAGCGAGTGTACAGCAGGATCTGTTCTGTGGTCGCTTGACGGGCGGTGGGACGTTTTCCAGTTTTCGACACGCGAATGTTGTAGATCAGTATTGAATTTGCCTGCCGTTGCCGCGGTGGGTGACGTGGTGAGGCATGTTAACAATTACGATACGTAAAAGACATGCAATTCAGACGATAAGATACCAGAAAACGTCCAGTCTGTCCCCACGTTTCGGAGGTCGTCATCAACTGCCGGGTACCGGGGCTGCTCCGGCCATAATGATCGGCTGGACCAGCTGTATGGCCAGCGGCACGAATTCCTCTGGCGACGCGCGATCCGGGCTATGTACCCACTGTTTTACGGCTCCGTAGATCGCCCAGCTCGCGGTGGCCGCGACCATCTCTGGAGAAATGCGGCTTTCCGCAGGGTGACGACGAAAGCCATCCAGCAACACCAGGCGAATCTGATCGATTACGGTAGCCTCCAAAAAAGGCTCAAACTGGTGTTGTTTCGAAGAAAGAGAGCTTTGCACTTCGAGCAGATAATCGCAAACCGCCAGGATAATGACCTGAAATGCCGATGAGCAGGTGCCATCAAACCGCACATGTCTCTGCTCCAGAAGATGCAGAAAACTGACCCGGACGAACTCTCCCAACAGCGCGAACTTATCGGGATAGTGGGCGTAAAAGGTGGCGCGATTCAGCGTTGCCGCCTCGGTGATGTCTTGCACCGAAATCTTGTCGAACTCTTTCTCTTGTAGCAGACGCCGAAGAGCGTCCTGCAGCAGGTGGCGGGTCCTGCGAATCCGCGGATCTAATCGCTGGCACTCCTGAACCTCCATAAACTCGAGAGCCTCCACCCTGATTATAGCAGATCACCGATTGTTGTTTACCGGACACCTGTTGTGCTACGATATGCAACGGATGTTGTTTATGCTTCATCTGATGCTTAGGAGGAATTTCACGATGGCAACCCTGATCCAATACGACTCGAGCCCCATGGGCGAACGATCGATATCTCGAAGGCTGACCGCCGACTTTGCGCGGACCTGGCTTAAGTCTCATCCCAGCAGCAAGATAGTGACGCGCGATCTGGCCGCTTTAGACCTGCCGCGGGTCGACGCGCTGTGGGTCTCCGCAGCCCATACCCCGGAAGAGACTCACACTGAAGATCAGAAGAAGGCGCTCGCCGTTTCCAATTCTCTGATCGCCGACCTGAAAAATGGCGATGAATATGTATTTGGAGTGCCCATGCACAATTTTGGTGTGCCTTCGACGCTGAAGCTGTGGATCGACCAGGTGGTTCGCGCTGGGAAGACGTTCTCTTACTCGGAAAATGGTCCCACTGGATTGTTGACCGGAAAGAAGGCTACCGTGTTGATCGCCAGCGGGGGCGTTTATGAGCGAGGCAGCAGCATGGCTTCTTTCAATTTTGTGGCCCCGTACCTACAAACGGTATTCGGCTTCCTGGGCATCACGGATCTGACGATCATATCCGCCGGAGGCACCGCGCAACTGATGTCCGGCAAAGTGGATACGCACGCTTTCCTCGCGCCGACGTTAGAAAAGGTCCAGGCCCACGCCAGTCTGTGAGCAAGACGAATTCGACGGGAGAATATAAAATGAAAATTGCATCGCTGATCGCGCGTCTACTGCTGGGTCTGATTTTCCTGGTTTTTGGCCTGAACGGTTTCCTGCACTTCATCCCGATGCCACCGCCAGCGGGCGCCGCGGGCCAGTTCTTTGCGGCGCTCATTGCGACTCCCTACTGGATGGTCATCTTCGCGGTACAGGTGATTGGCGGGGTGCTGCTATTGGTGAACCGCTTCGTGCCGCTGGCGCTCGTGGCGCTGGGATCGGTGATTGTTAATATCGTTTCTTTCCACATCTTCATGGCGCCTGCGGGGCTGCCGCTGGCTATTGTCGTCGTCGTGCTTTGGATCATTGTCGCGGCGCGCAACAAGCAGCACCTGTCGGGTCTCTTTGTGCAGCGTTCGGAGTAGAAGGGCGACCATCAATTGGGACTTTGGTGCCCGGCCGCGCCAGACTTGGCCTCGTGGCTCTGAACCGGTTGAATCTCTTGCGGAGTTCTGCGACCGCTTCTTGCCTCGAATTCGCGCTTGCTGACATCCCCGGCCAATGAATCACGTCAGCCGTCCATGGAAGCGGTTTCAACCGAGATTTATGCGAAGCGTCACAGGCTGACTGCAGCCAAACACGCATTGGTCATCCACCGTCCATTTCGCGTTTAAATACGGAAACGAGTAGAGCCCAGAACACTCTCGCTCGCCACGCAATATTTCCAAGAGTGGGCACGGTGTTTTTATGCTACACGCGTGTCAGTCCCCAATGAATACGATCCAAACTGAGGAGGTTGTTGGTTGTCCGCGATTCGCTAGAATCTCTTAGCGCTCTTCGAAAGCTAATCACTTGGCGTAGCGAGGCTCGTATTGGACAAGCAAAATACCGTACGGTAGCGTACACTTCCTGTGCGTCGCGAAGCTGCCGCGCTCGGTGGTGACGAAATGGTTTCACAGTTCAATATCTTCCGCATCAAAGCTGAGGAATTCACATGGCCGGAATGCTCAACAAGGCTTGAAGTCGCCAAAGCAGGAATTGAATTGCGGGGTGCAGGGTGCCTGGCCGAGCATCATCTCTTGAATCCATGGATGGGCGGTAAGACCGCGATTAGAGATGAATCAGCACAGGCGAACCCGTGGTGATTTCTTGCACGTGCCCGCGTCTCCATGCCGTTCTCGCCACCACGTCACTTCTGCTGTGCATGATTCCCGCGAGCGCACTCGCTCAACAACGAACTGCTGGGCGCGGGACTAGCGGCGGCTCGCTCCCAGATGCACCACCACGCAATTCAGACCCTCAGAATTCCGGTCAGCAATCACTCCCTGCCGAAGGGTCAGCCAATGTTGCCGGCACGGTGCTGGACGTAAGCCGAGCCGGCGTTCCTGGCGCAGAGGTGAGCTTGACGCATGAGGACGGAACACAGTTGTACACGCTGGTGTCCGAGGCAAACGGTGAATTCAATTTTACAAAGATTCCTGCGGGTCCCTACTTCGTAATGGTCAAGGCTAAGGGCTTTGCGCTGTTTACATCCGCGGAGTTCGTCGTCACGGTGCAGCAGGCTTTTGACGTTCCGGAGGTCTCACTATCTATTGCGACGGCAAACATGGAGGTGACGGTTCGTCCCACCGAGATGATCGCCGCCGAGCAAATAAGGGCGGAAGAGAAGCAGCGTATGATCGGCTTCTACCCAAACTTCTACACAAGCTACATTGCTGACGCCGCCCCGCTCACTGCAAAGCAGAAATTCTCGCTCACTACGCGGGGTACATTCGATCCCGTTGCAATGATCGGCGTCGGCCTCGCTGCCGGCATCGAGCAAGCGACGAACGCCTATGCCGGGTACGGGCAAGGTGCCGTGGGATACAGCAAGCGTTTTGCTGCAAAATTTGTCGATGGACGCAGCAGTGACTTCCTGACTCATGCGGTGTTCCCCGCGCTTCTTCATCAGGATCCGCGCTACTACTACCAGGGTTCTGGTTCCATCAGGTCCCGCATTATGCATGCGGTCCGCTCCGCATTTGTCACACGCAGCGATAGTGGACGTACCGAGCCAAACTATTCGTATTTGCTTGGCGATATGTCCTCGGGAGCTCTATCCAATCTGTATTATCCCCAAGCAAATCGGGGAGCGCACCTGGTCCTCACCAGTGCCGCCGTTGGCCTCGCCGGAAGAGTGGCTACGAATCTACTTCGAGAATTCTCGAAGCCTTGACGCGACCAGCGGGTCGAGCAACGGAAAAGACTGAGCTTGTAATTGAGCGTCCCGTCTATCCCCGCGTTTCCTCATGCAACGACTGGCCCTGTTTCCAACGGCGCCAGATCTTGGTTTTCTGTGTGAGAGAAAGTCTCGACCGCTTCGCGGATCATAAACACCACCCTTAAACAGTTCAGTTCCTAGGTGGTATTGCATCGACCATCGAATGCATCCGCCTTACCGGACATCTTGATCGGTTAGCGATGCGCGATTACCAACCCATTTGGCGCATTCGCTCTAGGATTAGTCCGCTATAGCGATTCATGTGATCGGGCCGTCGCTTCAGGGGCAACGGCAGAATTGCGGCGAGTCGGGCCGCTTGTTCCCGGTCGATACTCCGGGCCGAGGTTCGGTAGTAGTAACGGCACGCCGACTCCGCACCATAAACGCCAGGGCCCCATTCGACCACGTTTAGATAGAGTTCGAGAATGCGCCGCTTGCCGAGGACTAATTCGGCCACCGGGACAAGCGTGAACTCGGCGCCCTTGCGGAGGATGGAGCGGCCGGTTCCGAAGAAGAGGTTTTTTACCAGTTGCTGCGTGAGGGTGGACCCTCCGCGAATGCGGCCGCCTTCCATATCGTCTTCCGCAGCGATTTGCATCGCGTGCCAATCGAATCCATGATGCTGGTAAAAGCGCCCGTCTTCCGCGGCGATAACAGCATGCTGAAAATCGGGCGAGATCTGGCTCAGCGAAACGAATTCGTATCGTTCATGATACGGCGTGTTGTGAATCCATGCCTGCAAACGGCGCTCCATGTGCACCGCGGTGGTCGGTGCGTCGATCCACCGGACAGCCACAAGGATGAGCACCGCAAGCGACCAAAGAAGCGCCACTCCGATGAGAAACCATCGAGCGAAGGATCGGAGCGAGGCTTTCCGAGGCGGTGTCTTGGAGGGTATGTCTGGATTTTCAGTCACACTTCAGAATAATCGTTTGGGCTCGATTGACATAGCTCCCGACTATTGCATTGCCGGACAAAGTGAAACTGGTCAGAGACGAACTAAAGACGAATTAGTGACGAGTTGGTGACGAATTCAAAGACGAATTCGCAAAGAATAAAGACGAATTCGGGGACAGACGTGTTCCAGTTTTCGACACGCGAATATTGTGGATCGCTATTGAATTGCCTGCCGTTGCCACACCGGGTGACGTGAGTAAGATATTTTTACAATTACGAGACATGTAAGTCGCGACATTCAATAGAAGAGATCAGAAAACGTCCCGTCTGTCCCCACGTTTCCGTCCCACGTTTCCCATTTGTGCGAATTGCGGCGCTGTGAGGTACACACGCGCTACACGGCACGCACGCACCGTAGGCGACACAAATCGAGAAATACCATTTATATATATAAGTTCCAGATATCTGAATCTCAAACTTCGCGACTATCCAGGAAATCGCAGTAGAGGGCTTTGATAACCTTAAGAAAACAAACGTTAATCGCGATAACAGGAAACTCCCTGCCTCTGGCGCATTAATTGCAGCCTAAAGAAAGACCGCAGACGCAGTTGGCCGTGCCGAAAGCCTCGGGAATAAAATCGGCCGGCGAAGGGTCTAGGCGGTTATAGGGGACTGGAAATTATCAAGTGATTGAATGACTTCCAGCTAAATTTAGCCAATCGGGGGAACCATGTCTTCACGTTGTAACGGATTTGTATTTTTTGCCTGGATTTGCGCGAGCCTAACGCTTCTTTTCTGTCAGCCACTGGCTGCACAGATCACCGCGGAGAAGGGCGCGATCCGAATCACCATTAACGACCCTCAGGGCGCAAGCGTTGCGGGCGCCAAAGTGACGGTGACTTCTCCGACCGGTGCTAGTCAAGCCAAGGACTCCGACGCGAATGGAAATGTGGTGTTCCCGCTGCTGGACGCTGGCCTGTACCAAGTCACGGCGGAAAGCGCAAACTTCAGGCGCACCGTCCTGCGCGATGTTGCCGTGCACGTAACCGAGGTTACGAACCTGAGCGTTTCGATGGAAATAGGATCGGTGACTTCAGAGGTGGTGGTTTCCGGCGATGCGGCGCAAACGGTGAACACGACCAACGCCACGCTTGGTAATGTGCTTGGCCAAAAGACCTTGCAAGACCTGCCGTTGGCCACGCGCAATTTCACATTTTTGCTGGCTCTGAACGCCGGAACTTCTTCGGATTTGCCGGATGCCACCCAGGCGGGCCGCGGCGAGGCAGTCATCTTTGTGGCCGGGCAGCGCGGCACGGCGAACAATCTGGTCATTAACGGGACCGACTCAAATGAGCTGCTGAGCAACAATTTCTCCACGGTTCCGGTGCCGTCTCCGGACAGCATCGAAGAATTCCGAGTACAGACAAGTTTGTACGACGCTTCCCAAGGAAAAACGTCGGGAGGAAACGTCGATGTGCTGACCCGGGGCGGCACTTCTGCCTACCACGGCGAAGCGTACGAATTTTTTCGCAACGACGACATGAACGCCAACCTATTTTTCTTCAATGCCACGGGCTCGCCGAGACCGGTACTGAAGCAGAACCAGTTTGGAGGGAATTTCGGAGGTCCAGTCCCCAAACTCAAGGATACCTTCTTCTTCGTTTCCTATGAGGGAACCCGACAGATCAATGGAGTCGCGGGCTCGGCGCAGGCGCTGTTTCCGGTATTGCCCGCACAGCGCACGCAGGGCAACATCGAGTCGGCATTCGGGCTAGCGCCAGGATCCCTGAACCCTACAGCCCTGGCACTTCTCAATGCGCCGGGCCAATTTAACGGATTCCTAATTCCCTCCGGTACGGGAACTCCCGGGACGTTTGGAGAAGCGACCTTCTCGAAGCCGCTGCTGTACAATGAGGACCAGTTTAACGTCAACTTCGATCGCAACATCGGCACGAAACACAGGATTTCGGAACGCTTCTTTTATTCGAACTCCAGCACCATAAATCCTCTGGGCGGCGAGGACCCACAGAGCGCCACGAACAACAGCTTTGGAAGCGGCAACAGTGTACCGGTGCAGAACCGCCTGGCGACGATTGCCTGGACTTATACGATCACGCCGAACCTGATCAACGAAGCGCGCTTCGGATATAACCGCATCACCCTTTCCAATATGGCCGACCCGACCGCGTCGTTGGCTTCCGTTGGCATGACCAGGTTCAACTCGGCTACCAATCCAGAGATACCGCTATTAGCCACCTTTGACATCAATCCGGAATTTGGCGGCGCATCCACCAATTTCGATCAGCAGGACATCGACAACACCTTTAATTTCGCGGACACTCTGGCGTGGACTCACGGCAAGCACACCTTTCGCATGGGAGTGGAATACCGCCGGTACCAAATCAATCTCTTCAACAACTTTGCGGAGAACGGATTCTTGCTCTTCAGCACCTTCCAGAATTTCCTCGTAGGGAACCTCGGGAATGGAGAAGCGTTCGTGGGGACCGGCATCACGAGCCGCGACTTCCGCGGCAACGACATTGGAGCTTACTTCCAGGACGACTGGAAGATCACTCGCCGGCTAACGCTGAACCTCGGACTACGCTACGACTATATCGGCCCGCTGACGGACACCAAGGACCGCGTAGGCAACTTCGATCCTAACTTGCTGGATACCACTACCCGTCAAAATGCCGGCCCCGGTATCTTGAACGGATTCATTTTGCCCTCTGGGGCAAACTTCGGGGCCATTCAGGGCACGCCCGGAGTGTCCGCATCTACTTTGTTGAGCAACAGCCCGCACAACTTTGCTCCGCGCGTCAGCTTGGCTTGGGATCCCAAGGGCGATGGAAAGACTTCCATCCGCGCAGGATACGGCATTTATTACATACGAACCTCGGGACAAACGCTCCTTCAGCTCATCACCAGCCAGCCGTTTTTCCAGTTGTCCGCGAATACTTTCGGCGCTACGGGCGCAACGCCGCTGGCGAACCCGTTTCCGAATCTGCCGACGGCTAATCAATTCCCAATCTATTCGGTGCCTCCGTCGTTTACTGGTTTCGATCCAACGGGTACCGCCACGTTCAACGGCAACCTCCTGTCTCTGAATCCCTTCGATCGAAATCTTGTAACGCCGTACGTCGGCAACTGGAACCTCACGATTCAGCGTGAGCTCCCGGGGCATTACTTCATCGAGGTCGGATATATCGGTTCGCAGGGAGTGCACCTGATTGACAGCCTGCAACGGAATCAAGCGCTCCTGGCAAACGCAGCCAACCCGATCACCGTCGGCGGCGCAAACGGTGTCCCGCAAACAATTCTAACCACAAATTCAATCAACGACGTGGAAGCCCGAGCGGGCGTGCTGGGATTCGACGCGGGCGGTGGTCTGAACGAGGTTACCGACCTGGGGCACTCGACTTACAATGCGTTTATCTTTACCGTGAATCATCGTACCGGCAATCTGTTCCTCCAGGGTACTTACACCTTCTCTAAGTCGATGGATAATGAATCCGGCGGGGGCACCGGAGGCGACCAGGATCTGGGAGCCGCGGACGGGAACCAACTCGATCTCACCGGACAGCGCGCAGTGTCTGACTTCAACCGTCCGCACCGCATCGTGGCTACGTATGAATACGCGGTCCCGGGCTTTAAGACCGGACGGTTGCGCTATGCCCTTGGCAACTGGTCGATCGGCGGTATCACCACCTTTCAATCGGGTCTGCCGACAACGATTAGCTGCAATATCTGCACCACTAATCTTTTCGGTGTGCCGGCAGGTAGCAATTTTCCCAATCTCGTGGGCGGCACCGTTAACGACCTGGTGAAGAGCGGGCGTCCAGAGAATTTCACCGGTAGCACCGGAGTATTTAACTCAAACGTTCTGGCTGCCCCGCCAACATTGGCCGGGGGTAGCGTGGTTTCCGGCCTCAACATCTTCGGTGGCCCGGGCAATCAATCCTTCACAATCGGGCCGTCCGGTGGCAGCCTGTTCGGCGACTTAGGCAGGAATGCTGTTCGCGGACCTTTTCAGCAGAATTGGGACATGTATCTCAGCAAGAAGTTCGCATTCACTGAAAAATACAGCCTGACCTTCCGTACGGAAGCCTTTAACGTCTTCAATCATCCGAACTTCGTCATCACCAACGCCGCCTTCGGAGCGCCCGGGTTCGGCGTCTATTCCAGCACCGTGGGCAATCCGCGCATCCTGCAACTCGCGCTGAAGTTCGACTTCTAGCGGGCTGCGGAGAAAGGCGCGTTTGTCATCCCGAACCCGTGTCGTTTGCGCGTGAGGGATCTGCTGTTCGCGAGAAAGCCAAGGAAAAGCAGATTCCGAACCCCGTTCAAAAACCGAACGGGGTTTGGAATGACATATGTTCGAGTTTTTCCGCAGCCTGCTAGATTCGATTCCACGGGCGGAGGATTACATCGGGCGTAACGCGCCGATCGAGCGTAATCCACCCGAGCATATTTCTGGATGAATTGTGACTGGCGGCAGCAGGGGTGGCGCCCCTTATCGCACCGCAGAATATGCCGTCGATTCCGGCAGAAGCCACGCTCAGCTTTCTCAATCAGGAGTTCGAGGAGTTGAAACAGAAGGATTCTGATTCGTCGGCGAGTGTGTACTTCGCTTGTTCACGGCGAGCCAGGGCATGCCGCGGTAGGAATCCGCTACCACCCAGGCGGCGGCCGTCAGCGCACAAGAGATGACGGTCTCGCTCCATAGGAAGGGGTTTTTGGTGCCTGCCGCCAGGATGGGTACCCACACCAGCAGAGTGAACATGCCAAGCTGTAACGCCGAGAGCGCGGCTGCCAGCCGTGCATACACACCTGCGAGTATCGCCACGCCTGCCGCGATGAAGGAACAGCCGAAAAAATACGCCCAGCCTACATGCCATGGCAGCCAGCCCGGCACCAGCGCGGCGGTCTGTTTGACGTAGGCGAAATGGGCCACGCCGAAAGGGATCATTGCCAGGCCGTAGGGCACCCTCGCGATGCGCAGGCCCTTGTCGCCAGTGGCGAAACCGAGGTGCTGCTTGTCCCAGTCAGCGGCGAACCACGCATACAGTACCCAGGCGCCCGCCACCATCACCGCGGTCTCGCCGCAGCCTGACCAGGAATCTTGCGCAGTCGGCGCGAGGAAGATGTCGCGCACTCTAAACAGCAGCCACCAAAGCAGGAGATACGCGAGCAGTACGCGGGCAGCGAGGGCGGCCGAGCGCTGCCAGAGCAGGCCTATACCGGATGCCAGGGAAATGAAGGCGCAGAGATAGGTCAGTACCTCGCGTGGGAGCACACCCTTGGGTAGCGGCTGCCATACTCCGGCGAAATTGCCGTTGATCAGGCCCACGACTCCGAGGGCGATCATGGTCGCCGCAAAGACCGCATGACCCACGCTTGCGATGCGCATCGCTCTATGCTCCGGTGGTGTTCCAGTTCGTCGGGTACAGGCATCCCTTGTACGCCAAATGGCGGTATTGTCCAGATTGATGAGGGACAAAACTATTGCTGTTGGATCTGCTGACGGACAGGAGCGCTCAGTCGGACAACCGGCGACTTGGGATCAGAACCCACTTTTCTCAGCGCGATGACGCTCTACCCGGCTCGTGCCGGACGATGCCGCCCATCGCGGGGCAAAACAGAAAATCGTGAAAATCGCCCTTGTAACCGGCTATGCGCAACATCGCGCCAATCTGCGCCCAATGGCGAATCTCATGAAGCAAGATATGCGTAACCGACTTGCGCGGTGTCACCGTGATCACCACAACCACGAGATTCTGCTCCTGCGGTACATCCCACCTGTCCGGAGGAAAGGCTTCGACAAATTCCTTCAGACCGTTCCGACTCTCGTGGCCAAATTGAAACAGCGCTTCGAGGTTGTCGTTAGGGAGGGAAGCGGTGTCGGTCATCGGCTGTCCAGAAAGCCGTTCCACGTAGCGCTTCTCCGCGGAAAAAATGTGTTTCACCAAATCTCCAACCGTTTCGAAACGATCACCGTTGGCCCCGGCGCTCACTCTCAGGATTTGGTCGCCCTGTTGCCTCATCCACTCGTGCCGCTTCTGCCGCTCCCAATCGGTGTAGTCCATCAGGTCCGTCAGACTCAAGTTGACCATCATCCATCTGCATTACGCTGAAAGGTGCCAAATTTGTTTGTTTCCAAAACATCTATTGTTTGCATTGTCCGTGGCATTGTCACATCTGGCCGAGAGTCTACCGCCGAAGTGAGGTAATAGAAAGTCGCCCATGGATGCTACTCCGCAGAGACGTTAAAAAGGTTTGCGGGCTACGAAGAGGCCATAGATAAAATTACCGGAAGAGTAGCCCGCGCGCATGGCTTGGAACGCTTTCAGGTTAGTCACAAAATCCTTTCCCATTCTTGCGGCCAAGGCCCAAAAGGATTTGTGGCGGATTATATCCAAACCGAGATCCCATGTTTTCGCGCACTGACGTGACAAATCCTGCCGATGGACAACTTGCAGACCGCTGGCGAGAAGATGGGATTCGTAGTCGTCCATAGTTTCGAGGTCAACATACATTCCGTGCTCGATGGGTTCGATAAACTTGCGCGTTTGCGCCATGGAAAGGTCCGCCCTCTTGAACCAGTCTGTGAGCGCAAAGGCACCACCCGGTTTCAGAAACCGTACAGCGCTGGCGAAGAAACTGCGATGATCGTGATAGTGGGAGATGGACTCGACGGACCAAAGAAGGTCAAACGGCCGGGGGAAATCCAAGGCTTCGGCGTCCATCAGAAGGAAGCGCGCGTCCGATTGTGCAGCAAGTGCCGCCTTCCCGGCCATTTCCACCTGCACTGGCGAGATGGTGATGCCCGTCACGCAGGCCTTGTACTTCTGTGCCAGGTAAAGGCTGGTACCACCGAAGCCGCAACCGATATCGAGGACCGCGGAGCCGATCTGGAGATTGGCCAACTGAGCGAGGTGCTCGATGAGTTGGATTTGCGCCAGTTCCTTCGATTCGTCGCCGCGAATCCAATAACCATGATGAATATGTTCGCCCCAGAGTGATTGGTAGTAAGGGCTGACGAAATCATAGTGCTCGGCAATTTTTCGCTTGTCGTTGGGCCGCGGCGCGATAGCCGAGTGCTTTTCGAGCGGAGCGGTGCTCATAGGTTTTGTACTTGGATGAACTCCATACAGAAACGTGACGGCAGGCCGAGAATACATCAAGAACAGTGGGGGGCTCTCTGAAATTTTCGAAGCTGATGACTGGAAATCCTCGGTCGGCACTCCTGGTCAGATAACCATCCATGCAGACAATGTTGACTTGCTTTCGTAGTGCAGCCTAGTATGGCGACTCGGGACCTTAAGTCGAATTGGTGCAGGTGCTGAATGGAAATGGATTACCCAGGGATAGGCGCGGCCTCAATGGCGATGAGTTTTGGAGCCAACTCCAAGCTCCGATTCCTATTTCGATCGTGGGCCGTCTTGATGGGGTTGGCAAGCACGGTTGCAGCACTGCCCGTAGCCGCGCTTTCCTTCGGAAGCTACGGGGTGGCATTGCTTCTCGGGAAGGTGCGTCCCTTACGAGCCTCGTATGAATTTGTCTCCCGGGCGTACGATCGGGTCCTTGGTCGGCTTGGCGAAAAAGTTCTGCGGGATCCCCGAGACACCCCCGCATTACGGCTGATGGTCTCCCTTACCCTTACCGCCGTGCCAATTTTTGCCGTCCAACTCGTTTTAGGGAAACCTCGACTGCTGCTTGTGATCGCTTTCTATCTTTCTCTCTACGGTCTCAAGTTCCAGCGGTTTATCAGGATGTTCAGCGCCAGCCATTTGGAGGCGCACCGGCGCCACGGCTACTTTTCGGATAAATACGACAAGATCTTCGGGCGCTACCTCGAATTCTTCCTGGGATATTTCTATGGGAACGCTCCGGAACTGGGCCGCACCGCTCATGTGTGTCTCCACCATAGAGAAAACAGCGGACCCGACGACACGCGCAACAACATTGGCTACGATCGAACCAGCCGGCTCGATTTCTTGTTGTACTTGTCGGACAACATTTGGACCGTCTTGGGGATTGCTCCCTATGCCTATTTTAAAGCGCGGGGCGATGAAAAGAACCGAAGACGCATGCTATGGGGAATGGCGCGCTACTATGCTTACTTCGCGGCCGTCTTTATTTACGACTGGAGAATTGGAATCGTATTCGTCCTGGTTCCTCTTCTGTGCATGAATTTCATCAATGCCATCACCGCGTGGGTCCAGCACGCTTTCTGTGACCCGGAACGTCCGGAGGATTATTTCGCGAACGCCGTGACCGTTCTGGACGATGTGAACTTCCTGAACGAGGGATACCACCTCTGCCATCACCACCGTGCCAGCCTTCACTGGACCGAGATGCCGGCCCATTTCGAGCGGATCCGTGACAGGATGAGAGAGGCCGGCTCGTTAGTCTTCCGCGATTTGGATTTTTTCGGACTTTTCCTCGAGTTGACTCTCCTTCGCAGAATGGATGTGCTTGCGGAGAAACTTGTCCCGTGGGAGCCCATAAACCACGAACAACGATTGGCTTTGCTGGCGAAGAGGACCAGCCTCCGGCTTCCTTAATTACGGTAAGTCCCGGTGGGCTTCGGTCAAGACCGAGCCAATGTCCAGCGGAACTTGAAGATCGCGGGCGGCTGAAGTCTAAATTGGGGGGCCTTTTCGGACGCGGTCGAAGCATTTCTGAACCGTATCCGCGGCCATGTCTCCTTCAATCCACCAGGTCGCGCCGGCATCCACATACGGCCGGACGATATCCGGAGGGCGTTGGGTTTTCTTTCCCGCGGACGATCCGCCTGTAATGATGTCGAAGGAACCTTGCCCGTTGCGATGCTCGGCAACGTAGGCGCGAAGCTGCCGTATTTCGTCTGGAGTCAGGGGATCAGAGCTGTTGCATTTCTGGGGAATGACACCGTCCCACGACAGCATCCGGCGCATGGACTTCGGTTTCTGCCAAACGGCGACGACCCATATGGGAATTCTCGGCTTCTGTACCGGCGGTGGAACCATCGTCATACCGTCGAGTCGAAAGTGCTTACCGGCAAACGTCTGTGCCGTGCCCTTCCATAGGCCGTCAATGATGGCGAGACCTTCGTCGAGCCGCTCGGCGCGCACTCTCAAGTCCATTGCCTCGCCCACTTTGTAGAATCCCGCGTCATCTGTCGCGGCGCCTAAGCCCACCGACAGAATCAGCCGGCCTTTGGACAGGTGATCTGCCGTGACGCACTCGCGGGCGAGTTTCCACGGACGCCGGCGCGGGACTGGAGTGATCATAGTGCCGACACGAATGCGGGACGTGCGCGCCGCGATCGCCCCGAGAACAACCCATGGATCAAAAAGCGGCAGCGGGCCCAGGTTGGGAACGTCGATGGCGATTCCATCCGGAACGAAAAACCCGTCCCATCCCGCTTGCTCTGCCTCACAGGCCAGATCGATGACCGCGTTGAAGTCGTCGCCTGCGTTGATGCAGTAGGCGTAGCGCATAGTAGAGCGTCATGATGCCGCAATCGCAACACATATGAAACAGATTCGTATTGAGCTGCTTGCAGCATCACGCCGGGCATAACGGGCGGGCTAACTCTGGAATTCCGCCGAATTCCCGATCCGGAGCCTGTTAATGAGCTAGTTACCTCCCCTCCCCCTGTTTTTCGTAAGTATTGATTCTAATCAGGGTTGAAGTGGTTTGTTTTAATAGACTTTCGCAAGTATTGATTCTAAATGGCTTAGAAACGCGCGACACGTAGAGGAATTTGAGGCTCGGGGCGATCGTCCTTGGTGCGTAGCCGGAGCAATGGTCTGCGTCGATATACACGACCGAGGATAGCACTAGATATCGATTTGGTTAAGTATTATTCATTGAATGGTAAGAAATCGAGGGCGGAATGGGAATTGGCGGGATTGAGTGTCGCGGAGATACCTAGCTAGCCCCCCCTTTGTAAATGGAAGCGGCAACATAAGACCCACGTTCCAAAATCCGAACCTGGGGACCCTTCGGGTCATTAAGGGCTGTGAATGGGAGAGAGTCGTCTCCCGGTCCGATCGAATCGACATTGAAGAAGACGGCTCTATTGTCGGGGCACCCGGCGTTCACCGGAAGGGAAGGGAGTGCGATTCCGGCCAAGTCGCGGCCAACTCTTGTACCGGCGGGCGCTTCTAAGTTGTAGCATTGGCTACGTACCTTCCTAAGCTCGCGAGGATACTATGCGACTTGGTTACTTCTCATTGCTTGCGGTGGTTATCGCCGGAAGTTCCGCGGCGAATGCGGGGCAACAGGCTCCCGCAGCAAGGTACATTTATCCGGCGACGGTGACCGATCCAGCCTGTCCGGTGGTGGCCAATTACGGTCCGCCGATTCCGGTTACGCGGGAACTTCGCGTCTTGTATTTTCCGACGGGGAAGCAGGCGACGATCCGAAATCCGAAGTCGCTCGCGCTGCACATCGTGCTCGAAAGCGGTTCTATACTTTATCGAGAGCATACGATCCCGTTTGTCCGCCAGACGGACGATGTTTGGGTCGCGACGGTGCCGATCAACGAACAGATGCCGCAGTACGCCGCGTACTGGGTGGACGATCCGGAGAGCAAGCAGTCGGACACCAACGGCGGGAAATATTTCGACGTACATTTTTGCAATATGCGCGGTGAACCGGCGGAAATGAGCGTGCAATTGGAGGCGGAATCCTATACCGGCGTTATTCAGGCGCGCGGGATCGATCGCCCGATGGATTATGCGAAGGCGATACAAATTCTGGAGGGCGAGATTCGACTGCCGATGCGAGGCCAGGACCTGCTCGTTTATCTTTGGGCTTACAAACTGCAGCTGGGCGGCGACACGCCGCAAACACGTTCCGCGCTGATCGAAGAAATCAACCGATTTACCGTGGAGCATTCGGCCGAAGGTTTCAGTCTCTTGAGCACGCTCAACTTCGCGAGCATGAAAGAGTGGATGCCGAAGGACACCATCGAAAATCTCGTACAGGCAATCGACAAAACCAATCCCGAATTCAATGCACGATTCATGGTTCTGCGAGCGGAAGCGGATCGCGATCCGGATTTGGACCAGAAGTTGGAGAAGTATCGTCAACTCCTTAAAAGGTATCCGGATGACTCCGGTGCCGATGATGTTCGCCTCCAATTGTTTTACCAGACTGAGGACTTAGCTGAAAGCGAACGCCTCTTTTCGGAGCTTCTCTCCCGGGCACCGAATAGTGTGACCGTGGCGAGCGGCGTGCCGTATATGAGGGGTCGCATGGCGGAGAAATACCTGGACGCGCGGCAACAATTGCCGAAAGCGCTGGCGCTGCTGGATGAAGCGGAAAAGCAACTGGGAGCGGACAATCCAGCGGCAAAGCACAATGCCGTCGTGCGGGCGGACATTCTGGTGAGGCTGGGGCGGCCGACGGAAGCGGCGGCAATCCTGCAGCCACGTGCGACGGAATTCAAGCTGGGCTCCTCGTTTTACGTGTACGGGCGGGCGCTGGAAGCGACGGGAAACAAGAAGGCGGCGCTCGACGCGTATCTGCAGGCGGTCGTGCTGCCGTCGCACTATCAGCAAGATGCCAACACGGCGCTGGAGCAATTGTGGAAACGCGAGAAATTGGGAACGCCCGCGGCTCTGCAAGCGAAAATCGAAGGCACGTCAGCCGCGAATTTTGCGAAAGTGGACTACAAGCCGCATATTCTGGCGCGCACGGCTCCGGAGCTGGACCTGACAACGCTGCAAGGAGAGCGCCTGACCAGCGCCCAGCTGCGCGGGAAGAAAATAGTGCTGGATTTCTGGGCAGTGTGGTGCGGTCCGTGCCGGACGGAGCTGAAACCACTGCAGGATTTTCAGCAAAAGCATCCGGAAGTCGTGGTGGTGACAACCGTGAATGTGCAGGACTATGCGAAGGAACTCACAGCGTTGATCCGCGACGAGAAACTGACGACGCTGCGAATTTCTCCGATGCCGGCAGGACTGATGGGAAAGTACGGCGTGTTTGGTTTTCCGTATATTTTCGTGATCGATGAAAAGGGATTCATGAGAGTGCAGCATTCCGGCGGTGTTCCCGACGTCGAACGGTATCTGGATGCTGATTTCGAAGCGATTGCGAAGGCCGGGCCGGTACGGGAATCGGCGTCGCAGGTTGCCAGGTAGGTTGGGGGAAGTACGTCCGCCCCACCTTTCCCGAAACCGCCAAATCCCGAGAGCTGGGCCTTCGCCCGAATAAAATCTGCGGCCGAACAGCGTAACTTGGCCGCAGCGTCCGTTCTACTTCGACGCTGGTGGGGGCGGCTGTTTTTCGCTCGTGGGCGGCACAATTCCCTTGAGCCGCAAATAGGTCACCATGTTCCCATAGTGCTCATCCGTGTGCGCCGTATTGATCGAGAGCAAACTGAGCCTCGCCAGGTTGAAGTTGAAGAATTTCACCATTTCGCTGCCCTTTGCATCGGTCATGCTGTCGAACGCCTTGTTGCAATAGGCGACTCCGCCCTGGAGCGCGGCCACGAGATCGGCTTTTGACGTCTTCGTTTTTTCGATGTCCTTCGATGGGTTTGTTTCACCTGTGGCTTGCGAGCAGAAAAAATACGTCTCGTCCGCCACATGGCCAACGATCTGGCCAAAACTGCGAACCTCGGGTGTCGGCTTGAAGGAGTAGTTTTCATCCGGCATTTTCTGCGCCGCACCAATCACGGCGCCGCTCACAAACGAGAAGACGCCTTTTTCGCTCACAGTAATCGGGTTCGCTGGCGGAGTGGCCGGCGCTTGTGACTTCTCCTGCCCGAGTAGAGCAACGGGAACCGCCATCAATGCAGCAAACACAAAACAGAGCTTTTTATTCACGCGACACCCTCCTGGGGAATCATGCCACTTTACCGCCATCCATACAGATAACCGGACATTTCGGTGGCATTACTTCATTTGTACGCTTAAGCAGCCAACTTCGCCAAAGCCATCACAATACAAGGGATATGAGGTTGCGTGTACACAAGCAACATGCCGACACTTACAAATGCCAGCGGGGCGATCAGCATTCTCATAGTCATAAGAACTCCGTTCCGAACACCCGCAATCTACTATACGAATGAAACGGGGAATTGTTTCGGGATATCTGCGATTGGCTGGAGAGGCCCACAATGCGGGCAACGCGCGGTGCGTCAGAATCCGGCAAGTTCGGAGGAGAATAGTCTGTCGAAGTGTAAAAGGATGCGGTCCGAGTCTATACGACGCTCAGCCGTCCGATCGTCCGTTAGCAGCGCTCACGTTGGTTGCGTCACAGCTATCGTCAGGCGATTTTGCCGCGTGGCGAAATCGAAGGTTCGAAGCGGGAGTCTCCTGTCGCACTAAATGATTGAGCGACTGCTCGAATCGCACTGATCACGAGGTCTGGTTGATCTTGCATGATCCAGTGGCTACTGGTTTCTGCGAGGACATGACGGCCTCGCGGCAAACGTTGGGCGATGGCCATGTGATGTTGCCGCCTCTGCGAGGGTGTGGACATTGCCGACAGGATGACGACTGGCTTGTCACAAAAATTACCCAGTTGTGCCACCCGAGCGGCGGACGCGGGCAGGTTGTCCAGTTGGCTCGCTATTGTGTTGCAGAACTTTTCTTGAAGCCAGAAGACCGAGGCCATCTTCCTTTCGTCAGCGGGCAGATTCCAAAACCATGGGCTGGATACCGAACCGGACTCGGCGGGCGTTCCTCGACTGATCAGTCGCACGAGACGGTTTGCGACGTTCCGGGCCCTGGAAGTTAACAGGAAAGCAACAAAACGAATAATGCCTATATGGCTAAGCGCAGCGGCACGACGGCATACGATTGCACCAATCTCGGCGCGTCTGCGGTCCTGTTCCGACGGAGGGTTCCACTCAACCGGGGCCACGGGATCGACTAATACCATGCCGGCGGTTTCCTTC
>Ga0073928_10003578_pt1 | contig 24346 bp, 24 predicted proteins | sample PaiPotPPA55metaG_FD_76969 | JGI IMG/M metagenome (GOLD analysis project Ga0073928, IMG submission 76969) | Iron sulfur acid spring bacterial and archeal communities from Banff, Canada, to study Microbial Dark Matter (Phase II) - Paint Pots PPA... ...
CGACAAGCGCACCCACCACTCGCCCAAGCTGGAAGAGTTCCGCGAAATCATTCGCGAACTGACCGTCGAGGAAAACCGCAAGGTTGTGGTCTTCAGCGAATACGAACGCATGACATTCTTGGCTGGAGAAGAACTGCGGAAAATGGGAATCGGATTCGTTTCGTTACATGCGGGCGTTCCCTCTCGGAAGCGCGGTGCACTCATCGAAACATTTCAGAGCCAACCTAACTGCCAGGTATTCCTCTCTACCGATGCGGGCGGAGTAGGACTCAACCTGCAGGCGGCCTCCGCTGTCATCAACTTCGAGCCGCCTTGGAATCCGGCGCGTCTGGAGCAGCGCATTGGGCGCGTTCATCGCCTGGGACAGGCCAATCCCGTTCAGGTCATCCATTTTCTTACCGAAAAGACAATCGAAGAACGAGTGTGGGAAACACTGCACCTGAAAAAATCGCTATTTGCCGGCGTGTTTGACTCGCCCGTTTCCGAAGTCAGCTTCGCAAAGCTCGGGCGCAAGAGCGTCCTACAGCAGGTGAAAGAAATCTTTGCCAACCAACCCGGAAGACCGAAGCCCATTATCGATACGCCCCCGCCGCAAGCAATCCGGGTTGGCGAGACAACAACCTCGGCGCCAGCGGCACAGAGTACCGTGGAACCCTCCAGTTCCAGTGTCCCAGCGAGCAGCAAGGATGGAGCTGGCGCCGTTGAACGAGCCGCGGTTGGCTTGGCCAAGGCCGGGTTGGCATTCCTCCAGTCCGTTGCCTCGGAATTTAAGAACTGCGCGACCGCGCCCGGCGAGCAATCGCACGCAGCCGTTTCTAGCCTGTTCTCGCGGCACCCGCAGACGAATCAGCCAATGCTGGCGGTTCCGCTGCCACAATCCTTTACGGCAGAGCAGATCACGCGAGCGGTGGTCCGGTTCTTGAGCGCCATGGAGGAGCAAGCTTAATAAACCCGGCGCAGTTGCGACGCCTCTACCCCAATCGTCTCGGACTGCCAAATTGTGACGCCGCTGTGACGCAAGACCTGCCATCACTGCCAAAATTGACATCATTGACACTTCGCGGCGACTGATTTCAAATAAGTTGTCTGTTTGCAATGCAGCCCGGCGAATTCGGCTTACAGATCCGGCTGCTTTCAAGAAATCTGTCGTTGGTGGTTGGAAGAACCGTTCACCGCTTTTGGTTTGTCGGACGACGAACGACCAACGACGCTGTAAATCAAGTTTGCACTTTTGGAGAAAACCATGTCCGCACCTAGCCGCCGTCCAGAGATTCGCCGCCGCCGCACTCGCAAAGAAAAAATCGTAAAACTGCTCAAACGCCACGCGGCTGCCGGATCGGAAACCGATCGGTTGCGGCTTGCCGCCAAGCTATCGCGGCTGGCCCGCACGTCTCCCGGACAGCCATTGGTCAAAAGCTAGCTCCAGGCTCTTCGTTCCTGGGTTCTTGGGCCAAGGGGCTACGAATTGACTACCCTCTCTATGGGCGCTTCTGTTCCGGACTTGCCTACCGCCTCTTCGTATCCAGCCAAGACTTTCCCGGCTGATGCGTCCCAGGAGAATTTCGTCACTTGCTCGTATCCGCGCTGGCGAAGTTTTTCTCTTAGCGATGGGTCGAGCAGCACGCGCTGCAGAGCGCGCATGATCTCAAAAACGTTTTCGGGGTTGACCATCACCGCCGCGTTGCCCACCACCTCGGGGATGGAAGATGTGTTCGACGTCAGCACCGGAGTGCCATGCGCCATGGCTTCAAGCGGCGGCAGTCCAAAGCCTTCGTACAACGATGGAAAGACGAACACCTTGGCGGCATCGTAGAAAATCCGCAGCACTTCAATCGGAACAAATCCCAGGAAGCGCACATCATTGTGCACTCCGCCTCGTATCACGGTGCGGCGCAGATCGGGATGCTTCGAAAGCTCGTCGCCAATGATGATGAGCTTCAGGTCGGGATAGAGATCATGTTTCTCCAGTTCGGCCTTCAGTGCAGAGAAAGCTTCAATGATCCGCACCAGATTCTTGTGCGGGCTGATGCGTCCTGCATAGAGCAGAAACGGATAGGCGATCTGATAGCGTTCTGCAAGAAATTGCCGGTCGGCATCGGAAGCATGCCCGCTCAAGAAACGATGGTCAATCGCGTTGTAGATGACTTCAATGCGGCTGGAATCGATCCCGAACAGTTTTTCCACCTCGCTCTTGGTGAAGCGTGACACAGCAAAAATTCGCGCCGCCTTTTGCACTACTCTACGAGTGAGGTTGAAGTGCAATGAGCGTTTGATGCCAGATCCACTGCGGGCCCGGTACATGTGCTCCAGCATGTCGTGCACGGTCAGGACGTAAGGGCAGGGCAGATGTCGCGGAAGCCAAAATAGATGTGGCACGTGCACCAAGTCACAGCCCAGGCGACTGACCACTTCCTGGCACTGCACATACCCGCGCAACGTGTCCGGAGCGAGCACCGCAATGGACCTGAAATTTTCGGGAAGGTCGCCAATCTCCCTGACCTTCTCCGGTGGACCAAGCAGGAAATACTGGTTCTCGCGATCAAGCCGGGCCAGCGCACGGATGATGTTGCGGGTGTAAGTGCCCACGCCGAACTCGTTCATCCGGCGAATGTCGATGGCAATCTTCACAAAGAAATTGTACCCGCGCGATGCCGTAGAAGGACACGCAAGACCGGTCGGTACGATGAGGTGGTTAGACAATCGGGCACTACATCGAAGCTCAGCTTCATCCACACTTAAGGCAGGTTAGCATGAATGCCAAGACGTTCGGCGACTCTGCGGAGTGGCTTGTCCCTTGTCCACAGCAGCGTTGGCGCATTAATCAGGCTGGAAGCTATCAAGTGAGCATCGGTTACGCCGATCCCGAGGCCATACAAGTGGCGAGACTCAATCAGCGAGCGCACTTCGTTCAGATGCGCCACTCGCACCTGGGGTAAGCGATCGAGTAGCCCGAGTATTCTGCCTCGGTTCCGCAACGATCCGAGCGCAAGTTCCGCAATGATGAGGGGGTGGATCACGATCAATCCGTGAGTCAGATGCTGACGCATCTCTTTCATTTCGGAGCGCAGGTGATCAATCCAAACCGATGTATCCGCGAGAATCAACTCCGATTCACCCTGCGCCGCGGAATACGCTTAAGCTCAGGCATAGCGCCTCCCAGAGATGCCAATCTGCGGGCGCTTTCCCGCTCGATAAGCGCTTTGAGGGCTTCGCGAATCAGCGTCGTTTTCTGGGCCATTCCCGTGAGTTCCTGAGCTACGCGTACCAGATCGTCGTCAAGGGCAACGGTGGTTCTCATCGTTCTCGCCCTCCTAGGCACACATTATAGCGTCAAATGATGTCATTTATGATGCTACAACTCGAGGCCGGCTCGTGAATAAGCACGGGTAATTGTGTATCACCCGTTAATTCAGCTAACATTCATCCCCATCATGAACCCCGCTGATTGGGAGGCGCGCTATCGAGGTCTGACGGACGATGAGTTAGCGCAGTTGGCAAGGAGTCTCAGCAATTGAGCCCCGAAGCCAATCTCTCACTTGGCCGTGAGATCTCAAGAAGAGGTATCAATCACAAGGAGCCCAATTTGTCATGGTGTCAGACTGGGTAGCGCGCAAAATTCGTTTATTCGAACTCCCTCGTCACAGAGAGGCGAGCAAGTATGATTCTCACGCTTGAACACCCGCGTGCGCCCTTTCCCGCCGCTCGCTATACAGCGGGAACGCTTCGGCCAGTTCAAGCACCTGCCGCTTAACCCTACTGAGGACAGAGGCATCGGTACGGGCGTTCAAAACCTCGGCAATCCAGCTCCCCACCTGCCGCATCTCCGGCTCCTTCATCCCACGCGTGGTCAGCGCCGGAGTACCAATGCGAATCCCGCTTGGCTTCATCGGCGGGTTAGCATCGAACGGGATGGCGTTCTTGTTCACCGTGATTCCTGCTTCGCCGAGCGCCTTTTCCGCTTCGCTGCCGAACATGCCTTTGGAAAATACATCTACCAGCATGAGATGGGTGTCCGTGCCTCCTGAAATGATCCGGAAGCCTTCCGCCGACAGCGTTTCCGCCAGCACTTTGGCGTTGGCAACGACTTGTTTTGCGTAGTCGCGGAACTCCGGCTGCAAAGCTTCGCGGAAGCAGACCGCCTTCGCCGCGATGATGTGCACCAGCGGGCCGCCCTGCATGCCGGGGAAGACAACTTTGTCGATGGCGGCGGCGAATTCTTGTTTGGAAAGAATCATTCCCGCGCGCGGGCCGCGTAGCGTTTTATGGGTTGTCGAGGTAACGATCTGTGCATGCGGCACCGGAGAGGGATGTACGCCTCCGGCAACCAGTCCGGCGAAGTGCGCCATATCCACTAGGTAAAGAGCGCCGACTTTGTCCGCAATCTGCCTCATGCGGGCGAAATCAATAATTCGGGGATAGGCGCTGCCGCCGCCGATGATCAACTTGGGACGTTCTTTCTCGGCCAGCTTTTCCAGGTCGTCGTAGTCAATCGTCTCGGTTTCTTTGGTCACGCCGTACGGGACGATGCGGTAGGTCTTGCCGGAAAAATTCAGGTGATGGCCGTGAGTGAGGTGTCCGCCGTGCGCCAGGTTCAGCCCGAGAATCGTGTCGCCCGGCAGCAATATCGCCGCGTACGCAGCCATGTTGGCCTGCGACCCGGCATGGGGTTGAACGTTGGCATGCTCCGCACCGAAGAGCTGTTTGGCGCGATCGCGAGCTAGATTTTCCACGATATCCGCAAACTCGCAGCCGCCGTAGTAACGCTTGGCGGGATAGCCTTCGGCATATTTATTGGTGAACACCGAGCCCATGGCCTCAAGCACAGCTTCGCTCACAAAATTTTCCGAGGCAATCAGCTCCAAGCCCTCGTGCTGACGTCGGGCTTCGTCATCAATTGCCGCGGCGATTTGCGGATCGGCTTCATGCAGCGGGCAGGACATGGGGTCTGGTTTCATAGTCTGCTCTTTGATTCTCTCACTTTAAGTTTATAGACGTTCGGGTTGTGAATCTCCATCCATCGCTCCGGCGCCGCCAGCGGCGTAAACCCGAATCTGGAGTAAAGGCCGTGGGCGTCGCGAGTGACCAGGCTCCAGCGGCGCAAACCCTGCAAGCGAGGATCGCGCAGGATACACTCCATCAGCCACTTGGCGAGGCCCAGTCCGCGAAACGCATCGAGCACAAATACGTCGCCGAGATATGCATAAGTTGCGAAATCAGTGATAACTCGCGCGAATCCAATTTGCTCGTTCGACGCATAAAGTCCGAAACACAATGAATTCTTAATAGAGCGGACAAAAACCTCGCGCGGGATTCCCTGCGCCCAGTAACAGTCTTTCAGATATCCATGAACAACATCCAAGTCGAGGCGGGTACGGTCAGTGCTGACGGTGAACTTCCCGTTGCGATATTCTGCTTTCTCGCTGGTCCGCATTTATTTTTCCGAAATTGCCCCACGTTCCAGTTCCGTGATCTTGTCCACGCGCCGCTGGTGACGTCCGCCGGCATTCATTTCGAGGACTGCGGGGAGAAGTTAGCTGTGCTATGGGTTTCTAGAGCAATTGTCTTCGCGGATTTACTTCTTCCCGTTACTTCCCGGGGTGGTCTCGCTCTTTTCAGCTTCGACGGTCACTTCGACCTCGGCGCCTTTTTTGAGGTGGACTTGGTCTCCGTTTTCGTCCGTCAGCGAGTTTTCGATGCGGATCTCCTGGTACAAGGTATCCGCGCCTTCTATGGATATCTCCGCCTTCTCCGGTTCGCTTGGATCCGGAGACTTGATGATTTTCTCAACTTTACCGGGCAGGGTCACATTTGGCTTTTCCATCGGCGTCTCCTTTCGAGTTGAGGAGCGGCTCAACATTCATGCCTACATGCGCTCTCGCTTCAAGGCTGCGAGAAATTCGGCAGATACTTCTCGGATGCGTTTGAGCCGCTCTTCCTGTTGAAGCAAAAGCTCATCAGTGAGCCCACCGAAGGTCTGCTGGTTCAGACTCTCAAGGTGCTCCCGCATGAGGCGGCCGAGTTCTTCACGTAACTCCTCGACCCCACGACGGTCCATAACCCATGTCCTCCAGAGGTAAACCCAAGAGCATATCTGTTGTACCGGTAACCGCAGAGTACAGTGAGCTCTGTAGGTCGAAATGAATAATCCCGTAGCCCCCGTCTCGGTTGCCAACAGGCCGCCTTCAGCATCCGGAGTTTCCTTCGGATTGATTTTCGCCGGTGGCGGCAGCGAATGCCCGCGCTCTGCGAGAATCCAAATTCTTGATGAGTTGATCGATAAGCTCAGACAGCCGCTGCGGGTCGGGCTCATTGGCTACCGCCTCGAAAAGCTTGCGCCATTCTTCGTTTTCTTTCAGTTCGGTTTTTTTCTTGACTGTCATGGAGGAATTTAAGGGCAAGCAAATTGCCAAATCTGGAAGGAAAATGTAAGGCAGCTGGCCATCCCAACTCATTCATGGTGCAAGGCTTATGCATCCACCCTGAGATGACAAGAGTGCGAACTGTACGAAAATTTTGCACGAAACAATGAGGCGTCCGGCACTCAAAGCCCCCACGTTGCCCCAACGTTGCGGCAGACAGATGACAATGCGTTCGTCTCAGGTACTGCTCCGGCATGTACTGTATCGAACAACATCGTCGACTCCGCTAAGATTTTTGGAGGTGCCCCACCTCAACCGACAATCGAATTGAAGGACTTTGTGGCGAAATCAGAGCCCTTTGTGGCGAGCCATTCTCCGCCCAAACCGGAGCACAGCTCAGAAAGCTGGCCCGGGAACTTCGTATGGCGATCCGTCAGCAGGTGGATATGGCGAAATCTTCACTGACTGTCAAGAAAACAGCCATAGCCGAACGCGATCCAGACGAAAAGTAGTGTCTTCCGAACCCTCGCCGGATGGTCGGTATGGTTGGATCAGGCGCCTGCGGTGTCAGATTTCGTCACTTATCAAATTGACCTGAACCTGTTGCCGAGAGTTTACTGGTTAATTAAATGGAAGTCAGGTGGAAAATTCGGGCCATGGTCGCATTGGTGTCGCTTACGGCGCTGATCGCTCCGAGACCTCTTGGCGCAGATTCGGCAACTTCGTCCCCTGCCGCGGGGAAAGCACCTCTCTCTGCAGATCAAGTGGTTGACAATCTCGGACGCAGGAATGAAGAGCGGGCGCAAGCTCTGCTGCACAGCGAGGCGACGCGGGTTTACCACCTGGTTTACCGTGGATTGCTCTCAGACCGAGAAGCTGAAATGACTGTTGAGGCGACCTACGACCGGCCCTCGTCCAAAGAGTTCAGAGTAGTCTCCCAAAGCGGATCGAAGCTGATTGTGAATCGCGTGTTCAAGAAGCTGCTGGATAGCGAGAAAGAGGCGGCTCAACCTGCAATGAGCGCGAAGACACAATTGAATCGTGACAATTACAATTTCGAGTTGGTGCGATACGAGCCCTCAAAAACCGGTGGGCAGTATGTGTTGCGGGTGGAGCCGAAAGCACGCAGCAAGTACGTCTATCGCGGCCAAGTGTGGGTGGACGGGACCGATTTCGCTGTAACCCGAATTGAAGCCGAACCAGCGGAGAACCCGTCGTTCTGGACCAAGAAGAGCGAGATCCATCACGAGTACCAGAAAATCCAGGCCTTCTGGCTTCCGGTCAAGAATGAGTCAGTGAGCTATATCCGGCTGGGGGGTCGCGCGAACCTTACTATCGAGTATAGGGACTATCGCGTGACCGACGCCCGCCAGACCGGTGCTTCTGTACGCGCCCTTGGTCAAAAGACACAGGCCACAAACCACTAGAATTCCTGCACAGAACTAAATCCAGAGGAACTGGGACAGATTGCGGGCCGGACATTCTGCTGCTGATTGCGCATCGGTACCGGATGCTCGCGCCGGATTCGGTTGACCTTGGACCCCATGGTCAGGTGCGGAGTCCGCGAAGCCTCCTCTTCGGTCGGCCCTGGAGCGCGGCGGCGACCATATCAGACCAATGTCCGGAGGTACAGGCGTTTCGAGGTCACGGAAGTAACCTGTTCAGGGCGAGATTCCGGACTAAACTCTGTTTAAGATATGCAGTTCTCGAAAACCCAGATCGCGATTGCCGCCGGGGCCGGGTTCGTGGTCCTGCTCGGGTTCTTTGTCTACCTGATGTGGCTGAACGGTCAGCCACCGGTACTAGCGAAGTCTCCTGAAATAGATCCCCTCACCAAGGTTCCGCTTTCGATCAAGCTGAACCCGTTGCGCGACCGCACCTCTGAGCACGCGGCCAATGAATTCTTGCGCGCCATGCGCGATGGGCGTTGCGACGAGCGGTTGGCTAACTGGGAAAAGGACTACCGCAAGCCCTACGCAGCTTTCATCTGCGACTCCGAGGCCAAGCATCCCCTCGTCTCGTGGCGAATTGTGGATTGGGAAGACCGGCCACCATTACGCATCCTGCACTACAGCGCCAAGCGCGGCAATGAAGGAGAGGGTTCAGGCTACGAAGAGTTGCTTTCCGTCACCCTCGACAACCGCAGCGGTGAGTGGCTAGTCACAAAATACGATTCGCTGTATTAATCGACTTTTCCTCCCCGAAACTTCTTTTGTCTACCGTCCAGCCTAAGATCCAATTTGCAATCATCCTGTTTTAGGGCGCTCGGTTGTGCAATAATCGCCGCCGCGAATTATTTCTGCCCAGCTTCGCCTCCAGCGAGTTGTTGGGCCAAGGAGGGCAATCCTATGAACAGACCTTCGTGGACACGCCGTCAATTCATCCGTGTTGGAACTGGGGCCGCCGCGGTTGGAGCGACCGGAAAACTCACTTTGCTGCAGCCGAAGCCGCTTTGGGCGTCCCCGCGTCCGGTGGCGCCGAGCGACACTGTGCGCTTCGCCTCGATTGGCACCGGCGTGCGCGGCTGCGAATTGCTGCAGGCATCAACACATGTCCCGGGAGTCGAGTGCGTAGCGGTGTGCGATTTGTATGATTCTCGGCACACGGCGGCGCAGGAGGCGGTGAAGAACCCGAGCGTTCCGACCACCCGAAACTATCGAGAGATTCTCGATCGCAAGGATGTGGACGCGGTGATTATCGCGGTGCCTGACCATTCGCACCGCAGGTTGTTTGAAGACGCGTGCGCTGCGGGCAAAGACGTGTATTGCGAAAAACCGATGTCGCACACCGTCGAAGACGGTTTCTCCATGGTTGACGCGGCGCAAAAGGCGAATCGGATGGTACAAATCGGAAGCCAGCGCGTGTCGTCGGTCATTTACGCCCAGGCGAAGGAGTTGCTTGATTCCGGCAAGCTCGGGGAGGTGTATTCAATCGAGGCATACTGGGACCGCAATTCGCCAAGCGGCGCGTGGGTATATCCCATTCCTCCGGATGCCAGCGAGGCAACGATTGACTGGAATGCTTTTCTTGGAAATGCACCAAAGCGGCCGTTCAACGCAGAGCGATTTTTCCGGTGGCGGTGCTTCTCCGACTACGGAGAGGGCCTGGCGGGTGATCTATTCGTTCACCTGATCTCTGGCATTAGTTTCATTACCAGTACGAACACAGTTGCCAGGCGGGCACAGTCAACCGGCGGACTTTTCCATTTCAAAGACGGCCGCGACTTTCCGGACCTGATTGAAACTTTCTATGAGTATCCGAACTTTCGTGTGTACCTGCGCTGCAACTTAAACAACGACCAGGGCGAGTTTATTGGTTTCCACGGAACGAAGGGCACAGCGATCATTAAGGGTTCGAGTCTGACCTTCACGCCGCAGGACACGCGACCCCAGCCCGAGGGATATTCGATCTACGGATGGCCGGCCAAGTTACGCAACGAGTATCTGGCAAACTTCGCGGTAGAACATCCGTTGTCGAATGTCAGCATTAACGAGGCGACAGAAGTTTTCGGCGTGCCTGAGGGCTACAGCGATTTGGTGGACCACGAGGCAAACTTCTTCCATGCGGTCCGGTCGCGGAAGAAAGTTGTGGAGAACGAAGAATTCGGTAACCGAGCCGCCATCGGCTGTCACCTTGCGAACTTCGCGTATTTCAAAGAGACCGTCGCGGTGTGGGATGAGGGAGCGAGGAGGATTAAGGGGTAAGTAGCGAGTAGCCCTCCCCACTCGAATTCGTCCTCTCTCGGATGAAAATATCCTGGTTCCGGAGTACGATTCGCCCATGACTCTTTCTCGCCGCTCATTTCTTGCGCTTTCCGCCATGCTTCCGTGGGCGCTTAAGGCTCGCGCGTCCACATCGATTCCGATTGGCCTGGAACTGTATTCAGTTCGCGAGGCGCTTAAGCTGGACCTCGAAGGCACGGTGCGCGCCGTCGCGCAGCTTGGATACCAGTGCGTCGAATTCTATGCTCCGTATTTCGACTGGAGCGAGGCCCAGACCAAGGCAATGCGCAAGCTGCTGGATGACCTCGGTATCCGGTGTTACTCGACGCATAACGACGAGAAGTATTTCAGCGCGGACAACATCAATCGCGCCCGCGACATGAATCTAAGCCTCGGCTCGAAGTACATGGTAATGGCCTTTTCCGAGCCAAAGAGCGGCCTGGATGGGTGGAGGGTCATCGCTGACGAGTTGAATGCCGCTGCGGCAAAGCTTGAAACCTCGGGCCTGAAGGCGGGATACCACAACCATCAGGCTGAGTGGAAGCCGGTGGAAGGCGTGCGTCCCATGGAGATTCTGGCGAAGAACACCAAGCCATCGGTCATGCTGCAGCTCGATGTTGGCACTTGCTTGGAGGCGGGATCCGATCCGGTGGCCTGGATTCGCGCCAATCCCGGTCGGATCCAATCGCTTCACTTGAAGGATTGGTCGCCGGATCCAAGTAAGGGCTACCAGGTTTTGTTTGGCGAGGGCAGCGCCGACTGGAAAAACATCTTTGTCGCGGCGGAGAGCGTAGGTGGAGTTGAGTACTACCTGCTGGAGCAGGAAGGCAGCCGGTTTGGGGAGATAGAAACGGCGAAGAGATGCTTGCAGGCTTACGAGACGGTGCACTCCTAAGAATGGGCAGACGAATCATGGACAGGGCTGCGGCTCTTACCAGATGGTGTGCGCCACCTTGGCTTGGCGAATGCGCTCATCGGCGGTGACTAGCGGAATGCCGTCAACGATGGCTGTAGATGCGATCAGGCGATCGGCAGGGTCTTTGGGATAGGCCTCTGGAAGATCGACTGCAAGCGCGACAATCTCGGGCGTCATCGGCATAACCACGACTCGCGAAATGCTGTCGCGAACAAAGGCCTCGACGCTGCTTGCAACCAGAACACGGCGCTGTTCTGCAAGCCAGGCTAGTTCCCAGAGGGTGATACTGGCGACAGCAATTCCTGCTGTCTGCCTCGCCTCCCGGATTGCCTCACGTGCTTTCTTGGAAAGCCGGCGGGGATCGCTCGACATCCAGATCAGGACGTGAGTGTCGAGCAGGATCACTTGCTCTCCCAGTCCTCGATAGGAGTGACTGGGCCGACGATGTCGCCGACGATTTTTACCTTCCCGGCCATGTAGCCGAAAATGTCCTCGTGGTCCGTGGGCGCAGGAACCAGCTTGGCGACCGGCTTTCCATGTTTAGTGATCAAAACGGGTTCGCCGGTCCCAGTCCTGGGGAACGCGGGCGCGTTCCCTTGCTTAAGGTTTACTTGCGATGGATTTAGCTAACGTCTAATGATACGTCCGCTGCGTGGCTGGATTCAAGGGAACACAAGGTCCGGTAGTGGTGCAGTTTGAAATCCACAGGCATGGTAATCCGGCCTAGCCTGTGGGAAACTGTGGGCATGTCAGAGAAACGAACCAAATCCGACAAATCACTGCGGCAGGCCGACAAGCTCGAAAAGAAAGCTCGCCATCCAGCAGCGAAGAAGAAGAAACCGCCACGGGAGGATTTCAGCCAAGCCGCTGCCCGGATCGTGAGAGAAGCTACCTAGAACTAGCCGGAAAAGGCAATTGTGCGGTGGTTGGCACGAACGGGTCAGGGACGGACTTGATGTGCTCAAGCCTCAATTTGTCCACTAACGCCAGCAACTCAGGCGATCCCATATAGATTCTTCCTCTCCGTTCCCCAGTGGGCACCAGAAGACCAGCGTCCACAGCTGCTTTCAAATCACGGCTTGCGGTTATATCATTCAATTCAGCCAAATTGCGGTAACTGGAATTTCGGACACGGTATCCGATAGCCCCGTCCGCAACTGCGAAAGTCAAGCGTTCGGGTAGGCCGCGACGAGAAATCATCAATTCCAATTCCTGCCACAATAAATCCATAACTCTCGTTCTCATCACGAGCGTGGTTGCCTGCCGAAAGTGAGCAGTCAAATTGAACTGAATCCATGCGCGTGTGCTGTTTCGTGGATGCCACGATCCTTCGCCAGTCTGGGCCAGAACGTTGTAATAGTCTTGAGTATTTCGCCCGAGATACTCCTCGATCGAAGAAAACTCAGATTCAAGAATTCCTTCTCTACCTAGAACAAGCGTTTGCAGACACCGCGCCATTCTTCCGTTTCCGTCGGAAAACGGATGGATCATGACTAGGTTTAGATGGGCCATTGCGCCCTTGACAAGAGCATGTGGGCAATCTTCATCATCATTGAGATATTCAACTAGTTCCTCAATCAAACCTGGAACCATTTCAACATCAGGGCCTTCATAGACTACCTCGCCTCTCGCTTCGGCCCGAACGTAAACAGTCCCAGGCCTCCAATTTCCCGGATTCTTTTTGAGATCGTGTTGCACCATCATGAAGTGCAGGCCACGAATGAACCCTTCGCTATATATGAAGTTTGGGTCTTTGGTCAGCTGAACAACGAACGTCATCGCGGTGCGATACCCGGTCACGGCTAACCAAGATTCTCGGTCTGCCGTTAGTGGTTCCTCTCCCTCGACCGCTGCTATGGCGTCTTCAGCAGTGACGTGGTATCCCTCGATACTATTTGAGCCACGCACGGCACGAGCCAGAGTGTTTCTGCGAAGCAGGCCTTTCCATCTCCTCGGAGTGGCCAAGTTGTACTTCAAGGCCTTCTTGGCCTCTTCAATTCTGGCGATAACTTCCTTCTCCGACTGCGTGAGTTTTTCGGCTTTGAATAGCACATGAGGGAATATAAGTTAGTTTTGTACTTTTGTCAAATATTATTTGACATTAAGCAAATAATATCATACTATCTTTTAAGAACGGGCTAGCTGGTCCCTCGACTCCGCAAGGTCATAGCGAATGATCTTGCTGGGTTCGGGATGACAGATTATTGAGAGCGCAAAGCGAATTATTCCGCCGCGTAATTCGGGGCTTCTCTAGTGATCATAACGTCGTGGACGTGGCTTTCGCGAAGGCCGGCGCCGCTGATGCGGACGAAGCGGGTTTTCTGCAGCAGTTCGGGCAGCGTGGCGCAGCCGCAGTACCCCATGCCGGATTTCAGGCCCCCGACCATCTGATAAAGAATCATCGAAACCGATCCGCGATAGGGGACGCGAGCTTCGATTCCTTCGGGGACAAGTTTGGCCAGGCGATTGGGATCGGCGGTCATGTTGGGGATAGCGACTGAGGCCTCTCCTTCGATGCTTTGCGAATAGCGTTCGCTGGAGCCAGCGGCCATGGCGCCGAGCGATCCCATGCCGCGATAAGACTTGAAGGTACGGCCCTGATAGAGAATCATCTCCCCCGGGCTCTCGTCGGTGCCGGCAAACATGGAGCCGATCATGACCGCGCTCGCGCCTGCGGCCAGGGCTTTGGTGATGTCGCCGGAGTACTTGATGCCGCCGTCGGCGATGACGGGGATGCCCGCGTCTTTGGTGGCGCGGTAGGATTCGGCGATGGCGGTGATCTGCGGCACTCCGGCGCCGGTGACCACCCGGGTAGTACAGATGGAGCCGGGACCGATGCCGACTTTGATGGCATCGGCTCCGGCGCGGGCCAGCTCACATGCGCCGTCGAAGGTGCCGACGTTTCCGGCGATCAGATCGATCTCGGGAAATTTTGTCTTGATCGCTGTTACCGCTTCCAAAACACGTGACGAATGGCCGTGGGCGCTGTCTATGGCCAGCACGTCCACAAGTTCTTTGACCAGTTCTTCGGCGCGCTCCAGATAATCTCCAGTCGCGCCGATGGCCGCGCCAACCCGCAAGCGGCCGTGGGAGTCTTTGGCCGCGTTGGGATACTTCAGCTTTTTCTGTATGTCTTTGACCGTGATCAGGCCTTTGAGGTTGTAGCTGTCGTCCACTACCAGAAGTTTTTCGACGCGATGCTTGTGTAGGATTTGTTCCGCATCTTCCAGCGTGGTTCCCACTGGGACCGTGATCAGGTTTTCCTTGGTCATCACTTTGCTGATGGGAATGTCGAAGCGGGTTTCGAAGCGGAGATCGCGGTTGGTCAGGATGCCGACCAGTTTCTTATTCTTGGTGATGGGAACGCCGGAAATTTTGTACTTTCGCATCACTTCGAGGGCGTCGGAAACTTTGTCGTCCGGCGACATGGTGACCGGGTCAACGATCATGCCACTCTCGGAGCGCTTCACCTTGTCCACTTCTTCGGCCTGCTGCTCGATGGTCAGGTTGCGATGAACAATCCCGAGGCCGCCCTGCTGGGCGAGCGCGATCGCCATGTGCGATTCGGTGACCGTGTCCATGGCGGCGCTGAGCACGGGAATGTTCAGGCGGATGTTGCGGGTGAGCTGAGTCTGGGTGTTGGCATTGGCCGGAACTACATCAGAGCGGGCAGGCAGTAGCAACACGTCATCGAAAGTGAGGGCTTCGGGTACGGGAAAATGAATCATAGATTGTTGGGTAAATGACTATTGTAGAGAGGGGAGAGAACAGAGGCAAATGGGGTTTCAAAGTTTCAAAACTGCGAAAAGCAAAAGCTTAATGACAGAGGGCACAGAGGGTCACGGAGGAGATTCGTGAAAAACACTCTGTGATCCTCTGTGTCCTCTGTAGTTAAGCCTTTTGCCGTTTGCGACATTGAAACTTTGGGGCCTTCCCTCTAGACTCACGCCCATGAGTGCGGACAGGAACCATGACCTCGCGCCGGGGCTGTATTTGGTGGGGACACCGATCGGCAATCTTGAGGACATGACGCTGCGCTCGATCCGAGTACTGAAGCAGGCCGACCTGATCGCTTGCGAGGACACGCGGCAGACGCAGAAGTTGCTGCATCATTACGGGATCGAGACCCGCGCCGTCAGTTATCACGAGCACAACGAAGCTTCGCGCGCGGCGGAACTGGTCGAGAAACTTGCGCAGGGAGCGCGGATTGCCGTGGTCTCCGATGCCGGGATGCCGGGTATTTCCGATCCCGGATCCCGGCTGGTTTCGCTGGCGATTGTACGTGGAGTTCCGATCGTTCCAGTCCCTGGGCCATCGGCTTTTCTCGCGGCGTTGGTTGCAAGCGGCCTACCGACAGACTCGTGTTCGTTTCGCGGATTCCTGCCGGCCAAGAGCGGGGCGCGGCGGCGGGAGCTGGAGAAGGTTCTTGACGCTGACGAAACGCAGATTTATTACGAGGCTCCGCATCGGATTCGAGAGACGCTGGCGGATGTCATGGAGGTGCTCGGGCCGGGTCGGCCCGTTGTCGTCGCCCGCGAACTGACGAAAATCCACGAAGAATTCTTGCGCGGGACGGGGGCGGAAGTGGCGCAGGATCTAAAGTCGCGTGGCGACATCAAGGGAGAGATCACGCTGCTGATCGGCAGGGCCCCTGAAGGGCAGAGTGCGCCGCGTGGGACTTCGATCCGGGAACGGGTTGAGGAGATCATTCGCGCAGACAAGGTGGACGAGAAGGCGGCGCTCAAGAAGGTTGCGAAAGAGAGAGGGATTTCGAAGAGCGAAGCTTACCGGGAGTGGCAAAGGCGGAGGTAGGGTGATTCATGCATTCGAAGGGGGAAGAGGGTGCGATATCTCGACTTCCACTTGACTCGTGTGATCAAGAGTCCTGTGTGTGTGTCTCGCGTGAAGGGCGGACTCTCGCCGAGGATGGACCTGAGAGTCACAAGATGGATCTACTGGAGAAGTTCTTGCATTCCGATCACATATTGTTTCTTTATCGACGAAATGGACAATCGTACCGCACCATTAAGGCGTTATTCCCATTTCCGCGAGCTTACGAACAACTACTCGAAACAGAACTTAAGGAACCGCAGCGGTAGGGGGGTGGCCCGAGTCTATTTCCCCGCCAATTCCTTCTTTACCGCTTCACTCACCACTTTCCCATCCACGCGCATGCCCTGGGCGGCGAATTTTGCCATGGCGGTCTTCATGACCGTGCCCATGTCTTTCATGGTGGGAGAGTCCATTTCGGCGGTGGCGGCTTTTACTCCGGCGACGATTTCGGCTTCGCCGGCGGGTTTGGGGAGGTAGCTCTCGATCAGGACGATTTCGGCGGCCTCTTTGTCGGCCATCTCCTGGCGGCCGCCTTTGGTGAACTGTTCGACGGAATCTTTGCGCTGCTTGATCAGCGTGCTCAACACCTGCTGCGATTCTTTCTCGTCGAGCGGCGCCATCTTTTCGACTTCGCGGTTTTTGAGAGCGGATTTCACCATACGCAGAGTGGAAAGGCGGTGCTTCTCGCGCGCCTTCATGGCGGCGACGATGTCTTTCTGGATTTGTTCGGTAAGAGACATAGAGGAATTATAGAGAAAGGCGTCGTTGGTCGTTGGTCCCTTCGACCTTGCTGCGCTCGCTCAGGGCAGGCTAACGGGTGTCGTTGGCCAGAGCCTAAGTTGGAGGGAGGGGACTCGATTCGCTTTCAGGCACTTCGCTTCACAATCTTCACGGTTGTGATGGCCTGTCCGACGTGGCGCTGGGCGTGGTCGGCGACGTGAACGAGCAGTCCGGCGACGGTGGTGGGGAGTTGCTGGCGTCCTACGGTTCGCGTGATGGTCAGCGCTTCGGTTGAGAACGCGCGAATTCTTGCGGCGGCGGAGTTCAGGGCCTGGTTCAGTTCGGCGAAGAGTTGGTCATGAGTCGCGTCCGGATTTAGTTCAGCTTTCATCAGAGAAACTTGTTCCAGACTCAGCGGATTGCCTTCGGCATAGGTCAGGAGGCGGTCAGTGGCCCGTCCGATGTGGCGGATGTGGAAGGCGACGGGAGCGATTTCGGCGGGGCGGGCATTTAGTTCCTCGTTGGTCAGGGAGCCACACCAGCGTTCTAAATCTTCTTGGGCAAGGTCGAGCGCGTGCAGGACCGCTTGCTGCACGGGAGGAATGTCGGTCAGGGTGCCGCGGAGCCAGGGTTCGGGGAGCTTCGGTTTTTCCATAAGTCTTCCCCGCGGAACCAGCACAGGGGCTCAAGCCCGTGTCGAGAGATCACTGAGACGCGGCCCTGTAGGGCCGCTCCTCCACGGTCATTCTTGAGATTCGGTGAACTCTACAACAATTCGCAGTATAAACGACGCATTGTGACCAGCCACCTGCGCGTTATATGCTTGCGCGGTGCGGCAATCGGCGGGGCGATCTCCTACAACTCCACTGTACGTCGGGCTGGTGATTACGCTGGCGGCGGTGGTCGGCTACTCGGCGTATGTGACTCGGCGCATCGGCAGCCTGCGCGAACTTCAAAGCAATCTGATTGATCGCAACCGCAAAGACTCGCTGCAGTTGTTGCGTATCCAGAACGAACTCAATTCGATCGGCATTGCGATGCGCGACATGCTCGACACCGGGCTGTTGAATAACGAACAGCCCTATCCACTGACTGCATGGCAGCCACAATTTCAGCGCATGCGCGGCGATCTGGATGACGCTTTTCGGCGCGAGCAGCAGGTTTCCCCTCAAGGCAGGACGGCTGACCAGCAGCAATACCTCGATGGCTCGCTGGCGCAATTCTGGGATGCGGTTGACCGCACTTTCGCGCTCGCGCGGGGGGGCAAGGAAAAGGAAAAAGAAGCGCGTGAGCAAATACGGCTGTCTCTGCAAGCCCGACTGGCGGCACTGAGCACCGCTGTGGCGCAGATGCTGATCCAGAACAACGAGAGCGAGGACCGAGCGGCGGCGCAGGTCACGGAAATCTACGATCACGTACAGCGACAGGCGTACTACTTTCTCGTTGGAACGCTAATCGCGATTGTGCTCACCAGCCTTTATCTGATTCGCACCAACCGAACGCTGTTCAATCAGCTGGCGGCGCTTTCGAAGCAGCGCAGCGATCTGGCGCAGACCTTGATTTCGACGCAGGAATCCACCTTGCGCTACATTTCCCGCGAACTGCATGACGAGTTTGGGCAGATACTGACGGCGATGGGGGCCATGCTGGGGCGGGCGCGAAACCGGACGCCAGAGGATTCAGAGCTGCGCGGCGACCTGGTCGAGGTGCGGGAGATTGCGCAGGGCGCGCTGGACAAAGTCCGCAGCCTTTCGCAGGCGTTGCATCCGGTGATGCTCGAAGAGGCGGGACTGGAACACGCCATTGAGTGGTATTTGCCGGTGGTAGAAAGGCAGACGGGAATTGGCATATCCTACGAGAAAAGCGGGACGCCGTTCGCCATAAATGGCGACGCCGCGGTGCATGTCTATCGCGTATTGCAGGAAGCCCTGAACAATGTGGCCCGGCATTCGGGCGCGAAGCGGGCCTGGGTGCGCCTGCGGTTTGCTCCTCAGCATTTGGTGTTGGAAATAGAAGACCATGGGTCAGGTTTTGCCGCCGCACGCGGCCGGGGGATCGGGCTGGTTGCTATGCGGGAAAGAGCGGAACTACTGGGGGGGAGCATCGCTTTTGACTGTCCCGTCGAGGGCGGCGCCCTGGTACGGTTAACGGTTCCCAAGGGAAGCGTTTCCTGCGAGGGCGCAGCAAAAGACATCGCCGAATCTCATTCTGAAAGAAATCATGGCTGAAAAAAACGCAGCTTACAAAATCTCCGTGCTGTTGGTGGATGACCACAGTCTGGTACGGCGCGGCTTCCGGCGCATGCTGGAGGACGAAGAGGACATTCACGTGGTAGGCGAAGCGAGTGATGGTGAAGAGGCGGTGAAGCTGGCGCGCGCGCTCAAGCCGCAAGTAGTGGTCATGGATTGCGCGCTGCCGGGAATCAGCGGGCTTCAAGCCACGCGTAAAATCCTGCAACTTGCGCCGGAGACGCTGATTTTGATGCTTAGCATGCACGCCGAGGAAACCTGGGTGCGCCAGGCAATGGACGCGGGTGCGCGCGGCTATGTGCTAAAGAACGCGATGGACTTGGAACTGGGTCCGGCGATCCGAAGGATGATGAAGGGAGAAACAGTGCTCGATGGCCAGCTTTCGCGGCAGGAAAACTTGAAGGGAGAGCGCAACGCCGGGCTCACGCCGCGCGAAGTGGAAATCCTACAATTGATCTGCGGTGGAAAGTCCAACAAAGAAATTGCGGTGCAACTGGACTTGAGCGCGAACACCGTGGCGGTGCACCGCGCCAATATTATGGACGCGCTGGGCATTCACAAGACGGCGGAGTTGGTCGTGTACGCCATTCGCAACGGTCTGGTGAACATTCCGTGAACCGGCGGATTTTCTTGGCTGGTGCGGGAGCGGTTGCGGGCGCGGCGGTGTTGCGTCCGGCAATGACTTGGGGTGCGTCTCAGCCGACGCTGGGTTTTCACTTCACGGATGTGACTGGCGCGGCCGGAATCCACTTCAAGCACAACACAGGCGCATACGGAGGAAAGTTGCTTCCCGAGACTCTGGGCGCGGGCTGCGCTTTTCTCGACTACGACGCCGACGGCTGGCAAGACCTTGTTCTAGTCAACAGCATGGACTGGCCCGGCCATGCGCGACAGCGTTCGACGCTGAAGCTCTATCGCAATAACCGCAACGGAACCTTCACCGATGTGACCCACGCCGCCGGGCTCGACATCGAGATGTACGGCATGGGCGTGGCGGTGGGCGACTACAACAACGACGGCTTCCCCGACATTTTGATCACCTGCGTAGGGCAGAACCGGCTGTTCAAAAACACCGGCAAGGGAAACTTTGTCGATGTCACGAATAGCAGTGGATTAGGGAAACGCCAAGCCTTCAGCACTTCTGCGCTCTGGTTTGATTACGACCGCGACGGCTTGCTCGATTTGTTCGTCTGCAATTATGTGAAGTGGTCGCCGGAGCACGATGTGTTCTGTAGCCAGGACGGCAAACACAAATCGTATTGCACGCCGGAAGCCTATGTCGGGCAGACCTGCTGGCTGTTTCACAATCGGGGCAATGGAACTTTTGAAGACGTCACAGCGTCGAGCGGGATTTTCGACAGTAGTTCGAAATCGCTGGGCGTGGCTATGCTTGATTACGACGAGAATGGCTGGCCCGCCCTGCTGGTGGCCAACGACACCCAGCCGAACAAACTGTATCGCAACCAGCAGAGCGGAACTTTTAAGGATGTTGCTCTGGAGGCCGGTATTGCCTTCAGTGCCGAGGGGAAAGCCCGGGCCGGCATGGGCGTAGATGCCGGAGATTTCGACAACTCCGGGCGACCGGGAGTGGCCATCACGAATTTCGATAACGAAATGATTGGGTTGTACCGCGCCGACGGTAAGGGAAACTACACCGACATTGCGGTGGAGAGCGGCGTGGGATTGCCGTCGAAGACGACGCTCGGATTCGGCTGCGTCTTTGCGGATTGCGATCTCGACGGCTCGCTCGATCTGATTGCGGTGAATGGGCACATTGACGACACTGTTCGCAACGTTCGTAACGTGGGTTACGCACAGCCGCCACAATTGTTCGTCAACAATGGAAAAGGAAAGTTTCGAGAAGCAGGCGGAGAAGCTGGGGTCGATTTTAGCCTTCCCAAGGTCGGTCGCGGGCTGGCGGTTGGAGACTTCGATCGCGATGGCGATCAGGACATCCTGATGACAACGAACAACGGCCCGGCATATCTTTTCCGCAACGACCAAACGGCTAGGAACCGGAGCATTCGCTTCCGGCTTGTGGGAACCAAGTCGAACCGGGATGCCATTGGCGCGCGGGTGAAAGTATTCTCCAGCGGGGTGATGCAGACGCGGGTGGTCCGAAGTGGGTCAAGTTATTTGTCGCAGTCAGAACTTCCCACCACGTTTGGATTGGGGCAGCGCGACAAGATCGAACGCGTGGTGATTGATTGGCCGAGCGGGCGCAGCGAAGAATACACAGACCTCTCGGCTGGCCGTGCCTACGAAGTAACCGAGGGTAGGGGCATTCGAGCGGCAGCAGGATTCTAGCCGGCGATCATCTTGGCGCTGTTTTTGTTTCGACTTCCGGCATCAGGTTCTTGATGATCGATCTACCCTCCGGAGTGTTGGCAAGGTCTTTGGTTTCGCCGGGATCGTGCGTCCAGTCATATAACTGGGAGCCCGATCGCTGATGCAGGATGAGCTGCCACTGTGGCGTGACCAGAGTCTCCATGGATCCGGTGGTCGCGGTAGGGATCAGGCGATCGGCTTGGGCATCATGTTTCCCCGCATATTTGTTTTCCGCCAATTCGGAAACTGGATTGGGTATCTGAGGTGACGGTTGTCCGACGGTCCAGAGAGCATTGAGCGGCGGTTCCCAAAAAGGAGACTGACTGCCGCCCAGCAGTTCGAGGATAGTGGCCGGAAGCGCCGCATTGGTTACCGGCTGCGCCAATCGAACCCCGCCTGGAATATGACCGGGGTAAGAGATCACCAGTGGGACGTGAATCAATTCCCAGTAAAGCGCGCGTCCGTGGGTCATCAGGTAATGTTGCCCGAGAGACTCTCCGTGATCTGAAGTGACCACGATGAGTGTGTGGTTCATCACCCCTCTTTGTTGCAGTGCCGTCATCAGCCGCCCTAGACAATCGTCGGAGTACTTAACACCGTCATCGTAGTGATCAATGTCAGAAACCCGCGGCCACGCCGGTTTGGGATAGGAACGTGGCCCCCCGTAAGGGTCATGCACATCGAAATAATTCAGAAAAGCGAAAAAGGGGCGGTGCGGGTCGCGTTCAACCCAGTTGAGTAGTTCGGCATTAACGGTATCGGCGTGTTTGCGAATGCCGAATGCCCCTCCGTAGCTCCCCGAACCTTCCGCGTCCTGATCGAGTAAAGATGCCCAACCCAAGCGCCGCAAAACTCGCTTCCCCAGACTTTTGTCGCTGCGGACCAGGTAAATCCTGGAAAATTCTCGTCCATACAAAGTGCGGACGAAGCTGTCCGCCAGCGAGCAAAAATAGTCTTCAAAGTGTATGAACCCGCGACCGAAACCCAAATCGTGGGAAAAATATGTTCGGTTGGCGGAGAACGCGCCGGTGCGGTATCCCCTCTGTTCCAAGGCTTCGCCGATGGTTGAGAATCCGCCGAGGCCGGTTTTCCCCCAGCCGAACCAGGGTTCGGGTTGCACTTGTCCCACCTTGTGGTCGTGCAAGTATCTTCCCGTCAGCAGGGAAACATGCGAAGGCAGGCTCCATGAGGACGGTGAAATGGCGTTCTCGAACAACACGCCTTGCTGGGCGATCCGATCGAGATTCGGCGTGGTGGGGCGCGGATAGCCGTAAGCCGAGACGTGGTCCGCGCGCAAGGTATCAATCACGATGATCAAGATATTGGGAGCGCCAGAAGTCGCGGGCGGCAATACCGCAACCGCGCGATGCTCGCGCCACCACTTTTCGCCCTGAACGCCGACGAACGCAAATGCAACGGCCGCAGTGGCCCATGGCGCGGTCTTCCTCCAGAAACGCCAGGCCTGGATTTCGTGCCGGGTGAGCCAGCGACCAAAGGCCACTGCGGCGCCTAAAGCGAAAGTCAGACAAGCGCGGTGATACAGCCGTCCGGTCAATGTGAGCCAGTCGTAGATGGCAAGAAAAGAAAGCGAAACAATAACGGCCCGAAGTGCCGGAATTCGCGGGGTCATCCGCGAAACCAGCCAGATGACAGTGCTGACCAGAGAAAAGAAAATCAGGTCAACGATGGGCGAGATCCAAATAATCTCCGGCGAGACATGGAGCAGCGGCCCCCAGCGGGCGTAGTTAATGTGCTGGAATGCCAGCAGGCCAAGCCCTTCGAGTAAGCCGACGACTGCGCCGAAGCAAATGGTCGCTTGTGCAATCGACGAGAGCGAGGCGCCATGAGCTATAGGTTTGTCGGGTCTCAACTTTTGCGAGCCGCTGTGATTTGAGCCATCGAGATCAATTTTACGCGTCGTTCCCTCGGGCCAGGATGGCAGGCGTACGGATGAATTCGCTGTGATAATGATACGCGGTGCCGCAAGCGACAAATATGACTCCAGCGGGTGACGAGAACGCAGCCGGGATGAAGTCGAACGTGCCGCGCTGGATTGTGCCTGCGATTTTGCTGCTAGTGTATTGGCTGCAATGCGCGTGGTTCATCGAAACCCAGTCGCTCACCTACGACGAACCGGTGCACATCGCCGAAGGGCTTGATGCGTGGCGCAATGGGCGCTTTCAGCAATACAACGATCATCCTCCGCTGGCCCGGTTGCTGTGTACTTTGCCTTTGCTGAATCCGAAGTGGCAGGTCGAGGTGGAACAGCTTCCACAATCGTTTCGCATCCACTCTATTTCGCCCGATCCCGTATCACTGGCGTGGCGTGCCCGCTTGGTAAATGCTGGACTGGGCATGGTGTTGGGTGTGCTGGTCTGGTTTACTGCGGCGAACCTGTTCTCAGTTTCGGCGGCAAATTTCGCGTTGGTGTTATTCGCGTTTTCGCCTTCACTGATTGCGAATTTCTCGGTGGTCACAACCGATGGCGCAGCCACGTTGCTGATCTTTGCCTCAGCTTGGACGATTGTTTATTGGAAGCGAAGGCCGTCCTGGAAAAACACAACGGCGCTGGGTTTCGTCCTCGGTCTGCTGCTACTGTCGAAGTTTTCCACCCTGCTCATGTTCGCGGTCGCTGTCTTCTGGATGCTCGCGCTGGTTCCGGGCGGGATTTCCTCTCGTCCGTGGAAGTGGAACTGGAGGAAAGCAGCGGTCGCGGTGGGAATTGCATTCTTGGTTCTGTGGGCAGGATATTTTTTTCATGTCTCTCATCTCACGATTCGCGACGGCACTCTGACGGTAACCTTTCCCAACTGGACCCGGCCGCTGGTAAAGCCAAACCACTCAGGCCTGAACTTCACCGTGCCGATTCCAGCCGGAGAATTCGTTGCCGGCTTTCGCGACCTTGCGATACACAACGCTCACGGACAACCTGCGTTTTTTCTTGGGCGAACTTCGTCCAGCGGCGGCTGGAAATCCTATTACCCGGTCACAATTCTGTTGAAGTGGCCGATATTGGTCGTGGCACTGACACTTACTGGCCTGTTGCTGACTCTGCTCAAAAGGGTGGAGGTTTCCGGGGACTTGTGGATCATGACGTCTTTTCCGGCCGTGTATTTTCTGGTTGCCATTTTTGCCCATTTCAATCTGGGGGAGAGGCACATACTTGCCCTGTATCCATTCGCGCTGCTATTTGCGGCTGCCGTATGGCAACAGGCATCA
>Ga0073928_10003579_pt1 | contig 24345 bp, 21 predicted proteins | sample PaiPotPPA55metaG_FD_76969 | JGI IMG/M metagenome (GOLD analysis project Ga0073928, IMG submission 76969) | Iron sulfur acid spring bacterial and archeal communities from Banff, Canada, to study Microbial Dark Matter (Phase II) - Paint Pots PPA... ...
GATACGTTTCGTTGAAATTTATTGATTGTTCGTTCCACCTTCAAGAAAATCCGGCTACGATCGATGAAACCGGTTCAAAAAGAGCCTTTTTGTTCCACTTTCAGGGCTGCATTCGAGCGCTTATCCGGGTTCTCCCGGACCCGGTTGCCCGCATTGAACACCCGTTATCCCTAATCAGAGGTGCGAATGAAAGACGCCGCGAGCCTCGCGTCAAATGCGGCTTTATCCATCGCCTCACATGCCGGGTCACACGCCGGGTCACATGTCACCTCGCATGCTGCCCTGCACCAGGACCCGACTCCTGAGGACACCCGCGTTCTGCGTGCGCTCATCGTGGTCGAGCACCTTGCCGCGGCCGGACAACCGTTTTCACTGTCGCAACTGTCTGCACGCCTGCATATTCCAAAGGCGACCCTGGCGCGCATGATCGAATCGCTGGAAGCGCTGGGTTACGTGACACACATACCGGATTCACGCGGCGCCGACCGTGGCATAACGCTCGGTCCACGCGCGGCCCAACTCGCGCTGACCATGCTCGCGAACAGCACGTTTACCCGCTCCTGCCGCGCGTTGCTGCGCGGACTTGTCGATGTGCTTGGCGAGAGCTGCAACCTCACCGTGCTCGACGGCGACGCCGTGCTCTACGTCGAGCGCGTGGAGACAAGCGAACCCCTGCGCCTGCATATGCAGCCGGGGATGCGCGTGCCGCTGCATTGCACCGCGAGCGGCAAGCTGTTCCTCTCGCAGATGGCGCCTGCCGAGCGCGCGCTGTTCCTTGCCCGGATGCCGCTCAAGGCGCATACCTATCGCACCTTCACCGACGCCACCCTGCTCGGTGCGGAACTTGACCGGCTGGCCTCGCGGGGTCTCGGTATCGACAATGAGGAATTCGTACGAGGGATGGTGGCGGTCGCCGTGCCGGTTCGCAAACCCGGCGGTAGCGGCGTACTGGCTTCGCTGGCCGTGCATGCGCCGACCGCGCGGGCAAGCCTCGACGACCTGCTCAAGAACGTGCCGAAGATCAAGGAAACCGCGGCGCGCCTGGCCCCCCTGCTTCACTCGGATGCAATGCCGCAACGCTAGCGGGGTGAAATGGAACGCACGCCATCCCGGCCGTTGCCGGGCCAGGGCCCGAACACCGCAATATCGAAAACCGGAATGGAGCCGGGCCGAAACTTCGCCCTGAAATCAAGGCAGGCCATGCCATAGGGCGTTTCTGTACAATGGTCATCATCTATTTTTCGGAACGGTTGCAATGACCATTGCTGATACACCGACACTGCGTGCCTTCGCGCTGCTCGAGCATCTCGTCAAGGCGGAAGGTCCGGTGTCGCTTGCCGACATCGCGCAGGACGTCGACCTGCCGAAGCCGTCGCTGCACCGCATGCTGGCGTCGCTGGAAGCGGGCGGCCTCGTGATCCGAGATCCGGGCCACAAGAACGCCTACGTGATCGGCCCGCGCCTCGCGCAGCTCGGTCTCGGCGTTGTCATGCACTCGGGCGCGCGGCGTCTGCGGCACGCCATTCTCGGACGGCTGGTGGCGGACCTTGGGGAAACCTGCAACCTCACCATGCTGCACGAAACCGAAGTGCTTTATCTGGACCGCATGGAAGCGCCCTGGCCCCTGCGGCTCGACCTCAAGCCCGGGTCGAAAGTGCCGGCGTATTGCACCGCCAGCGGTAAATTGCTGCTGGCCATGATGCTGTCGCGCGAGCAGCGTTCGGCGCTGGTACGCGCGCTGAAAATCGAACGCTTCACGCCGAATACCATCACCGACCCCGAAATGCTCGAAGCCGAACTTGATCGCACCGCGCACAAGCGGATTGGCATCGACAACGAGGAATTTCTCGCGGGCATAGCCTGCGTCGCGGTGCCTGTGATGAACAAAGAAGGCATGAGCATCGCCGCCATTGCCGTGCACGCGCCCGTTTCCCGCGCGCCGCTCTCCCGCTCGCTCGAATTCGTGCCGCGCCTGCAGGAAGCGGCGCGAGAACTGGCAAACACGTTCTAGCGTTGATGTCAGTCCGATTTTGGGTGCATCGTTCATAAGAACTTGCTGCAAAAACGATCCTATGAAAAGGCATCAGCGCTCTACGCTTCCCACGGATTGATAACGGCGATGCCAACAGCCTCAAAGGGGGCCGTGTCGCGTGAAGCCACGATGAACGCTCGCGAAGCTGCGATCGCGGCAATGTAGCCGTCGGGTGTGGGGAATCCTCGCCCGCCGGCTTTGGCCGTCACGGCCAGCTCGGCATAGCGCCGTGCGGCGTCGGTATCAAATGGCAGCACCCGATCCCTGAACAGCCCCAACAAACCGTCAAGGGCCTGTGCCAGCATGTCCTTGCGCTTGCCGGTCGGGAGCGCCCCGATGCCAAATAGCAACTCGGCCAGCGTCACGCTGGACAGATAGAGCGTTTCGACGGCTTGCTCATTCAACCAGGCCCGAACGGCCGGGTGTGGCTCGGGCTTCATCGCCTCGGAAACAACGTTCGTATCGAGGACGATCATTCAAACCTCGGCGGTTCGGCCGGCGTCTTGTCCCTCACCCGATCGAAGACCTCGAAATCCTCGTTCGTCAGGCCGATTTTGCGACCCAATTCCGAAAGAGCCTCGCCCAGGCGAACACGCGTCTCTGGCTTGACCGCGCTCGCCAAAATCTCGCGAACTTCGGCCTCGGTGCTGTGCCCGTGTTGAGCGGCCCGCACCCGCAGCGCGCGGTGTACATCATCGGGCAAGTTCCGTACTGTAAGCATCGCCATAGAATCATCTCGCTAAAATGCATTCAACGCATTCATTTTATTACTTTGAATGCATTATCGCAAGCGAGATCGCTAGTCGTCGTTCCGTTCAACTGCGTGATTTCGTTCCGCTTGATGATCAGTGTCTGGTTTTAATTCCGCGCCGAACGTCGGCAAATCTTCATGCCGGCGGGAGAAGCGCATCAATGACGGAATTTCAACAGCCTTCCAGACGTCCCCGCGTCACGACGGACACGCAGTTCCCGTCACACGCGCAGCAGGCCTGCCAGCGCCGCCTGCGGCACCCCACTACCCTCCAGCGGAGCGCTCAGGCAGTCTGCCTCGGACGTTCCTTGCGAAACGCGCGTTTTACCGCAATCAGGCCGTCGCGAAACTCAAAGAGATCACAACCTTCGGCCTCGATACGCCAGCCTTCGGCGTGCGTACCGGTAAAGACCCATTCCGACACGCCGCGCTCACCGGCCACGTAGTGTCGGCCGTGTCCCCAGTGGGCATCGGGAAAGGTCTTGAAGACAGCTTCAAAGGCCGCTTGCACGGCCGCGCGTCCGGCAAACCGTGTGCCGTGGATCTCGTTGCCGCCGGCGGTATCGAAGACACAGTCCTCGGTCATGAAGGCCATCAGCGCGTTGGCGTCGTGACGGTTGAAGGCGTCGGAAAAAGCCGCAAGCGTGTCGGCCGTCACTTCGGATGTCGCGGCGAGCGAGTCGGTCATACGTGTCTCCTGTCAGATTGGCATAGCCGCACGCCGGTCGGCGATGGCAACGGCCAAGTTTCACCGACACGTTAAGCAACTCCCAGCCCCCGCGGTAGTTCCAGTCGAGCCGATTCGCTTGGGCCAGCACCCGCCTCATGCTGCCGCGCGAAGGCTCACGCCTGCGGACATTGCGCCCGCACGAGCGCCGCCAGCGCACGCACACCGGGTTCGATCTTTTCCAGCTTGATCGCCGAAAAGCCCATGCGGAAGCATTGGCGCTGCTCCAGCCCTTCCATAAAAAACACGCTGCCCAGTTCAATCAGGATGCCGTGCGCCTCGGCTTCAGCAGCAAGACGTGTTGCGTCAAGCCAGGGCGGACCTTCCACCCAGCACGAGGAGCCGCCGGTAATCCGCACGTGCTTGACCTCCGGCAGATGGGTGTCGAGCGCGGCCTTGAGCGCCTCCGCACGCTCCTTGTAGGCGAAGGCGAGCCGCCGCAGCAACGCGTCGTGATGGCCGAGCGCGAGAAAGGTCGCGAACGCGCGCTGGATATACGCCGCCGGATGACGCACCATCAACCGCCGCAACGCCCGCAGCTCGCGAATCAGGTCACGCGGGCCGACCACATAACCGAGCCGCAAGCCCGGAGCGAAACTCTTCGACAAGCTGCCCACATAGAGCACGCGGTCGGCGGTGTCCAGGCTCTTCAACGCCGGGTGCGGCGCGCCGGAGAAATTATTCTCGCTCTCGTAATCGTCCTCGATCACGACAAAATCATGCTTCTGCGCCAGTTCCAGCAGCGCGTGCCTGCGTTCGAGCGGCAAAGTCGCGGTAGTCGGACACTGATGGCTCGGCGTCACATACACGTAGTCGCATTGCGCCAGCAGATGGGCGTCGGCGACCGGGCGCACACCGCCTTCATCGACCGGCAGCGGCAGCAGCGGTGCGTGGCGGTTCAGGAAAATATTGCGCGCATCGGGATAACCGGGGTTCTCAAAACCAATCGTGGTGCGCTCGTTCGCCAGCAGGTCGGCAATGAGATAAAGCGCCTGCTGTGCCCCCATAGTCACGACGATTTCGTCCGGCATCGCGAAGACGCCGCGACGCGGCAGCACGCGGGTACGAATCTGCTGGATCAGCGTGTCGTCGTCGCGTTCGATCAGGTCCGGCGCCCAGTTGCGGATCTCCATGACGGAGAGCGCCTTCATGCAGCACTCGCGCCAGTCGCTCGTTGGAAAGAGCGTCTGGTCGAACTGGCCGTAGATGAAAGGAAACTCGTAGTTCTGCCAACTCGCCTGCTTGACGATATTGCGCTGCAAGGACGGCAAACGCGCAATACGCTGGGTCCAGTCGGGGCGCCCTACCGCCTCGTTCGCCGCGACGGTTTGAGGCGGGACAAACCCGTGCCGGCCTTCGAGCATGGCCGGATTGACGAAGTGCCCGCTGCGCTCCCGGGAAATCAGGTAACCCTCTTCCACCAGTTGCTGGTAAGCGAGCACGACCGTATTGCGGGCCACGCTCAACTGGTCGGCCAGTTCGCGGCTCGAGGGCAACGCGGTATCGACTGACATCTGCCCGTCGAGAATGGCGGCTACCAGCATCTGCCGAATCTGCCCTTGCAGGCTGATATTCGATTCAGCCGACCGCTGGAACCGCTGCGACCACATTGCCGACGACATCCGGCTAGCCATATTTCCTCCGTGATTGATTAGGGTGATTGATTACGTGACTAATGCGCGTGATTAATTTGGAAATAACGCGGAATTAACACGATCTGGCGCGATGACCGCTGCCGTGGGCCCCTGCGAGCCAGGCGTGCAGCGCCGAAACGGCGCGGCCAATGTGGACTCAACGATCGGCGGCGTCTGGTACTAACTCAGCCGATTTTTAGTTGACGATACTCGATTCGACCGTGTTCCCGCGATCGGGACAAGCCCCGGTCGTTCCGACAAGACTTGCGTGCCATGCACGCTGCCCGCCAGGAGATCCGCAATGCAACACGATAAACGATCAAAATTTTCGGGGTGGTTCGCCCGCCCGATGCATCGCGTCATTGCAGCCGCGACCGTGTTGGCGACGTTCGTCGCCATCGTGGTGCAACCCGCGCACGCCGAGGACAAGGAAGTCACTATCGCGTACCAGCAGATCGTCGATCCCTGGGTCGTGGCGATCGCCAACGGGTCCATCGAAAAGGAGACCGGCTACAAGATCAACTGGCGGCAGTTCGAGTCGGGCGCGAAAGTAGCAACGGCGATGGCTTCGGGCGATGTGAAGGTGGGGGTCATCGGATCGAGCCCGCTGGCCGCGGCCGTGAGCCAGGGCGTGGATCTGCAGCTTTTCTGGATCCTCGACAATATCAACCAGGCTGAAGCAATGGTCGTGCGCAACGGCTCCGGCGTGACGAAGCCAGCCGACCTGAAAGGCAAGACGATCGGCGTCCCGTTCGTTTCGACCACCCACTATCACACGATGTTCGCGCTGCAGCACTGGGGCATCAACCCATCCGATGTAAAGATCCTCAACATGCAGCCGAACCAGATCGTCGCTGCATGGGAACGGGGTGATATAGATGCGGCGTATGTATGGAATCCGGCGCTGGCCGAACTCAAGAAAAGCGGCAAGGTGCTGATCACGTCGGGAGATCTTTCAAAGCTGGGAAAACCGACGTTCGACGGTATTGCGGTCGACCGGAAATGGGGCGAGGAACATAAGGACTTCATGGCAAAACTGGTGAAGGCCATTGCCGACGCGGACGATCAATATCGCCGTAATACCGCTCAATGGAATGCGGCTTCACCGCAGGCAGCAGCAATTGCGAAGATGATCGGCGGAACGCCCGGCGACGTGCCGGAATCGCTCTCGCTGTATGCATTCCCGTCGCTTGCCGACCAGGTGTCCGCGCAGTGGCTCGGCGGCGGCAATGCGGGTCGTGCAACGCTCGCGCTCAAGGACACGTCGATGTTCCTCAAGGACCAGAAGCGCATTGATGCGGTTGCTTCCGATTACTCGAGCTTTGTCACGCCCGAGTATGCAGAAGCCGCGATGAAGCTCAAGTGAACCACGCCAGGGTCATCGATCAGGAGGATCTATGGAAAGCATGAAGATCACGAACGTCAGCGTGACGTTTCCGGGACGCCGTGCCGGCGAGAGCGTGCACGCGCTGGACAACATCAACCTGCAGATCGACTCGGGTGATCTGGTGGTCGCGCTGGGCGCATCAGGGTGTGGCAAGACGACCCTGCTGTCGCTGATGGCCGGGTTCATCGCGCCGAGCAGCGGCGAACTGCTGCTCGGGGGCGAGCCTATTGCCGGACCCGGCGCCGATCGCGGCGTGGTGTTCCAGAAACACGCGCTGCTGCCTTGGTTGAACGTGATCGATAACGCGGAATTCGGGCTGAAGCTGCAGGGCGTGGCCAAGGCCAAGCGCCGCGAGATCGCCGTGCGCAACCTCGCGCTCGTCGGATTGCAGGACTTCCACAAGCACATGATCTATCAGCTATCGGGTGGGATGCAGCAGCGTGTGGGTATTGCCCGCGCGCTGACCTGCGACCCCGCCATGCTGCTGATGGACGAACCCATGGCCGCACTCGACGCGCTCACTCGGGAAACCATTCAGGAACTGCTGCTCGATGTCTGGAAGAAGACGAACAAGATGTTCTTCTTCATCACCCATAGCGTGGAGGAAGCGCTCTTTCTTGCCAGCCGGCTGATCGTGATGTCGCCCCGCCCGGGGCGTATCACGCATACCTACGAGCTCGATTTCAACCGGCGTTTTCTCGACACCCGCGACGCTCGGGCGGTCAAGTCGAGCCCGGACTTCATTGAAATGCGCGAGCGCATACTCAGCATCATCTATGGCGATGAGAAGTCGCACGGCGCAGCGTCGGAGGTGGCTCATGTCTAATTTCATGTCTGGTTCGAAATCGATCAACGCGCTACCTCACCGCGACCTGCCCGTGAGACCCGAGTCCTCTGCCGAACCGCCGCAACGGCCGCGCCGCCGTGTGCGGGTTCTCGCCAAGAAACCGGTCAAGCCCGGCGACTCGTTTGGTGTGCCCGGACAAGGCAGCAGTCTTGCAGCAAGCATGTTCACCATCCTCGCCCTGTTCGGATTGTGGTTCGCGGTGACGAACCTGCATTTGATCAAGCCGCTCTTCCTGCCTTCGCCGCAGGCCGTCTATGCAAAGTTCATCCTGGTAGCCACAGACGGCTTCGCCAACTCGACGCTCGCGCAACATACCGGCATCAGCCTGTTGCGTGTGTTCGGTGCATTCGCGCTCGCGTGCCTGACCGCCATACCCGTGGGCGTGATGATGGGCGTATCACGAATCGCGCGCGGCCTGTTCGATCCGCCGATCGAGTTCTATCGCCCGCTGCCGCCGCTTGCCTACCTGCCGCTCATCATCATCTGGTTCGGCATTGGCGAGTTCTCCAAAGTGTTCCTGATTTACCTCGCGATCTTTGCGCCGCTTGCCATTGCCGCGCGTGCCGGCGTGCGTTCAGTGTCGATCGAGCAGATTCACGCCGCTTATTCGATGGGTGCGTCACGCACGCAAGTGGTCCTCTACGTGATTCTCAAATCCGCGATGCCGGAGATATTCACCGGCATGCGGATTGGCATTGGCGTGGGCTGGACCACGCTGGTCGCCGCCGAGATGGTGGCGTCGACCAGCGGACTCGGTTTCATGGTGCTCAATGCCGCCGAGTTTCTCGCAAGCGATGTGGTGATCATGGGCATTATCGTGATCGGATTCTTCGCGCTGTGTTTCGACGTACTGATGCGCTACGTGGAGCGGGTGCTCGTGCCCTGGAAGGGGAAGGTCTAGTCCTCCGGCGGCCATGCCGCCGCTCCCGGGCGGCGGCATGTGGACTTAGCGATTGACCCGCACTGGTCCTACTCATCCTTGTTTATGGCTTGCGATACTGGATCCACAATACCCGGAGACAACATGCTCAAGCTTTTCATCGGGATCGGCATTCCCTATATCGGCGTCATCGGCCTGTTGCCGTGGGTCGCATCCATCGACCGGACCGTGCTGGGCGTCCCGTTCATCTACGCCTGGATCTTCGGGTGGTTCGTGTTGACGTCGGGTTGCCTGATGCTCTGCTGGCGTCTGTTCGACTGCCATTTCGACGACGCACATCCCGACAACAACTGAAGGAGGATGACGGATGGCTACCGCCGTATTTCTAGGCTTCATCGTCTTTTCGCTCTACCTGGCGATTCGCTCGAAATCGGGTCGCGGCCCGCAAAGCGTGCACGATTTCTTTGTGGCCTCGCGGCAGTTCGGCGCATACCTCGTGTTCTTTCTCGCCGCGGGCGAGATCTACAGCATCGGCACAATGGTCGGTTTTCCCGGCGGCATCTACGCCAAGGGACCGACTTACGGCGTGTGGTTCCTGGGTTATATCCTGCTCGCGTACCCGGTCGGTTATTTTCTCGGGCCAAAGATCTGGCAAGCGGGCAAACGCTATAACGCGATCACCCTGCCCGACCTGTTCAAGGGCCATTTCCAGAGCCGTACGCTGGAACTTGTCGTGGCTGCGTCCGCCATTCTGTTCCTGCTGCCCTGGGGCCAATTGCAGTTCACCGGGCTCGTGGCCGCGCTCAAGGGATTAGGCTGGAATTTCCAGCCGTTCTACCTGATCCTGATATCGGCCATGCTGGCGTTCACGTATATCGCGATTGCGGGCGTGCGGGCATCGGCTTATATCGCGGTACTGAAAGACGTGCTCATGGTCCTCGCCATTGTTATCACAGGCGTCGCGGTCTCGGCGGAAGTGGGCGTCACCGAGGTCTTCCACGCAGCGAGCCTGCATGTCAGCAACCGGATGGACGCACATCAGTTGACGTTCTCGATGAGCACCATGCTGTTCCAGTCACTCGGCTTCTATGTCATGCCGTTTGCGGTGCAGAATTTCTTCACGGCAAAAAGCGCCAACACCATCCGGCGCACGCAGGTTGCCATGCCGCTCTACATGCTGATGTACCCGTTTCTCGTGGTCGCGTCCTACTACGCGATCAGCCAGAACCTGCATCTTGCATCGCCCAACGAAGCGTTCTTCGCGGCGGCGATCCGTCTGCTGCCGGGATGGCTGCTGGGTCTCGTGGCTGCCGGCGCATCGCTTTCCGGGCTGCTCGTGCTGGCAGGCATCTGCCTTTCCATCGGACCGATCGTTACGCGCAACCTGCTGCCGAATATGCCTGAGAACAAGCAGAAAGCGAGTGCGAAAGTGGTGATCGTCATCTACCTGGTGGTCTCGATCGTGATGACCCTGCTGACGCCTAACCTGATGCTCACGCTCATCAACACCACGTACTACGGCGTGACCCAGTTCTTCCCCGGCGTCATCGCGATCCTGTTCGGGCTGCGTGTACGGCCTGCGGCCATTGCAGCAGGCATGCTCATCGGGCAAATCCTGGCGATCGTCCTCTATGTCTTGCAGTTGGATCTGGGCGGCTTGAACCTGGGCCTGGTTTGCCTGGCCGTGAATGTTGCCGTGCTCGCCGCGGTGCATCTTGCGATGCGGCGGCCCCACGTGCATGCTCTGTCCTGACCGGTGTTTCGACTGCCCAATCATCTAGCGAGCATCCATGAATCACGCAGCGCAAAGTCCCGTCCAGGTTCTCGTGGCGAAGAAGATCCTCACGATGAATCCGGCACAGCTGTACGCCACCCATGTTGCCATTCGCGATGGCAGGATCCTGTCGGTTGGAAATGGCGACGATGTGAAACAGTGGGGCAATGCGGAAATAGTCGATACGTTCAGGGACAAAGTGCTGATGCCGGGTTTGGTGGAAGGCCATTGCCATCTGATGGAAGGTGCCATGTGGGACGCGGTCTATGTTGGTTATCACGATCGGCGCGGCCCCGATGGCGTTCGCTGTCCTGGCTTGCAAACACTTGACGCGGTGATCGAACGGCTCAGGGCAGCCCATGATGAAATGACGGACGAGCAAGCCCCGCTCCTCGCGTGGGGTTTTGATCCGATCTTCTTCGGCACGAAGCGTTTGTCAGTCAAGGAACTCGATACCGTCTGTGCGCAGCGGCCCATCGTCATCCTCCATGCCAGCGTGCATCTGATGAACGTGAACTCTCCAATGCTCACGCTCGCGGGTATTGACAGCGAGACGGACATCGACGGAATCGGCAAGGATGCCCACGGCGAGCCGACCGGCGAACTGCAGGAATTCGCCGCCATGTTTCCTGTGTACCGGTTGATCGGCGGCGGGCTTTCCATTGCGGCCAGCGAGAAGAAGCAAGCCATCTGGAATTTCGGGCGGGTCGCGCAACTGGCCGGCGTCACGACTGCGACCGACCTGGTGAACGACTTCTCTGAACGGGGCAATCAAAACCTGCGGGACGTGACGAACGACCCGGCCTACCCGCTCAGGATCGTTCCCGCATTCGCACCCCAGCGCTCCCCCGAAGGCGGCCCGCAACGCGTGCTGTCGGCTATCGGCGACAACACCGACAAGCTGCGTTTCGGACCGGTCAAGTTCATTGTCGATGGATCCATTCAAGGCTTCACTGCGCGCCTCAAATGGCCGGGATATCTGAACGGAAAACCGAATGGATTGTGGTTGATTCCGCCCAGCCAGTTCGTCGAAGTATTTGCGCCGTTTCACGAAGCCGGGCTGCAACTGCATATTCATACCAACGGAGACGAGGCGACCGAACTGGTCCTTGATGCGCTTGAAAAAATTCTTGATCGCTGCCCTCGCCACGATCATCGGCATACACTCCAGCACTGCCAGATGGCCGACGCGAGCCAGCTTGCACGCGCGGCAAAACTGGGCTTGTGCATCAACTTCTTCTCGAACCATCTCTACTACTGGGGCGACGCGCACTACGAGCAGACCATGGGCGCCGACCGCGCAAATCGCATGAACGCCGCGGAATCGGCGCGGCGACTTGGCATTCCGTTTGCCTTTCATTCCGATGCGCCCATCACGCCATTGAATCCGCTCTTCACGGCGTGGTGCGCTTCGCAGCGCGAGACGTCTTCAGGCCGGGTACTGGGCGCAAGCGAACGTGTCCCGGTGGCGGATGCGTTGCGCGCAATCACGCTGGGCGCCGCCTACACGCTCAAGATGGACCATCTTGTCGGCAGTATCGAAGTGGGCAAGTTCGCCGACTTCGCGGTGCTGGAGGAAGACCCGAGCGAGGTCGCACCCGTGCGGTTGAAAGACCTTGAAGTGTGGGGAACCGTGCTCGGCGGCCGCGTATTCCAGGGGCCGGCAGGATGACAGCGAGTGGCACCGGGACGCGTACGCCGATTCCGCTGATTGTTGTCGGCGGTTATCTGGGTGCGGGCAAAACGACGTTGCTCAATCATGTGCTCGCGAATGCGGGACGGCGCCGCATCACCGTGCTCGTCAACGACTTTGGCGCCATCAATATCGATGCCGCGCTCATCCGCGAACGCACCGACGACGTCATCAACCTGGAGAACGGCTGTGTCTGCTGTTCGATCGGCGGACGGCTCGTCGATACCTTGCTCTCGATCAGCAACCGGCCCGATCCGCCCGACTTCCTTGTGATCGAAGCAAGCGGGGTATCGGACCCTGTGCGCATTGCTCAGATCGGCCTTCTCGATCGTTCGTACAGGCTGTACGGAATCATTGTGGCGGTGGATGTGTCCTGCATCACGCAGACGCTGCTGGACCCCTATGTAGGCGATATAGCGCGGCAACAGATCGCTGGGGCAACGGCAATCCTGCTGACCAAAACGGATCTTGTCGACGAATGCAGGAAGACTGAAATTGTGGCCGAGCTGGCGATGTCGGCCCATACCGGCATCATGCTGGAAACAACATGCGGCGCAGTTCCCCTGGAACTCTTCTTCGATGACAACGTGACGGGTCGCGTTCGCGCCGGCGGTTTGAGCTCGTTGAATATCCGGAGTCCGAACCTTCCGATAGACTTCTGCAGCTTTGTCTTTCGCACCGAAGCGCGGTTTGATCGCACGAAGCTCAAGGATGCGCTCCGCAACGTCTCCGGGCAGTTATTGCGAGCGAAAGGCCTGATCCAACTGGACGATGCAACCGCGACGCACGAACTTCATGTCGCGGGTGGCCGGATCCTCATCACCCCGTTTTTTGGCGAAGCGGGTACCGAGTCAACGATTGTTCTCATCGGAGTATTCAACGATGAAGCGAAACAGGTAACGCTCGAAGCGCTCACCGCTGCAACATCGGCCGCTTGCCATGGCCAGAGCGTGCCACCCAACGACACCGCACACCAAGCTTCAAAGCCAGGTGCGCGCAAGTGATCACGCGCACCCTGTTCATGGCTTCTCGTCGCGCCTGAAATACAGCTGATAGAGCATTCGCTGGCCAATCCGGCGGAACGGTGCGAACGGGTGACCGGGTAACTGCGATGTGAAAATCGGCAGCGTCTGTTTCCCTCCTTTCCCTGCTATCCGCTCGGCCAGCCGACGCCCCGCCTGCTGCGAATAGGACACGCCGTTGCCGCCGAAACCCAGCGCGTAGTAGACCGATTGCTTCGGATCCGGCTGACAGATGCGCGGCATCATGTCGTGAGCGACATCGACCCAGCCCCACCACGAGTAGTCAATCGCGACGCCGCGCAACGCCGGGAACTTGCGGACCATGCCTTCCACGAGTAAATCGTAGTGGCGGGGATTCGGTGCATCGGCACCTGTGATCGCGCTACGGCTGCCGATCTGCAGCCGGTTATCCGGCAGGAAACGGTAGTAGAAACGCAGGGTACGCGTATCGGTGAGCACCTGCGTCGTGCGGAAGTTGCATGCCGCAATTTCCTGCTGCGTGAGTGGACGCGTCACCATAGAATTGGACAGGATCGGCATGACACGGCTCGTCAGCGACGGGTGGAGGTTGGGTGCCGTATAGGCTCCCGTCGCGATGCCCACTGAACGCGCCCGCACAATACCGCCCGGCGTACGGAGATGATGGACGCCGTTGATGGTTTCCCAGCCGATCACCGGACTGGCCGGATGCACACGGGCTCCGGCCTCGCGGGCAAGCCGCAAGTAGCCGAACGCGAGCTTCAATGCATGGATGCCGATGCCCTCGGGCTCATGGAGCGCGCCGGCCGCTTCGGCGTCGTTCACATACTTACGCCGAAAGGTCTCCTGATCGAGCAGTTCGGACGGGTAGCCGAACACGTTCTTCCATACCTTCGCCTCGGCGGCGAGCTTCTCCATCATGCGCGGACGATGCGCGATCAGGAAGTGGCCGCCCGGCTGCGGATCGCAATCAATCTCGGCGACCAGTGACTTGAAATTCTGGAAGCCCTCGAGGATTTCATCGTGCATTTTCAGCGCGACGTCTTTACCCCATCGTTCGATCCATTGCGAGCGCGATAACCGTCCGGAAGCGTTCTGGCCCTGGCCGCCGTTGCGGCTGCTGCAGCCCCAGCTCGTCTTGTTGGCCTCGAGGACCACGGCCTTGATGCCATGTTCGCGCGCGAGGCATAGCGCCGTTGCGAGGCCGGTGTAGCCGCCACCGATGATCGCCACGTCCACGTCGATATCTTGTGTGATCGGGCCGTCGTCGGGCGGTGGAGCGCCGGCGGTTGCGACCCAGTAGGTAGGCGCGTATTGCTTGCCATGACCGGGGCCGGGTGAAATCAGCGGGTCGTACGTCGGATCGTATTGCGTCGCGCTGTTTCGTTCAACAGACACGCTTTGCGCAACCCGTTCGATTGCACTTTGCTCCATGCGACACTCCTCGTCGGGATCAAAAGTTCTGCTTTGGACGTTCATTGAGGAACGCACGTTGGAAGACCACGGCGTCGTCGCGCAACTCCAAGCGGCGTCACCTTTTTGCTTCGATGCGTCTGCCATAGGTGCGCGTGCTCTCTTCTACAAACCTTATGACGTTGCCTTTACCGGCGACTCATTTGAGACGATTGTAGAAAGGCCTCGCGACCGACGGTAGGTCCAGTCAGTTGCTTTCGTTTGGTGCAAGCGGGGAGGTGTTGGTGATCTGGTTTGCGGTTTTCGCAGCGTTGATGGGCTATCTATTTTTGGATTCATCTCAACTGCGCAGCCGCGCATAGGGTGACCCGCTCCGTCTGTTGACGGAGCTCGCCTGGCTAGCGCCGAAGATCGCCCATCAGCACTTCGCCCGGCTCGCTTGCCGGGCCGGGACGACTGCGATTCCGTCTGCGTGTTTAATTATTTTCGTGGCAGAACGGTGCCGCCGCTGGTCGCTGCCGGTGAGAACACACCGTGAGTGGGTCCGTAGCTGGGGCTCGCGTTAACATTTGTCTGCGAAGTCTGCGAGCCGTTTTTTGCCTGCGCTCCGCCTGAAGACTGCGAGCTCACCGATTGCGTTTCCAGCAGCTTCTGGGTTCGGTTACTCAACCCCGACGCAGTGCTCGTTCCGACTAAGCAACAACTGCAAACGAGGCCAAAGACAAGTTTCCGTTTGGTCATGAGCGTCTCCTTTGCAAGTACGCACAGCCACGGAAACCAACTTGTCGGTTAAACCGGCGACCTGGCCATTTACGCTGCCCGTGGCTTGTCCAACGACGCCTGATCCGAAACGATAAGGAGGTGATCGGCTGACCAACAACTCGTCCGCGGAGTCTTCGTCGATGGGCTTATCGTGCGCTTTTATAAACCCCATCACAAGCCGATCCCGGGTCGCGTTCACCCTATTTTCGGTAACAAAATTCCTCTTTGACGCACTCCTTCCCCGTCTAAAAAAACGGTAATGAGCCGCGAACACAGGCGCTTCGGCGCCCTCGCCTCCCTTCCGCGATAGCCGGCTTTGTGCATCGCCGCATTATTCGCAGTTGCGTCCATCGACCGTGCGGACGCCCCTTCGACGAAAATCAATCCAGCTACCTTGCATAAACAGGTAGCATGTTATATGTTTTACTTATCCACCGAATTTGACCATGACCGAATCGATCCAGGTTCAACTGAAGAAAGGTGCGCTCGACCTGTGTGTGCTCGCTCTGTTGGCACGCGGTGAGAGTTATGGCTACGAGATCGCCAGCACGCTCGCCAGTGCAGTCGGCATGGGCGAAGGCACGATCTATCCGCTTATGCGCCGCATGCAGAACGACGGGCTGGTCGCAACCCGCCTGGTCGAATCGAGCAGCGGGCCTTCGCGCAAATACTATCGGCTCACGCCGATGGGCCAGGACGCTCTCGAGGCGCACAGGCGTGACTGGCGGGCCTTCGTGGCCGCAGTCGATCAACTTCTTGGAGCTCAGACGTGAACAGTGAAGCATTCTTGCGCACTCTGCGAGCTGGGCTCGCCGGCCTGTCGCAACAGGAGATCGAAGAGATCATCGCCGACTACGCAGCGCATTTTGCAGAGGCAAGCGCGTCGGGTCGCAGCGAGGCGGAGGTTGCCGAGGCCCTCGGGGACCCCGCCCGGCTCGCCCGGGAGCTACGCGCCGAAACCGGCCTGCGGCGGTTTGAAGCCCATCGCAGCTTTGCCAACCTTGTCACGGCCATGCTTGCACTGGCAGGTCTCGCGGCGGTCGACATCCTGTTTCTACTGCCGCTGCTGCTGGTCGTGGCAGCAGTTACCCTGGGGCTCGGCATCGGCCTCGTGGCCCTGGGTGCGGTTGGCGTGCACATGATCTTCGGCGCCGTATTCTTTGGGCACGGCGGCTCGATCGTGGGCGCGGTGATCCGCTTCGTGGTCGGCATCGGGCTGATCGCCTGCCTTGTCGCCGGTGGCTCGCTGCTGCTGCTCGGACTAGGCGCGGGCGTGCGGATGCTCGGACACTATGTACGGCTGCATTACCGCCTGCTCGACCCCGATCAGGACGACACGCGAGAGCCGGGCAAGGATGTTCCGGCACAGAAGTCGAACTTGACCAAAAGACTGGCCGTGGTTTCAGTCGCGGGATTGGCCGTGGTCATCGCCCTCGTCGCGCTCGGCAGTTCGCTCGTCCGATCGGATTGGGCTGGCGGGGCGCCCTGGTCGCGGGATGCGGGATGGCGTTGCGGGCGGACATGGTTCGACCATGCGCTTGCAGGCAAACACGGCCCAGGCGGCGCAGATGCCACGAACTCAACCGGTGCCTCGCCTGCCTCCGTTACGTTCCCGTTCGACGCGAGCGACAGCATCGACATCGAACTGCCCGCCTCGGTCACGTACCAGCCTGGCCCCAAGGCCGAGGCGACCGTGACTGGAGACCCCTCTCTCATCAGCCACGTGCACATAGTTGATGGCAGGCTCGGTTTTGACAGTGAGACCATTTGCGCCCCGGACACGCATCTCTCGGTTCGGCTGACGGCCCCGTCGATCACCAAGTGGGGGATCAAAGGTAGCAGCAACCTCGTTCTGACAGGCATCGACCAGCAGACGCTGCAGTTGCGCGTTGCAGGGAGCGGCCGTATTGTCGCAAGCGGTTCGGTGCGGGTTGTCGCGCTTAATATTGCAGGCTCGGGCGAGGCGCAATTGCAAGACCTCTCAGCCAGATCGGCGGAGATCGTGGTCCATGGCAGCGGCAAGGTGGAGGTCGCGGCGCAGGACAACGCGGATATCGCTGTAGCCGGCAGCGGTGTCGTGAAACTGCACGGCCATCCGGCACAGGTGCATTCGAGCATATCGGGTAGTGGCCGCATCGAAAACATGCCCTAGCGGAATCGCATACCAGGGCCTTCAAGGAGACGCTGATGACCAGGACTTCCAGCCGACGCGATTTTCTGAAACTCACCGGAGCGGCAATCATCATGAGCCAGATGCAATCGTTTGTTGAAGCCGCCACCTGGGCGACCGCACCTTCCGGGGCCTCCGGCTTCGCACCCGATCTCGACGCCCGCTTCGAGGCCTTTCGTTCGACGGCGTCCCTGCACAATCTTCACAGCGTCCTGGTGGTGCAGGACGGGAACATCGCGTTCGAGCGCTATTTTTCGGGTCTCGATGAAACCCGGGGTCAACCGACGGCCGGCGAGGTCGTGTTCGGTCCCGACGTGCAGCACGATCTGCGCTCTGTCACCAAGAGCCTCGTTTCGTTGCTCTACGGCATCGCGCTCGCGGACAAGCGCGTCCCGCCACCTGACCAGCCACTCCTCGCGCAGTTCCCCGAATACCCGGAGCTCGCGCACGATCCGCAACGGGCAGGTCTCACGATCGCCAATGCGTTGACCATGACGCTCGGCATGCAATGGAACGAGCATGTTTCGTATAAGGATCCGGCCAACAGCGAGACGGGAATGGACGCGGCGCCAGATCGATTCCGTTACGTGCTCGAACGCCCGATTGTTGCTTCACCGGGCGAAGTATGGATCTACAGCGGTGGTGCCGTTGCGCTCATCGGCCGACTGATCGAGAAGGGCACCGGGCAACCGCTCGAGGACTACGCGCGCTCGGTTCTTTTCGAGCCGCTTGGCATCGACAAATTCTCATGGGCCAAAGGCCAGGATGGAGAAGCGATTGCCGCATCCGGACTGCGTCTGACGCCACGCGAGCTTGCACGCGTCGGTCAACTGGTGCTCGCCCGCGGTCAATGGAAGGGCAAGACGATCGTGCCCGCGGCGTGGCTCGACGCATGCTTCACGCCTGCCGCCACGGTGCGTGACGGGCAATCATATGGCTACTTCTGGCGGGTCGGCGAAATCGCCTATCCGAGCAAGACGGGAACTCGCGGCGAGCACTATTTGATGGGTTTCGGCAATGGTGGCCAGCTGCTGGCTATCGTTCCGGCACGCGCACTCGTGGTGGTGGTCACCGCCGGCAATTACAACGATCCGAACGACTGGCAAGTGCCCGATGCAGTGCTGCGCCGTTTTGTGCTGCCGAATCTCAAGGCTTGAAGTGCCTGCCCATCACAGCCCGAACGCAGTGTTCAATCCCGCCTGCAGCTCCTTGCAACATCATGGAGCCAGTCATTCCATGGCGGGTTTGACAATGCCCTCCAGGTGATAGAGCTCCAGCTTTCTATACAGCGTGCTACGCGAAACGCCCAGCGAACGTGCCGCCTGGGCGAGATTGCCATGAGCGTCATACACCGCGCGAGCAATGGCTACGCGCTCCGTTTCTTCAAGGCTGGTCGACTGAAGCAGCACCGGCTCCGCCGTGCAGAGGGTCGCCGTTTCAGCGAGCAGTTCAGCCGGCAATTCGTCGAGCCCCACCTCCTCTTCGCGCGACGTCAACAGCAAATTTTCGATGATGTTGCGCATCTCCCTGACGTTGCCCGGCCAGGAATAAGCACGCAGAACGGCCATGACTTCAGGGTTCAGCCGCCTCAACGCGACCGAGTGGCGAAGGGCAAGCCGACGGTTGAAATGCTCGACCAGCAGGTCGATGTCGATGTCCCGTTCGCGCAGCGGCGGGATCCGTATGCGGGTGACGCTGATGCGGTAGTAGAGGTCGCCACGGAAGCGCCCGGATTTTACTTCGTCATGCAGATTACGATTGGTCATTGCCAGCAAGCGTACATCGACGCGCCGTGGTTGCGTGTCTCCTAACCGGTAGACCACGCCCTCCTCCAGCGCGCGCAGCAGCACGGGTTGCAGGTCGAGCGGCAACTCGCCGATTTCATCGAGACACAGGGTGCCTCCGTGCGCCAGTTCGAACCGGCCGGGCCGTCCCTCTGCAGTCGCTCCGGTAAATGCACCGCGGACGTGGCCAAACAACTCGCTGCCGATCAGCTCCTTCGACGCCGCCCCGCAGTTGTACGCAACGAAAGCTCCACCCCCACGTTCCTCTCCGTGTATGGCCCGCGCAAACAGTTCCTTGCCGACCCCGGTCTCGCCCTCGATCAACACCGGTACACGCCTGCTGGCAAGCTGGCGAGCCCGATTAACAGCCGCGAGCATGACGGCGCTCTGCCCGAGTATCTGGGCGAAACAGTTGCGTTGCGGGTCGGCCTCGCTTCCGGGCTCGCTAGCGGACCTACTACCGTTTTCACTGTCCGCTCCGTTGCCAAGCACATGGTTGCGCTCGGCCGCCCGGTTGCCCGGGGAACGCGATCGAATCGAGGGAACCACGAGCATTGCGCCGATCGTGCTGCCTTCCACCACGACCGGGTTGAACCATTCGGCACGCAAGCCTTGTGGCAGGTGCCGGGCCCAGTCCTCCACGGCCGAGCTCTCGTCCATCCCCGGGAACCGCTCTCCTATGCCGACAGGAAGCGGCACCCTGCCTGTCGAGTGTACGAGCCGGCCGCGCCGGTCGATGGCGATCATCCCCGCTGCGTCAGACGACGAAAGCCGCTGCAGGCAAAACGCCAATAGACGCATATGCTGACGGGCAGACTGCTCGGCCAGCACCATCTCGATCTGTCGTGCCGCCGTAATCGCCAGGGTCAGGTTATTGATCTGATAAGTCGAAGGCGGCCCGGAAATATCGAGTACACCTATGATCGCACCGGTCCCGGGTTCGCAAATCGGTGCCGCCGCGCAACTCCAGGACTTGATCCCTTCGCAGAAGTGTTCCGAACCATGAATATACGTGGGCTCGCCGGTCGCGAGCGCGGTGCCGATACCGTTGGTGCCGGCCATCCCTTCACGCCAGTCGCCGCCTGTCGTCAAATGGATCTTCTCGCCGGCCGTCAACGTACGCAGGTCCCCTGCCGCCTTGAGAATCACACCATCCTGGTTGGTCAGGAGCAAGATGGAATGTGAATCCGCAAACAGATCCGCCGTCGCGGTGAAAAGCCGATCGGACGCTGCCAGCAACTCTCGATGACGCCAACGCAAAGCCTCGACAGCATCGCCGTGTACCGCGAACGGCGCAAGGCGCGCAGAGGGACTGACGCCGGATTCCAGACTACGCTGCCAGGATGCAATAAGAGCCGAAGGAACCGCTACTGCTGACTCGCCCGCCAGGAAACGCTCCCATGCACGCATGGTGTCGCGGTCAGAGTGGAGAACGTCGGCGCGCTGCGCCTGGGCCATCAGGCCATGCATCACGGCCTGATCAGCAGGACCCGATGCACTCTCGATTTGATGTCTCGCCACAAGTCTCCTCCGATGCGATTGCTCAACGCGAAACCCCTCAAGGCAGGCTTCGTCGCGACTCGCTATCTGGTATTGCAGCTGGCGCTTCTCGCTATTCAATCTGTAAGCTGGCAGCAACACCACGGACTAGTATATGCCTAGCTTTTGATCAGGTCCTTTCGGGAAAACACGCCCCGGTCAACATGATCAACTATTCTTTTATGCGTCACATGGCAGACATAGTCCGGGTCCCTGGAGCGTGATTCCCGGAAAAAATGACTCAACGGTTGAAAACGTAATAGCCCGCTATTACAAAGCGTGGTCAGTCCGGCCGCCGTTCGTGTGAAATGGTGTGAAATGGATTCGACACCTTGTATCAGGCAGTTGTAATTAAACTTCCGCCATCTGATTCGGATTCCGAATTATTTAAATTTTTATAACCGGCCTCCACATGGAGACCGGCTACAGCACGACTATTTCCGGCCGAACACTTCGGCGCCGCCGCCAAGCGCAGGACCCGCGGTGGGATCGATTGTCTCCGGTTTCTTGGCGATCAGGGTCTGGGTGGTCAGGATCAACCCGGCAACCGATGCGGCATTGCGCACCGCGCTGTAGCTGACCTTCACCGGATCGATGATGCCCGCTTCTATCAGGTTCACGAAGGCGCCGGTACGTGCGTCGAGTCCCATGCCCGGTCTCGACCTCACCGCCTCGGTCACGATCGCCTCGCCATTCAGGCCACAGTTCGTCGCAATGTGAAACAGCGGTTTTGTCAGCGCTCGCTGCAGCAGTCTCGCGCCCTGCTGGACACTCCCCTGGGTCCGTGAAACGATCCCTTCGAGTTCCGACGACACCCGCAACAGCGCCATTCCCCCTCCCGGCACAACTCCCTCGGCAATAGCCGCGCGCGCCGCGTTGATCGCGTCCTCGATCAAATGAAGCCGGCGTTTCTGTTCGACCGGCGTGGCGCCGCCTGCCAGGATCATCGCGGTGCCCCCCGACAGTTTGGCGAGGCGCACCTGGAACTTGTCCCGTTCAACATTCTCCGGCGCCATCTCGTACTGGCGTGCCACCTGCTGACGACGCGCGACAATGCCGACCGGGTCCCCGCCACCGGCCGTAATAATGGTCTGGTTGGCTGAAATGCGTACTTGCCGGGCGCTGCCGAGATCCCGCAGTTCCGTGGTCTCGAGTTTTCCGCCCAGGTCGCGGGCAATCACCCGGCCTCCCGTGACAATGGCTATGTCCTCTAGCATCGCCTTGCGCCAATGCCCGTACTCGGGCGGATGGATCGCCGCCACGGGAACCCCGCCGTTGTCTCGCCAGGCGAGCAGGCTCACCACACACGCGGGCGCGACCTCTTCCGCAATGTTCAGCAGCGGGCGCTTGCTTTTCGCTATGAGCGCCTGGATGGCTGCCACCTCTTCCACCGACTGCAGCCGCTGGTCGGTCATCAGAATGAGCGGGTTATCGAGCACCACCTGCATTCGTTCCAGGTCCGTGACCATGTGATGAGACAGGTAGCCGCGATCGAAGGCCATGCCGTCGACCACTTCCAGGCGCGTTTCGACCGTTGTTCCATATTCAACGTCGACAATGCCATCGGGACCGACCCGCTCAAGCGCCTCGGCCACCATTGCGCCGGTGACCTCATCGTTGGCAGCCACTATGGCTACCGCTCGCACCTCCTCGCTGCCACGCAGCGGTGTTGCCGTGCGTTTCAGCGCCGCGATAACCTCGGTGACGGCGGCCTCGAGACCCTGCACGAGTTCCACCGGGTTCGCCCCTTCCGCGAGACAGGCAAGGCCGTCCTGCACCAGTGCATCGGCCAGGACAGTCGCCGTGGTGGTACCGTCGCCGGCGACTTCGTTGGTCTGCTTCGACACCTCCCTGACGACCTGCGCGCCGATATTTTCGAACACGTCTTCCAGTTCGATCTCGTTGGCGATACTCACGCCGTCGCGAGAGATGATCGGCGTACCGATTGGCCGGTCGATGATCGCATTCATCCCGCGGGGGCCGAGCGTGCCACGTACCGCCTTGGCGAGCTTGGCCACTCCTCGGCCGAGAGCCGCACGGGCCTCATCATCGTGCAACATGATATTCGGCATGATTGCCTGTCTCCGTTTATGATTGGTTTGGATTACAAACCATTTTAGATTGACCTGACCGCGCTGATGGAACGAACAAAATGCACCGGCTTGACCTCCACTTGAGGCGCGCATCCCGTGCCGTATCGGGTGGCAAGCAGACCGCGACACAGCGCACTGTTGAATTCGGCGTTGACGCCGACCCGTCGCAAGCCGCGCAAGTAGGCATGGATCTGCCCGGCATCGAGCAATGCGCCGTCCTGGTCGACGAAGGCCGCTGCGTCAGCGTCAGCGCCTGCCCCGACGACCGGACGTCGCTCCAGATAGCGTTCGACCAGACGATGCCCCGCTGAATCGCAAGCTAGTGCGGCAAGTTGCGCCACGGTTAGCCGCAGCAATGCCGCTGGCTCATGTCCGTGATCGAGCAGGTACGTCAACAGCGCTTCCTGCCTTCGCTGGAAAGCCTTGACCATGAAGGTCCGGCGAACTTCCTCCAGTTCGCCGCTGGCTTCACTGCCGAATGTGGCCTGGAACGACAGCCCGGCCGCGACGCCGCGATTGATCTCATCGGCATACATATGCTCGCCGAGACCTACCGTGACCTTCCTGACCCATGGCAAAGCAGCAACGGCAATACGCATGTCGTCGGCCATCAGGAACGCGAAATTGGCGGCGCACCAGTAGGTCGGCAAGCGGAAATCGATGCGGACCTGTCCGCCGGCATCGACCCCCACGCTGGTGACGAAACCCAGTTCCGTCACCGATTCGTCGAGCTCGGGATCGATAACGGACGCGAGCCGCGCCCACACCTCCGCGGTCCGCTCATCCATAGCAACGTCTGCCATGATGGTCATGCCGTGGCCGTCTGGCGCTTATCAGCCAGCAGCTTCTTCTGCGCTTCCACGTCCACGCCATACAGCCGCGCCGCGTTGAGCCCAAGGATTTTCTTCTTCGCTGTCAGCGACAGTTGAACGCCAGTCTCCTTGGCTACGGATTCAGGCAACTCGAACGCCATGAACTTCTCGATCAGCCACTTCGGCGACCAGATACCGTAGTCGCTGCCGTACAGGATCTTGTCTTCGCCGATCCAGAACAGCAGCTCCGAAATCACATGAGCGAAATACTCCGGGCGCGTGTGGATGAACGGCAGCGCCACCGCAAGGCCACCATACACGTTGGTTTCCTGGGTCGCGATCCAGCAGAAATCGTCCAGGCGCGGCAAGCCGCAGTGCTCGACAATGAAGTTCAGGTTCTGGAAGCTCGTAGCCGCGTCGTCGACATCGGCAACATCGAACGCGTCGCGGTTCAGCGGCAGGATTGTCGGGCCCTTGTGCACGTGGATGTTCTTGATGCCCAGTTTTTCGCAGCGCTCGAAGTATCTCTGCATGCCCGGGTCCGACAGCTTATAACCCTTGCTGTCACCGCGCCATTCAGCGGTATAGAGCTTGACGCCCTGGATCTTGTAGCGTTCGGACAACTCCTCCAGGTGATCGAGCCCGGCCTCGCCGTCACGGGGGTCAAACGCGCCGTTGACGATAAACCGGTTCGGGTATTTCTCCTTCAATACATAGTTGGCTTCGGTCGTGTTGAAGCCGTTCTTGTAGAAGTCCGTCAGGTAGGTCGGTTGGCAAATTGCCATGTCGTCGTAGCCTGTGACGAACAGGTCGTCGTACATGGCTTTCTCGCCGTACTTGTCGAACTTCTCCTTGGGCCACAAATACTCCTTGGGGCTCAGGTTCGAATGATAGGCATAGAAGCAATCAATGAACTGCTGGCCATGCACATTCTTGAGGTTGGCCTTGCTGCCGTCCCAGAGATGGACGTGCCCGTCGATGATGAAGATCTCTTCACCGTCCGTGGTTCGATACATGACGTTGTCTCCATGGTTGTGCGAGAGCAA
>Ga0073928_10003580_pt1 | contig 24343 bp, 18 predicted proteins | sample PaiPotPPA55metaG_FD_76969 | JGI IMG/M metagenome (GOLD analysis project Ga0073928, IMG submission 76969) | Iron sulfur acid spring bacterial and archeal communities from Banff, Canada, to study Microbial Dark Matter (Phase II) - Paint Pots PPA... ...
AAGCGGTAGCCGTAGATCTGGGTTTCGCCATGAATCAGAATTACCGGCTCGAAGCGTACGCCCAGCACGTCTACCGGGCCGTCAATGGGGCGCAGTTCAAGCAGGGGCAGGCCGCCGAATTTATAGTCGGCATCGAAGATGTAGCTGAACATTCTGCGCAGAAACGCGGCTGCGTCGGGGCGCGCGTAAAGCGGAAGCTTCTCCGGTTTGTGGCGGTAGCTGAGCGGACGCAGATCGTCGATACCGAGAATGTGATCGGCGTGAGTGTGGGTGTAAAGCACGGCGTCGACTCGCCTAATGTTTTCGCGGACGGCCTGGGTGTAAAAGTCCGGAGTGGTATCGATGAGCACGACCTTGCCTCCGTACTCAAGCATGATGGAAGGGCGTGTGCGGCGGTCGTGGGGATCGCTGGAGTGGCAGACGGCGCAATCGCATCCTAGTGTGGGCACGCCCATGGACGTGCCGCTGCCCAGCACGGTCAAGGTTGCCTTCATCTTTTATTGGTCTCTTTCAACTTCTCGCTTTCATCTTTCTGCTCTCATCTTTTCGCTTACCGCCCGCTGGTTCCGGTGGCGGGACCTGGCTGCGGTGGCCGCGCCAGCGCATTGGTCACTTCAACGTAGGCCATGCGCAGTTCGTACAAACTGTTTTGCAGGAAATTTTCTTCAGCGGGCGTAAGGTTGGATTTGGTTTTTTCCGAAATGAGGCTCAAGGTGTCGATGGTCTGGCGGGCTCCCACGATGTCGACTTGCGGCTGCGCACCTTGCTGCCGCATCAATCCCAGTTGCACCATGGCGGTCATGTAGAGCGAGGCGAGAAAACGCTCGAACGTGATCTCGAAGTCCTTGGGGGAATGGCCGCTGAGTTCGACCTGGGTATCGAGATCCTGGGCGGACTGGCGATAGGCGGCGGCTTGCGCTTCCTGCTCGGCACTGGTGGGCGGTACGGGCATTTCACGATCTGTTGCCGCCCCGGTATCGACTCCGTCGGCGTCCACTGCCACAGGCGCCGGAGGTTTTTCCGCGGACGAAACTTCTTTCTTGGGGACCGGCGCCTTTGGCGACTCTACTTCTTCGGCCACCTCGGCGCGCAATTCGCCTTCCGATGTGAACAGTCGCCGGTCGGTTACTTTGAAGCCGGATTGTTCGTGTTTCTTCTCAGCCATACGCTTTCTCCTGAAACTTTAGATTTAGCGCGCTTGGCGATTCCTGAGGGCCCCACGCGTCTCGATGCTCACACCGAATGCTTCTCCAGCGAACGATTCTCCCGCAAGACGCTTTCGGTAATCGGCAACTGCGCAACTCTCGCTTCCACCTTGCCAATCTTGACCTCGCGGCCAGGCACGCCTGCTTCGCGCCGGATATATCCCAGGGCTACAGTTTTCGCGCCATCTGATGATTGCAGGGAAGCAGCGCTGGTAATCTCGCCGACTTCTTTGTCTCCGCCGACGATCTTCGTTCCCGCGGCGATTGGAACGCTACCTTCTGCTAGAAATCCGGTGAACTTGCGGTGAACCGCGCCGCGCGAGCGAATGCGCTCGACGATTTCCTGGCCGACATAGCAGCCCTTGTTAAAGTTCAGGGCGCGGGCCTGTTCCGTCTCCTGCGGCAGGTCGCGCTCCCGGATGTCCACGCCATAGCGCGGAACGCCGGAGACGACGCGGTGCAGCTCCAGCGCTTCGGAACCGACCGGAGTTGCTCCTGCGTCCACCAAAGCATCCCAGACTTTGCGCACATCTTGAGCGGCGATCCAGATCTCATACGATTCGTGTTGCGCGTCCTCGCCGCGGACCACCGTGCACTGCAGGCAATCGCACTGGCAGTCGCATCGTGGAGTGACGACCTGGAGCGGTTGTGTCTCGGAAATCGCGATTCCCGCGGCGGTCAACACTTCACGCGATTTCGGCCCAGCAATCCCCAAGGCAGTCAGTTGCTCGCTCAGATTCGCGACTTCGACGTCGTCCATGATGATGTAGTGGTCGAAGGTAGCCAAAATCTTTTCCGCCTGCGCGGCATCGGTGTCCACCGTAACAGAGTCTCCGCGGTTGTAAGCATAAAGATCGCCCAGGATGTGGCCTTGCGGATTCAGCAAGAACGCATATATTCCGCGGCCCACTTCCAGGTCGCGAATATTGTTGGTGACCATGCCGTTCAGCCAGCGAATGCGGTCGCTGCCGGTGAGTGAAATCTTGGCGCGGAAACCGAGATCGTAGACGCCGCAACTGGCGCGCAAGGCAGCAAACTCCGCTTGCGGATCGGTGAAGCGGGCGGCAGTAATTGCGCCACGATACTCGGTGACGGCCGCCGCGCCTATTGTGTCGCCATGAACCTGGAGTGCACTTAGCCCCATAGTGATAGTTCGATTATAGCGATTGTGGTAAGTTTTCTGCCGTGGACTCGAAAAAGCAAAGCCGGAAGCCTAACCGGAAGCCTAAAAAGAAGCGCATTGCCGTCATCCCCGGAGATGGCATTGGCCAGGAGGTCATTCCCCAGGCGGTGAAGGTGATTCAAGCCTCGGGCGCCGACGTGGAATTGACCGATTTCGACTGGGGTGCCGATCGATACCTGCGCGACCAGACCACCGTGCCTGCTGACGGCTTTACCATGCTGGGTCGCGACTTCGACGCCATTCTGCTGGGCGCATTTGGCGATCCGCGGGTCAAGAGCAACATTCATGCCAAGGAGATTTTGTTGGGCATGCGCTTCAAGATGGACTTGTATGCGAACGTGCGGCCGGTTCGGCTGCTCGACGCGCCCCTGTGTCCACTGAAAGGGATCGAGCTCAAGGACGTGGATTTTGTCGTGCTGCGGGAAAACACGGAGGGCGTTTACACCGACGCAGGCGGAGTATTCAAGCAAGGCACGCCCGACGAGATCGCCACGCAGGAAGACATCAATACGCGCAAAGGGGTGGAGCGCATCATTCGCTACGCGTTCGAGTATTGCGAGCGGCACACCAAGGTTGACGGCTCGCCGCGGAAGAAAGTTCTGATGTGCGACAAATCGAATGCGATGACGCACGCCGGCGGCCTGTGGCAGCGGGTGTTTAAGGAAGTGAGCGGGGAGTATCCGCAGATTACCGCGCAGCACATGTATGTGGACGCGCTGTGCATGCAGATGGTGCGCGATCCGCGCCAGTTCGACGTGATCGTCACCAATAATATGTTCGGCGACATTATTACCGACCTGGCGGCGGGCTTGCAGGGCGGGCTGGGGATGGCCGCCAGCGGGAATATTCATCCGGGGAAGACTTCGATGTTCGAGCCGGTGCATGGGTCGGCGCCGCCGATTGCGGGAAAGAATATGGCGAATCCGTTTGGCGCGATCCTGACGGCGGCGATGATGCTGGCGCATCTGGGGATGGTGGCGGAAGCGGCGAAGATCGAAGCCGCCGTGCTTGAGGCCGTCCGGCAGAAGAAGACGACGCAGGACATTGGCGGGATGCTGGGGACGCGGGAAGCGGGGGAGTGGGTGGCGGATTTGGTGAGCCGCGGATAGCCCCTGTTTTTCTGCCTAGGCAACTTACGTGTGTTCGGCCGGCTGCCATTCCTCTATCTCCCGAAGCGGCTGGTCGCTGCGAAGTGCTTTGATGACGTCCTCGTCGTAGGGGCGCATGTGGCCGGTCTCAGGAATGTAGATGCCGAGGCAGTTCCCGTCCACGAACTCCGATGCCAGGCATGCCATTCGGCGGTAGCAATCACGTTTCGTTGCCCTTGCCGGATTTTTGGGGCTCAAAAGGTCAATTGTGAGAAAGGCTTGATGCTCGCGGGCAACTTGTTTCTGCCGCTCCTCGGGAAACTGAGCTAGTGCTTCCTCAAGATACTCCGGAGGACAATAGGGTTTAGCACCGTTGGTGAGCAGGAGCACGATACCGTCGAACTTCACAAAGCAAATTGGTGGTCGATTAACGACGTGCTCGTTAAGGTCTTCACGCACATCCCGTCCCCAAGCCCGAGCGATGGCTGTGTGGATGCTTTCGTCGGTTAACGAGGCAGGTTGCCTAAAATTCAAGACGACGGAAATGAGTTGAGGCGCTTGGGCTCGAATGCCGAGTAGCGCTCTGATTCTGCTAATTAGAGAAATACGAGGCCTCACCTTCGGGGCGCTGAACGTGTTGTAACTACGCAGACTGACCCACGTTTTTTCATATAGAGGCGGCGCGTTCGAAATAATCGCCGGCGCGGTCGCTCGAAGGTCCAGAGACTTACGGGCTTGGCGGCGGTCATGAAGGAAAAGTATACAGAAACGTATAAACTCAATCTCAATGATTACGGTCAAAGGCCGGTGCGCAGGAGTTCTTCGGTTGCTTCTTGCGGTTGGTTTACTTGCCGTGCTGGGTGGCGAGGTTTCATCGCGGGCGCAAGATCAAGCGGGGCAGACTCCGGAGCAGGAACAGCAAGATCAAAACCAGGCGGACAAGAGTGTCCGCCCCACACAAGACCAAGCGCCACAGCCGAAGCAGTCCCAGTCGAAAGAAAGCGACGAAGTCAAGATCACGCCGCGGCAGGCTGAGGAACTTTTCCACTCGGTGGATGAGATTCTTGAATTCGACAGCAAGCAGACTGGGCTGCCCATCAAGAAAACGGTGAAGCGCAAACTGACCAGCCGCGATGAGGTGGTTTCCTATCTCACCAAGCACGTGAATGACGAGGACACGAAGCGGCTGCGGCGGTCGGAACTGGTGCTGAAAAAGTTTGGGCTGCTGCCGCGAGATTTCAATCTCGAGACATTTCTGGTGGCGCTGCTGCGGGAGGAAGTGGCAGGCTACTATGACCCGAAAACAAAAACTGTGAATCTGCTGGACTGGGTTCCCATGGAAGAGCAGGAGCCGGTAATGGCGCACGAGTTGACGCACGCGCTGCAGGATCAGTCGATCGGCTTGCAGAAGTGGATGAAGAAAGGCGATAAAGATCTGGGCGAAATCAGAAAGGATCCGACGCCTGCGGACATCGAAAACGACGAGATGGATAACGCACGGGAAGCGGTGATCGAAGGGCAGGCGCAGGCCATGATGTTTCAGTATGCCATGGCTCCGACCGGACACTCAATCGCCAACTCTCCGGGGCTGGTCAATGCGATGGAAGAAGAGACACTCACGGGCACGCCTAGCACGAAGGTTTTCAACGACGCGCCGATCTTCATGAAGGAGTCGCTTACGTTTCCTTACAGTTACGGGATGGAGTTTGTAGTCAAGCTGATGCAGAAAGGTGGGAAAGATAAGGCGTTTGCGGGCGTGTTGCGCAATCCCCCGCACACTACGCGGCAAATCATGGAGCCGGAGACTTATTTATCCGGTGAAAGGATCGAGCCCATGCGGGTGCCGGACTTCAAACGCGATTTCAAGGATTATGAGAAGTTCGATATCGGCGCAATGGGCGAATTCGATGTGGCCGTGCTGATTGAGCAATACGCGGGAAAGCCGCTGTCGAAGAAGCTTTATCCGGAATGGCGTGGGGGATATTACTACGCCGCGAAGATGAAAGCGATTCCGAAGTCGGATTCTACCGGAGCCGCGTCGCTGGGCTTGCTGTACGTATCGCGCTGGTCGAGTGCCGATAAGGCAGCGGAGTTTGCGGAAGTTTATGCGCGGTCGCTGAAGCGGCGCTATAAGAAAGCTGACGCGATTGCAGAAGGTGTGACCGAGAAGGTCGCTGCGAAGGACGACGACGCTCCCGCGGATCTACTAAAGGGCCGGCACGCGTGGACTACCGAAGATGGACCAGTGGTGATCGAGGAGCAAGGGGACACGGTGTTCGTGAGCGAGAGTCTGGACGCGGCCACGACGGCAACGCTGGAGAAGGAAGTGTTCGGAGCGCCTGCTACTTCAAAGTGAGCCACGGCTACTTCTTTTTCTTTCGATCCTTCTCGTCCGGCAGTTCTCCCAGGAAATGTTGCACCGTCGCGGGGATGGTGAATTGTCGGCCGGCACGCTCGATGGTTAACTTGCGCTCCTGGCCTGGAGTTCCACCGAGCATGTTCCACACTTGCCCCATGGTCGAGCCTTGCACGGGGATGCCGTCGACTGCGAGGAGATGATCGCCGGGTTGGACGCCGTCCGGTTCTGGCGTCACTGACGGTTTTCCTTCGAAATCGGCGACGGCGAGAATGGTGAAGCGGCCGTCGTTTTCGGGGCGCAAGGTGAGTCCGATGACATCGAAGTCGGGAAAGGCGAACATGCGGCCGAACTCGAAGTAGACAGTCGAGTGAGCGTAATCGAGGCCGATACGGTAGTTGAGCAAGGCATTTGATCCGATCAGCCCCGCGGTGGGCACGCCCGCGCGTTCGGCGAAGAAGTCCATGCGGTCTTTAGGGAAGCCGACAACAACTACATTGGCAAGGAATAGAGGTCCGTACTGCACGCGGTCGAGGCGCATCACTGTCCACTTGGGTTCGTCGTCGAGTCCCCACATGTTGGCTGAGCCTACCGCGCCCGTCATATGCGGCCAATCTGGATGGGCGGCGGCGAGTTTGTCAAATAATTCCTCCGAAAGAAAACTGACGCTAGCGCCTAAGTCGAGGGCGAGGTTGTATTTCTTTTTTTCGATCTGGCTGGGAAGCTGGATCAGAGCATTGTCAGCATTGATTTGCGCTTTCGCGCTTTCGCCCCGGAAATGAATCGTGCCGGGAGCGCCGATGGAAAACTTATGGCCGGGAAAATCGAAGAGAACGTCATAGTGGCGGAGGATGCTTGAGGGCAGGTTGATCTCGACGTTCATGCCCGGGGCCAGCACCGAGGCGGCATCGACGGGGTTCAATGGAATCTTCGCCAGCTTGATGCCGACGAGAGGGATCTTCATCCCCCCGATCATGATCTCTGGCGGCGGAGGCGAAGAGCATTCGTGGTCGTTGTTATTGCTATTGCAGGAAACCGGGAGTTGCAGTTGCGTGGCCAAGCGGCGAGATAAATTTAGATCAGGATTGCCGTTGTCGACCCAGGCGCGTACACGCTGCGTGGAGCCGTCAGGAAGCGGGAGCTCGACGTTGATGACGACGCGGTTGTGATCGATGGCCATGGGGATGGTGACCGAGTTGGGCTCAGACGGGCGCGTGGGGTTGTCTTGCGCATGGGTGAAACCGCACAGCAACAACACGCAGGTCGCGGTACAAAACCTCATATTCAAATTGTATCGTCAGACGGTGCCCGCTCCACATATGCTCTGCCGTGGCCCGCTAATTCTTGTCCTGTATAATCACGAGTTTGACTCGCGGCGCGCGGGCGTTCTGGAGGGGGATTGGCACAGGCGGAAATCGGAATCATCGGCGGGAGCGGGTTGTATTCCATGCCGGGGTTGAGCAAGGAAAAGGAAGTGCGAGTGAAGACGCCGTTCGGCGGGCCCTCCGACGCCTACGTATGCGGCTTGCTGGAGGGACGCAAAGTGGCGTTCCTGGCGCGCCATGGACGCGGGCATCGCATTCTGCCGAGCGAACTAAATTTTCGCGCCAATATTCATGGGTTCAAGCAACTCGGGGTCGAGCGCATAGTTTCGATTTCGGCGGTGGGATCCCTGAAGGAAGAGCACAAGCCGCTGGACTTTGTCATTCCCGATCAGTTTTTCGATCGTACGCGCCATCGGGTGGACACTTTTTTCGGCGGCGGGGTGGTGGCACACATTTCATTCGCCGATCCCATCTGCAGCGAACTGGCGGGCGTCGTCGAGTCCGCGTGCAAGAAGGTTAGCGTGGTGGGTAAGCGGGGCGGAACGTATCTGTGCATGGAAGGGCCACAGTTTTCGACCAAGGCTGAGTCGAATGTTTATCGCGGCTGGGGCATGGATGTGATCGGCATGACCAATCTGCAGGAGGCCAAGTTGGCGCGCGAGGCGGAGCTTTGCTATGTCACGGTCGCCATGGTGACGGATTACGACTGCTGGCATCCGCATCACGATTCGGTGACGGTCGATCAGATTGTCGCAGTCTTAGTTAAGAATGCAGAGAATGCCACGAAAGTCGTGCGGGAGACGGTGGCGGGGATGCCGCGCGAACGCTCGTGCAAATGCGCGACGGCGCTGGCCCACGCAATTCTGACGGATCGGCAGAAGATTCCCGCCGCAACGAAGAAAAAGTTGCGGTTGATTCTCGCGAAGTACGTGAAGTGAGACGGCGAACTTAACCCCTACCATTTAAGGACAGGATTTCCGGATGAGCATTCTGGTAGTCGGCTCAGTTGCGTTTGATGACGTCACCTCGCCTTCGGGCAGCGTCAAGAATATTCTCGGCGGAGCCGCCACATACTTCTCCCTGGCGGCCAGTTATTTCACAAAAGTTCGCGTGGTGGCGGTGGTCGGCGAGGACTTTGGCGCTCGGCAGGAACAGGTCTTCCGCCACCATGGCATCGATACGCGCGGGTTGGAGCGAGCCAAAGGACAGACATTCCGCTGGGGCGGTTCCTATATCGACAATCTGAACGAAGCCAAGACAAACTTCACCGATTTGAATGTGTTCGAGACGTTTCAGCCGCGCATTCCGAAAGAGTACGAGGATACGGAGTTCCTGTTCCTGGCGAATATTCAGCCGACCTTGCAGACGGATGTGCGGCGGAAGATGAAGACCGTGCGCCTGACCGGATGCGACACCATGAATTACTGGATCAAAGGCGCGCTGAAAGAGCTTAAGGAAACGCTGAAGCTGGTCGACGTGCTGCTGATCAACGATACGGAGGCGAAGATGCTTGCCGGCGAAACGAATTTGCCCCGAGCCGCCAACAAAGTTCTGGCCATGGGGCCGCAGGCGCTGGTCATCAAGCATGGCGAATACGGCGCGACGATTTTCTTTCGCGAGGGCGCATTCGGCATCGGACGGCATCCATTTCGGGCTCCGGCGCTTCCCATCGAAGAAGTGAAAGATCCGACGGGCGCGGGCGATTCCTTTGCCGGCGGATTCATGGGCTATCTGGCGTCGCAAAAAGAATTGAGCCGCGAAGTGCTGAAGCGCGCGCTGTTCTATGGGGGTGTCATGGGATCATTCGCGGTGGAACGTTTCGGTACCGAACGCCTGCAGTTACTGACTCGGGAGGAGATCGACGCACGGTTTCAGATTTTTCGCGAACTTACGCACCTCGAGTAAACAGAATCCAGAGACTCGGCCGTTTGTCGGACCTCGCTTGTGCCAAAGTCTGTGCCCAATAAAATAGAGAACGTGCCGCGCGTTTCGCCCTGGGATTCCGAAGTCCGGCTATTGGCATGGCTGGCGACCTGCGTTTCTGTTTTTTCCTTTCTGTTTTATTTCCAGCGCGGCGATGTGCTGCTTTATGGAGACGCGGTCGCGCACATCAACATCGCGCGCCGTGTCTTCGATTCAAAAACCCCTGGACTTCTGCAACTGGGAACCGTGTGGCTGCCACTGCCGCACCTTCTGATGATTCCTTTCCTGCTCTCCAATGAAATGTGGCGTCGGGGCGTGGGTGGCTCGATTCCGTCGATGGTGGCGTATGTGTTTGGCGTGATCGGAATGTTCCGGCTGGTGCGCGGCGCTCTTTGGCGCGATGTTCAGCCAGACAGGCCGGCAAGTTTGGCCGCGTGGACGGCGGCCGTGGTGTTCGCGGCGAATCCGAATCTGATCTACATGCAGACCACGGCTATGGGCGAGTCGTTCTATCTGGCGCTGTTTATATGGGCGGTTGTGTATTTCAGCGAGTACATGCGCGGAGATGCGAAGTCGCTGACGAAGTGTGGTTTGTGTATAGCAGCGGCTTGCCTGACGCGCTACGACGGATGGTTTCTGGCCGTGGCGATTGCCGCCACGCTTCTAGTATTCACTTTTCTTGGGGGCAATATACGCGGACAGACAGCGTCCACTTTCCCGACTTCCCGAGCGCAAGCCCTGAAGTTCGTCTTGATCGCGGCAGCTGCGCCAGCGCTGTGGCTCGCTTATAACGGAATTGTCTATCGGAACCCGCTTGAGTTTGCCAACGGACCATATTCTGCAAAGGCGATCGAGCGCAAAACGCAGAATTCTGGAAATCAAGGGCATCCCGGGAGCGGCAATCCATTCACTGCAGGGATGTATTTTCTAAAATCTGCCGAGCTTAACGCGGCCGAGAATGAATGGTTGCAGCGCGCGTGGATTGCGTTTGCCATCGCCGGGATGATGACTGCCGCTTTTCGTCACCGGCAACCAGGCGTCGCCCTAATGGTCTCTCTCGGCCATTGGTTGCCACTGATGTTCTTGCTCGTTCCCGTGCCGTTTTATGCGCTGTCAGTGGCCTATGGAGGAGTACCCATTTTCTTGCCCGCGTGGTGGCCATTTTCTTATTACAACGTGCGTTATGGATTGCAGTTGCTTCCGGCTTTTGCGGTCGGGCTGGCCATCCTTGTGCATCTAGCGTTGCGCTCTGAGGGGTGGAACCTTCGGTGGCGCGTCGCGTGCGTGCTGAGCGTATTCCTTTTGGTGATTTCCAGTTACGTCTCTATTTGGAGGGATACGCCGGTTTCGTTGAAGGAACCTCAAGTTAACATGCGCACGAGAAATCAACTCGAAACCCAGGTAACAATCTGGCTGCGAAAGCTGCCGCCGGATTCCACGTTGCTCATGTATCTCGGGGATCATGTGGGCGCCTTGCAGCAGGCGGGCATCCCGCTTAAGCGTGTGATTAACGAGGGCAATCATCGCACGTGGAAGCAGCCTGCGGACCCGAATGGTCTGTGGGAGCATGCCCTGGCCGACCCCGCTCATTATGCCGATTACGTGGTGGCTTTCGAGGGCGACGATGTATGGCAGGCGGTGCAAACCCGGCAGTTGCAGCCGTTGGTCGAAATTCACACGACGGGACAAGCGCGGGCTATCCTCTATCGCGCCCGGTAATCAGGCAGGTAACGCGGAGGCGTGTGGTTGCGATGATAGAATCCGGCATCGGAAGGCTGCTGTCAGGCAGGCTTAAACGCAATGATCTGGCAACATTTCATCGATTTGCTGCGTGGGGAGATGGCGAGCGGGATCGTCGGAAGTTCTCTGTCGCGGCTGGTGTTGGCCGCGATTCTCGGCGGCATCATCGGGCTGGAGCGGGAACTGAATCACCGTCCCACCGGCTTGCGCACGAACATGTTCATTTGCTTCGGCGCGGCGTTATTCACGGTTCTCTCCGCTGCCCTGGCCGGTGTACCGTCTGACGCGGCGAGGATTGCGGCCCAGATCATTCCGGGAATCGGATTTATCGGCGCGGGATCGATTTTGCATACTCGCGGCCTGACTTCGGGGATAACGTCGGCAGCGACTCTGTTCGTGGTGGCATCGATCGGCATGGCCGCGGGCGGCGGTCTCTACCTGACCGCAGTGTTTGCGACCGGAATGGTGCTGCTGGCGTTGCTTGCGCTAGGACACTTGGAGGAAACGTTTAACCTGAAAATTTTGCTCACGAGTTATGAAGTCACGGGGGCCAGCGTCGAAGAGATCGGCCACGAGGTCAGCCGCATCCTGGAGGTTCATCATCGGATGATGCAGAACGTGAATAGTGCCAGCACGGGCCAGCATATTCGGCTGCAATTCGATGTCGATGGCCGCAATCGCGAGCAGAAGGAACTCTTGCGGCTGTTGAAGGCATCGACTGTGCTGGGTACCGTGACTTGTCTCGGCCGGGTGGAGCGCGAGTGAGGTCCGGAGTCCACACCATCCCTTTTGTGAAGGCGAGCGCCTGCGGCAATGACTTTCTATTGATCGATGTTTCCCTTGCCCCGGTTGGCGAACCGATCCATGCCTTCACCAAACGCATTTGCGATCGCTACGCTGGCGTGGGCGCCGACGGTGTCGAATGGATGGCGCCGCACAGCTCGGCGGACGCCGAAGTCCGCCTGATCAACGCCGACGGTTCCGAGGCGGAGATTTCCGGCAATGGCACGCGCTGCGTCGCGGCCTACATGTGTTCCGAGCAGGAGAAAGAAAAGCTCAGGATTCAAACCGGGGCAGGACTGAAAACTTGCATTCTGACTTCGCGCAGCGATGGGGATTATGAGTTTGAAATTGACATGGGAGAAGCCGTGGTTGAGACCGAGGTAAAGATAAAGACGCCCGATCGCGAGGTGCATGGGATTTCGGTATCGATGGGCAATCCTCATTACGTGGTTTTCGTGCCGGAACTCATGGAAGACTGGCAGGCGCATGCAGCCGAAATCCAGGAGAGTTCACGCTTTACGCAGGGAGTGAATGTCGAATTCGTTATGGTCGACACTAAGCACGATCTGAGGGCGCGATTTTTTGAAAGGGGCGTTGGCGAAACTCAATCTTCGGGGACCGGATCTTGCGCTGTGGCGGCTGCCGCCCTCGCGACCGGCCGGGCGGAGTCGCCGGTGAAGGTCCACGCTCCGGGCGGCACGCAAATCGTGCGCAAGGAAGGCAATAGTATTTTTTTGCGCGGCCCGGCGCGGCTGGTGTGCCGAGGAGAATTTTTTTTGAGTTGAATCGACGATTGTGGCCTTGCGGATCAGTTAGCGTACAGCCTTGTAGCGAATGTCTTCGTCACCTCCCCAACCCGTTAAACCACCCGCGCTGCGGCCCGGCGATACCGTGGGGATTGTCGCGCCCGCCAGCAATATCAAGCGGGCGGAGCTGGAAGCGGGATGCGAGGCGCTGCGGCGCGCTGGATATCTTCCGTTTCATTTTGACTCGATTGTGGAGCGGGATCTTTATTTTGCGGGATCCATCGAGCGAAGAGTGCGCGAGTTGGAGGAGATGTTTGTGCGGGACGATGTGCGCGCGATCGTGTGCGCGCGGGGCGGTTATGGTGCGAATTATCTGCTGAAAGAGCTGGATCTGGAAAGGATCAGAGCGCATCCCAAGATTTTTGTTGGGTACAGCGACATCACGACATTGCTGACGTATTTTCACGATGCCACCGGCATCGTGACTTTTCACGGTCCGATGGCGGCCAAGGATTGGGCGCATGCTGACGGCGTTGATCTGGCCTCGTGGGAGTCGGTGCTTTCGAACTCGACAGGTTGGGACGTCACGCTGAATGAGGGCGTGAGTGGATTGGTCGAGGGCGACGCTGAGGGCATTCTGTATGGCGGATGCCTTTCGATCCTGGTTGCATCTTTGGGCACGCCGTACGAAATCAAAACTGCGGGGACGATTCTGTTCCTTGAAGATCTCGCCGCCAAACCCTATCAGATCGACCGAATGTTAATGCAGTTGAAACTTGCGGGGCATTTCGATGGCGTGCGCGGGATTGTCTTTGGAGAGATGGTCGACTGCCTGCAGACCGCGAATCAGGGCTACACTCTGCAGGATGTGGTGACCCGAATTGTGGGTGATTTGGGAGTGCCCGTCGCGTTCGGCGTTCGGTCTGGGCACGTCACATTGCGCAACATCACGCTGCCGTTCGGAGTGCGCGCGAAGGTGATGGTGCGCAGCGAGCATGTGACGCTGAGAATATTGGAATCGGCGGTTGCGCCGTGATGCTTTGTGCGCAGTGATCGTTGAAGTGATCGTTGAATTACACGCGATGAACAAGAAAAAACACATTCATCTGATCGGCATATGCGGGACGGCGATGGCCTCGCTTGCGGGAATGCTGAAACAGCGCGGATTTCACGTCACCGGCTCCGACGCAGCGGCCTATCCGCCGATGTCGGAACTTCTGCGTGAGCTGGAGATTCCGGTGGCGCAGCCCTTTGCCGCGCAGAATCTTGAGCCGCGGCCTGATCTGGTGGTGGTTGGCAATGCTATGTCGCGCGGCAATGTCGAGTTAGAGGAAGTGCTCGACCAGCGCATCCCATTCTGTTCTTTGCCGCAGTTGCTGCATGACGAATTTCTGCGCGAGAAGGAAGTGCTGGTGGTGGCGGGAACTCACGGCAAGACCACAACTACTTCAATGCTGGCCTGGATCTTTCACTGCGCCGGACTGCAGCCTTCGTTTCTGATCGGAGGAATTGCGGAGAATTTCGGTTCCAGCTTTCATCTCGGAACAGGGAAGCACTTCATCCTGGAAGGCGACGAGTACGACACGGCTTTTTTTGATAAGGGGCCGAAGTTTCTTCACTATTTTCCCGACTCGGTGATTCTGACCTCGGTTGAGTTCGATCATGCCGATATCTACAAAGATCTCGATGCGGTGGAAACCGCATTCAAGCGACTGGTGAATCTGATACCACGCCGGGGACGAATCGTAGCTTTTGATGGTGTTGCCGGCGACGCTTCGGAAAGTTCAAGTTTGGAGCGCTGTTTGGCCAAGGCGTTTTGTCCGGTGGAACGCTACGGCGCGGGTGCGCATGCGAACTGGAAGGTTGCTAACCTGCGCTTCCAACCCACGCGGACTAGCTGGACCGTTCTACGCGAGGACAAAACCTGGGCGGAACTCGAGTTTCCACTCGCAGGAGAGTACAACGTTTGGAATGCCACGGCAGCAGCCGCGCTGGCTGCGTCCTATGGCGTTTCGAAAGAGGCAATCGCGGAGGCTCTGAAAACTTTCAAGAGCGTGAAGCGGCGGCTGGAAGTAAAGGCGCAGGTGAACGGCATCACCATTATTGACGATTTCGCCCATCATCCCACCGCGATCGCAGGAACACTGAAGGCGCTGCGCGCGCGCTATCCTGAAGCGCGACTGTGGGCAATTCTGGAGCCGCGCTCCAACACCCTGCGGCGGAAAGTTCTGCAAAGTGATTTGGCGCGCAGCCTGGCGCAGGCCGATGAAGTGATCGTGGCAGGCGTGTTCCGCTCGGAAGCGGTTCCGGATAATGAGCGCCTGGAGTTGCCCGCACTCGCAGCAGAGATCGAGCGGAAGGGCCGGCGGGCGCGGCTTCTGGCTGACGCCGATGCCATCGTGCAGTCCATTGCTCCTGAGATGCGAAGCGGCGACGTTGTGGCAATTCTCTCCAATGGCGGGTTCGGCGGAATTTATGAAAAACTGCCGTCACGTTTGCGGGAATTGGCAGGGAAAGGATGAATTCATTATTCAGACGTGGTTGGGCTGCGCGAATTTCGCTTGGCCTCGCTGTTCTCGTGATTTCCTTGGCGGCGATCGCGCAGACTTCGCTTCCGGTCGCTTACACGGTGTCGCTCGCTTCCTCCGAGCAGCATCTCGTACACGTGCAGATATTGCTGCCGGCGGGACCGGAGCGGCGCGAACTTCAGCTTCCGGTTTGGAATGCGCTCTATCAGGTCCGTGATTTCGCCCAGTACGTGAATTGGATTCGCGCGAAAGATCGATCCGGTAATCCGCTCCTGGTGCGGGAACTCGACAAGAGCCGTTGGCGGATTGAAGGTACGGAAGGTGGCGCGATCGTGGAGTATCAAATTTATGCCGATTCTCCGGGACCGTTCAACGCACAGCTGAACGCTCATCATGCGTTCTTCAATCTGGCGGAGATACTTGTGTATCCCGTTGACGCGCGCTCTCTTCCGCTGAATTTACGGTTCAGTCATGTTCCCGAAGAATGGCGCATTGCCACTCCTCTAAGCGTGTCGTCGTCCTCCGGCGACGAGTTCACTGCCGCAAATTACGATCGGCTCGTCGACTCTCCTGTAGAGATCGGAAATTTCCAGGAAGCCGACTTCGATGAGTCGGGCGGCCATTTTCGTGTGATTGTCGACGCCGACTCCGCCGACTACGACATGGCAAGAATCGTATCGGCGTTGCACAAAATTGTCGCAGCTGCGATCAGTTGGATGAACGATCGCCCATTCGAGACTTACATGTTCATTTATCACTTCCCGCGCGGGCCGGCGGGCGGCGGTATGGAGCACGCCTTTTCGACGGCGATTGATGTAAGCGCCGGCGCCATGAAGCCGTCTCTATCTCTTGACGCGCTGGCAAGCGTCACCGCGCATGAATTCTTCCACCTGTGGAATGTCAAACGCATCCGTCCGCAAACCCTCGAACCGGTGGACTACACGAAAGAGAATTACACGCGGGCACTGTGGTTTAGCGAAGGAGTCACCAGCACGGCCGAAGGAACGATTCGGTTGCGCGCGGGTTTGCTCGATGAGAAGCAATATCTTTATCGGTTAGGCGAACAGATTACGGAGCTAGAGCGGCGGCCAGCGCATCTTACCCAGTCGGCGGAAGAGTCGAGCCTCGACGCCTGGCTCGAAGGTAACGGTTATTACCATCGTCCCGACCGCAGCGTGTCTTACTACAACAAAGGTGAACTGCTGGGTGTGATGCTCGATCTCGCGGTGCGGGATGCCAGTCATGGACAGGCGTCGCTTCGCGAAGTGCTGCAATGGATGAATGCAAATTATGCCAAGAAGGGACGCTTCTTTAACGATTCGCAAGGCGTTCGCGAGGCCGCCGAAGCGGTCAGCCACGCCGATTTGTCGTCCTTCTTCGCCAAGTACGTAGCTGGAACCGAAGAAATTCCCTGGGATGATTTTCTTCGCTCTGTGGGTTTGCGCGTGGAAGCGGTTCCAAACACCGTCGCCGACGCGGGTTTCACGGGATCACGGAACTTCGATGGTCCAATGTCCGTTGGTGCGGTAACTCCGGGGAGCGAGGCGGAACACGCCGGACTGCGGGTGGGCGACACGATTGTTGAACTGCAAGGCAGGCCCGCCGGGCGGGAGTCTCGCGAGGAGCTGGCGCAGCTCAATCCTGGAGACACGCTTACGGTGAGAGTCCGAGGGCGGCGCAACGATGAGCGCGAACTGAAATGGAAGGTGGGCAGCCGTCAGGAAATTTCGTATGAGGTAAAGAATCTCGACCAGGTTACCGACCAGCAGCGAGCGCGGCGCACGGCGTGGCTGAAAGGTGAAGTGCAGAGTGCAGAGGCAAATTCCGCGGGGAAGACAAAATGATCCGCACCTTATGATTCGCACATTATGATCCGCACCATCGCCATGCTGATCTTTTGGGCGCTCGCGGCTCCGCTGGCGGCGGTCATCGGCTTCACGGCGAGCTACATTATGGGCGACGTCCGCGTGTTGTATCGCCTGTTCATGTGGGGTGCCTGGGCAGGCGTGTGGATCACCGGAGTGCGGGTCGAGACCGTAGGACTCGATCAGTTCGACCATTCGCGCAGTTACATCTTCATGACCAATCACGTTTCTAATCTTGACCCACCGATTCAAATCCCGCTGATTCCCCGGCGCACTTCGGTGATGGTGAAGAAAGAGTTGTTCAAGGTTCCGATTCTCGGCCGCACGATGCGCATGGGATCGCTGGTGCCGGTCGACCGCGGCAATCGCGAGGCCGGCATCGAAGCCGTGCGGGCGGCAAAATCGGTCGTCGTGGAACAAGGCGTCAACATGACTATTTACGTGGAAGGCGGGCGCTCTTTTGATGGCAAGTTGCTGCCGTTCAAGAAGGGTCCATTCTATCTGGCCATGGAATGTGGGGTTCCGGTGATTCCGGTAACAATAGTGGGCACGCATTACGCAATGCCGAAGGCGAGATTCTCGATCAGGCCGGGAAAGGTGACGGTGATTTTTCATCCGCCGATTGAGCCGAAGGATTTTGTCAGCCGTGAGTGCCTGATGGAAAAAGTGCGTGCTGCCATCGAAAGCGGACTGCCGGAGCAGTATCGACAACCGGCGACAGCTACTGCTGACGGCAGAGAACCGCAGGAAGGAACCGTATACGCCTGAAGATTCCTCTGTGAACCCTGTGTCCTATGTGGTCATTCTTTTTCCTTAGCCCGCACCGCTCGCGCGATTTCCGGCAGCCGAGGCAGGATTGCCGAATATTTCAGCCACAATTTATGATCGACTGCGGGAGCGCCGCTCACCAGCGCGCCAGCCGGGATGTCATGGGGTACGCCGCTTTGGGGCGTGACGATTGCGCCTTCTCCGACTTTGCAGTGGCCGACGACGCCGACTTGTCCGGTAAGAATCACCTTGTTGCCGATTTCCGAGGAGCCGCCTAGACCGACCTGCGCACACAGCAGGGCATCCTCGCCGACGTGGGATCCGTGGCCGACCTGTACGAGGTTGTCAACCTTCACGCCGCGTCCGATTCGGGTTTCGCCGACACTGGCGCGGTCGATGCACGAGTTGGCCTGCACTTCGACGTCATCTTCGATGACGACGGGCGCGGGCTGCGGAATTTTGTGCCAGCGTCCCTGCGACGTTTTTGCGAAGCCGAAGCCGTCCGCGCCAATTACAACGCCGTTTTGCAGGAGGACGTTATTGCCGATCCGGCAGTTCTCGCGTACGACGGCGTGGGCATGCGCGAAGAAATTGTGGCCGATCTTCGCTCCGCGATAGATGACCACGTGCGCCAGCAGCACGGCGTTCGCTCCGATCTCGACATTCTCGTCGATGACCACGTAGGGACCGAGGTGAGCGTTGCGTCCAATTTTCGCGCTGGGATGGATGATGGCTGTCGCATGAATTCCGGGAGCGTAGCGCAGCGGCTGATGGAAGAGTTCGAGAGCGCGGGCGAAGCTTTGGTAGGGATCGTCGACACGCAGCGTGGCGGCTGGGATTGCGGGAAAATTTTTGGCGACGATGACGGCTGCGGCCCTGGTGAGCCGCGCTGCGGGCGCGTATTTCTGATTGGCTACGAAGGTGATTTCTCCAGGGCCGGCTTGCTCGATGCCGTTCAGGCCGGTGATCTCGGTGTCGGCGGAGCCGTTGTCGAGGCGCGCGTTGAGGGCATGGGCGATCTGAGAAAGTTTCATGGTCGAGGGATGGACGCGAGTAAATCGTACACCAGTTCCAAAGTGGCCAATCTCAGACTGTCTTTGCCTGACATGTTTACCTTTTTATAACAGGGTACCCCCCTCCCCCCTTCAATCTTTAGAATCATGGAGTTAAGCATGTTTTGCGCCGCAAAATCTGCGTGACAAAGGACTTAGAGGTCAAAATCTAGATAACAAAGGAGTTATGGACCGATTTTTGGCCGACAGCCTCCTTGTTGCTATTACCCGGAGGTTGGCTGCTTGGATTTCGCCATCTCCGCACGTCGCCGCGTTTGCCACTGCGCACGGTTCCATTGTGCGCTTCCTGTGTTCCCGGTCAAGGTTGCTCGTCACAGGGAATGGATTTTTTTCTGCGGAAGGTTGTGGAAAAAGACTGTGCGGAAGGAAAACGTGACAGCGGGAGGCTCCCGCAAAATAAAAAACGGTGAACGTCCCGGCTGTTCTCGGGTTCCGGAATTGAGAGGAAGCGGTCGCGGCTGCGCGCGGTATGCAGAAAGGGCAATCGGTGGTGGCACGAGCAGGTTGATAAAGTGCAATTGATGAGCGGCCGTAAGGGCGATGCAGTCCGCTGGGCATGACAAACCGCATGGTACCGGCAGCATCGTACAAGCTCTTGCACAGAACGCAATGACGGGGCACACAATCCCGGAACGGGAAGGAAAAACACGCTGAGCCAGCCGCCCAGGCTGCGCCGGTGCGTACAACGTCTCAAATCACATGCACACACTGGGTCGCTGATGGCGGCAGAGCCTGGGCCGCCCGCCCCCTACAGAATGGAATGATCTGAAGTGTCTCCTGTATTGCCAGCAACAAAGAAGCTTCTAATATCACCGCAGAAACAACGCATAGTTGTTTCACTGGAGGGATGCGATGAGATTTCTGTTGGGACTCGTGACGGGTGTAGCGGTTGGAGTTCTCTATGCTCCGCAAGAGGGCTCAAAAACTCGAAAAATGGTGTCCGATCGAATCTCCGATTGGGTCGGTGAAACTGGTAACAAAGGAAATGATCTGGCGGAGTCAGGGGCTGCGGACACCGCTGTGGCTGAAGTCCTGAATACAGCTAGGCGGGACGAATTGATGAGCGTTGACGGCATAGGCAAGGGGAGAGCGAAGCGGATTATTAAAAATCGGCCTTATGAGAATGGAGAGCAGGTTGTGCAAGAGGGAGTACTGCCGGAAGAAACGCTGGAGAAGCTGAAGGAGCAACTTGTCGATCCCGGCCGAGACGTAGCCTAAACCATTTCCTGGGCAATTGGGTCAGCTATTCGGGAAAGGCGGAGCAAAGAGAAAGGATCATTTTCCATGGAACAGAATATACGAGCCGTTACAGATCGTCCTGGTGCAGATCGTCCTGGATCGGATTTCAGTTATGAACGCGGTAAGAGCGAGGCTCATTCTTCCGGCGTGTCCTGGGCTGCGGTTATCGGCGGGGCCTTCACAGGAGCGGCGCTGTCGTTAATTTTGTTGTCGCTGGGAACAGGCCTCGGACTGTCTTCGGTTTCGCCCTGGTCGAATACCGGCGCATCGGCCCAGACGATTGGCAGGGGAGCCATTGCATGGCTGATTTTTACTCAGATCGTGGCTTCGGCAATGGCGGGTTATCTTGCGGGGCGCCTGCGCACCAAGTGGGCCACGATTCATACCGATGAGGTTTATTTCCGGGATACTGCGAATGGCTTTTTTGCCTGGGCGGTTGGAATTGTCATGACCGCAGCATTCTTGGCATCGGCAGCCGCATCCATCATCGGTGGAACCGCGCAGCCGCCGGTACTTTCTGGGACAGCCGCGGCGGGCAAAACCGTACAGGCGGATGCCAACGATTACTTTGTCGATACCTTGTTCCGCTCGGACCACCCTGTTGTGGGCAACAGTGATGTCGTGGGACGTGAAGAGGCCGGTCGCATTCTTGCGCATGGTCTGAAACAAAACGATGTTTCCGCGGCGGACAAGAACTATCTGGCGCAGTTGGTGGCAGCGAGAACGGGCCTGAGCAAACCTGAAGCGGAACAGCGGGTTAATGAAGTAATTACCGACGCTCGTCAGAGTGCAGACGTCGCTCGCAAAGCACTAGCCCACTTGTCGTTATGGATGTTTATCGCGCTCCTAAGCGGGGCTTTCTGCGCCAGCTACGCCGCCACTATCGGAGGGAGACAGCGGGATCGCGTGAAGTATGTTTAGAGTTTCTGTCCGGAGTTTTCAGCGGTAGGATGTCAAACAGGGATTTTATGGGAGGATTCGAATGCGCTCAATTTTATTGTTGCTGTTAGGTGTGCCGCTTCCTATCGTCATCCTTATTGCGCTTTTCAGCCGTTAGTTCGTTACTTTACTGGCGGTCTCGCGACCATCGAGGTCGCACTGCCGGGGCGGGTGGCCCAGGCTTTGCCGGCATCAGCAACACAGTGGGGTGCCCCGTCCTTCGCGTTTTCTTGCGAAGGGCGGGTACCACGAAGGCTGATCCCGGAACGAAATCGTGGGCCATCCCTGATTCATCCGGACCACCCCGTACTCTTCGAGAAGATAGAACGATAACTGCTCCAGCGCCACTGCTCGGGCGTTTCCACCAATCCGCGCTTACCGGGTTGCGATGCAGATACTCAGTTTCTCCAGGCGCTTCTTCTTCGCCCATACATTGAAGTCATAGAAACGCGCCTGCCAGAACGCTCTGTGCTGGGGCTTGTTTCCAAACAGATTCCGTTGGCGCGGGTCTCTCCGTTTGCGCTTGGGCAACGAAGCGCGCGCCGTGCGCTGCTTCAACACTTGCATCACGGTCGAGGGGTTCCGAGCTCGGGTTCGGTCAAAAGAAGGTAGATGTGTTCCGGCATGACAACATATCCGACGACCACGAACCGGTAGCGCTGGCGCGTCTGTTCCAGAATCGAGAGGAAGAGGTCGCGACTGCGCGCGGTGCTCAGCAGAGGAATCGGCGGTAGCAGGAGCAGGTGATAAAGTGCAGGTGGTGAGCGCCGTAAGTGCGATGCAGTCCGCTAGGCATGACAAACCCATGGTATCGGCAGCATCGTACCCGCCCTTGCATAGAACGCAAGGACGGGGCACTCACAGTTCTGGAACGGGAACGGAAAACACGGAAGCCTGGGCCACCCGCCACCTACCGTATTGCTGATGGCAGCGAAATCGAAGGCTGGGCCACTCGTCCTGGGCCGCGCGCCCTAGTACTGCCTACTGAACGTTAAGAAATAAACTTGCTGTGTGATTCACCGATCCGCTGGTAGCCGTGACCGTAATCGCGAAGGAACCGTTTGGCGTTCCTGTTGTGATATTGAAGTCCACACTGTTCGAGGCGCCCCCGCCGGGCGAAGGGTTCGTAACGACGACTGGAATCTTTCCCAGCGTAGCAATGTCGTTCGTTGTGAGTTCGAGCGCGATCTGGCTGCTGGTATTAACTACGGACGGATGCTGAATTCCGCCATAGGTCACGACCGATGTTGAGATAAAACCAGAGCCGTTCAGGAGGACGGTAGGTGGGTAGATCGAACCAGCAGCGATCTGACCCGGAGACAACGATGTTATTGAGGGAGTCGGATTTGGCGTTGCCCCGCCCCCACCGCTCCCGCCTCCACCACTACCACCACCTACTCCTCCGCCACCGCCGCCGCAGCCGGGCAGCAACACTAGAATGCAGATTAGCAGGGCGACTCCAGTCGCCCGCTTGCGCGTTGCCAGACCGATCAAACAGGCACCTATCAGAAAGCCGGCTTCCGCAAGCCACAAGCGTTTGGGTGGTTCTGAAGAGGCGCGTAGCGCTTGGCCAATCGCCGCCGTGGTTATTGTCAGCGTGACGGTGCCCGTATTCGTTACCTGTGTAGGGCTGAAACTACAGGTGGCTTCGGCCGGAAGCCCAGTGCAAGTGAAGTTTCCGACTGTGCCGGTAAATCCATAAAGTGCATTGACGTTGAGCCCGAGTTGCTGCGTCTGCCCCGCGGTTATGGTCACGTTATTGCCGGCCGGGAACAAGATCGAAAAATCAGGGACTCCAATTTGGACATCGTTGCTGCCACTGTTGGCATAATTGCCGTCGCCCGAATATTGGAATGAGAAATCAATCGTCGAAGTTATGGTGACTTGGAGTGTTGCCTGCAGCGCCGAGTACCCGCTGCTGTCGGTCACGTGCGAGATAGTCGGGCTAGCACTAAGTACTCCATTGGTGCTGTAGAAGGTGAAGGTTCCCGTTGGAGGAAGATTTTTCTGCGTTGTGTCCACCAGTGCCGTCAGAGTTACGGTGGTTCCCGCGGGCACAACCTTCGCACTCGAAGTAAGAGTGGCCGTCGTCGGATACAGAACCGAGATGGAAGTCGCGGCACTTGAAGAAGACCCATAGTTATTGTCGCCGCTGTAAGAGGCGGTGATCGTTTTTGTTCCTGACGTTGTGAACGTCGGTTGGAAGAATGCGGTCAGCACCGCTCCTTGATTGGGCGAACCCGCCGTTCCTGAATACTGCGCGGTAACCGGAAGCGCTGTTCCGTTGGCGTACAACGTCACCACTCCAGTAGGCGCCATGCCCGAACTGGAGGATTGCACCGTAACATTGAAAAAGGTGCTCGATCCCGCAAGTATCGTCGAATTCGTGCCGGTTGGAGGTGGCATCGTGGTCGGCGCTGGGCTAATACTGATCGCGCTCGTAACTGTACTGGCGTTGAAGCTGTTGTCGCCTGCGTAGGCCGCGGTTACGGAATCGGTGCCGCCCGGAAGCTGAACGATCAGGTCTTCGAAATACCCGTAACTGTTCAGTGCGTAGGTTCCGGCATCGAGGGCGGTGCCGTTGTTGGTGAGGGTCACGCTCCCAGTTGGGCATGCGGTTGCGCCCGAGGCGGCAACTGGCGCACACATTTGTCCTGCCGCATTCTCTACATTCACGCGCAGGAGGTAGGGACTTCCATAGGTGGCTGTGCTTGTATTTTTGCTGAGAATGTTTCCGCTGGAATCAACCGTCACCAGAAAAGCTTGGGGCTGACTATTCTCTTTGTTCACTGTGACACTCACCGGTGTCGAATAGCTGCCGCCGTAGGTTCCATCCCCGGTGTAGTGGGAGATTACGCTGTAACTCCCCGCCGGCAGCAAACTCGTGCTGGCGCCGGCAGCCGTTGCACCTTTGCTCAGAGTGAACACGCCAAAAGCCTTTCCAGTGGTTGTTGCAGGGCTCGTGCTGATGAGCAGGGAAGCGACGCCTGTGGCGCTGGTAGGAGTGACGCCGATGTTCACGGGGACGGCCGTCCCATGGGTTACGCTGACAGGATTGCCGGAATTCAACTGCAAAGTAGCGGTTGTGGAAGTAAATTTGACGTTGCCCCAGTTGTCGACAAGATTGGCGGCGTCCACCGAGCCGAGACCGGTGGCGAGATCGTATCCGGTTCCGGTGCTGTATCCGGAGAGGACTCCGTAAGAATCGCCCGCCGTGGATACCGCGCAATTTGGACTGCCGTTGAAGCAGGGCATAGCGATGGTTGAGCCTGAGGGTACATCGTGAAACGGGTTCGGCGACTTACCCACTAGCTTGTACAGAACAAATCCGGGGACGCCTTGGGGTGCGCCCATCTTCTGATTGACCAAGGACATGATGCCGGCGAAGGCCGGGGACGCGACCGACGTTCCGCCGTATCCTGCAAAACTGTTCAAGCTACAGCCGCCGGTCTGATCCTGTTGGCAGATCAGGTAGAAACTGCCCAAAAAACCGTTGCTGGCGAAGAGAGAAACGTCGGGAAGGTCGCGCAGATTGTCGTTAGGAACGCCCGCGCCACTTTGCCAGGAAGGTTTGGCGTAACC
>Ga0073928_10003582_pt1 | contig 24332 bp, 20 predicted proteins | sample PaiPotPPA55metaG_FD_76969 | JGI IMG/M metagenome (GOLD analysis project Ga0073928, IMG submission 76969) | Iron sulfur acid spring bacterial and archeal communities from Banff, Canada, to study Microbial Dark Matter (Phase II) - Paint Pots PPA... ...
TCGATTCCTTGCCGCTCGGCTGCCGTAGGCACGGAAAAGACCTGAGTTGTGCCCAGGACCTGCCGGAAACCCTGATACTCGCCAAAATAAAATGTTTTTCCGCGGCCATCATAAATTCGCGGCAGCACGACCGGTCCCCCGTTGGTCACGCCAAACTCGTTGCGCGCAAAGGGTGGTATCCGGCGCGGATCGATGGCACTGGAATGGTCGAAAAAATTCCGCGCATCGAAGGCAGCGTTACGCACGAATTCGAACGCGCTTCCATGTACCTGATCCGCGCCGGACTTCGTGACCACGTTCGTGAATCCGGCCGCCCCGTGCCCGATCTCCGCCGGCATCACTCCGGAGCTCGATTGCACCTCCTGAATCGCATCGACGTTGAAGTTCGAGAAAGTCGCGCCGCCCAATTCCGGGTCGCTCGTATCCGCCCCATCCATCGCAAATACCGACGTGACCCCGCGCTGCCCATTCGTCGCAAATTGCTGAGTGAAGTTTGCCGCGCCATTCGTATCGGTCATCGTTCCGGCCGCCAGCAACAGCAACTTGCTGAAATCGCGCTCATTCAGCGGCAGGCTCGACACCTCACCGCTCGACAGATGTTGGCCGCCGCTGCCCTCGGGTGCGGCGGCTTCTCCTCCGGTCACCACGCGCACCACTTGTCCCTGGTTCGCCAGTTCAAGCGCCGCAACAAGCGTTACGCCATCCGAAATCACGACGGGGTTGGCGGCATTCCAGGTCTTGCCGTCATGCGTCACCCGCAGCGTATAGCTTCCGCCGGCGATTTCCACGAAGGCAAACTGTCCGCTGGCAGAGCTCTTCGCCGTATACTCGCGATCGCCCGAAACCGTATGCAACACGATCGCCGCGTCGCCCACAACGTGCCCCGCCGCATCTCGCAAAACGCCGTGCCACGACGCAATCTCCGCGGCGATACACCGGCTCCAGGGAGCAATTGCGAGCAGAAATGCAAAACAAATCGCGACACCGAGACGACGGAGGCCAGCCGGCATGGCACAGATTATAAGCCGGATCACACAGCGAAACCGCGTCTCTTCGACCAAGGTGATATCATTCGCCACTCAGAATCCGTCGCCATCGTTCCGGCAGATGCTGCAGTAATCTCGTCGACGTATGCCCGCCATTGTTCGCGGAAAATTGCCCAAAAATCGCCTGGCGCGCGATAATGGGCGGCGTCGCCATGGAGACCCGGATGACCCCGACGAAAGCGATCTCGCGCCGCTCGTTTCTGACCAAAACCGCTACAACTGCGGCTGCCATCACCATCGTTCCCAGGTACGTGCTTGGCCGCGGCTTCGTTCCACCCAGTGACACGCTGAACATCGCGGGCGTCGGCGTTGGCGGCATGGGCCGCGCCAACCTCATCAATCTCTCCAGTCAAAATATCGTGGCTCTTTGCGATGTGGATTGGGGCTACGCCGGCAAATCGCTCGATCACCTCGACACCGAAATTCCCGCGCTGCAAAAGCGCCTCGAAGATTCGGCGACTGCAACACCGCAACAATCGCCCGCGCAACCGGGCCAACCGCCGCCTCAACCGTTCGACCGGGACAAAGCAAAAGTCCGTCTCGACCGCATGATCCGGCTGAAAAACGATCTTCTCCCCAAGGCCAAGCGCTACCAGGACTACCGCGAAATGCTCGAGAAACAAAAGGATATCGACGCGGTCTTCGTCGCCACGCCCGATCACATGCACGCCACGATCGCTCTCGCGGCAATGGATCTAGGCAAGCACGTGTACGTGCAAAAGCCTCTCACATGGTCGGTCGCGGAAGCGCGCCGACTATCGCAGCGCGCCGCGGAAACCAAAGTCGCCACGCAGATGGGTAATCAGGGTCATTCACTTGACGACGCCCGCACCGCCGTCGAGTACGTGCAATCCGGCGCGATCGGCGAGGTCCGCGAAATTCACATTTGGACCAACCGCCCGCTGGGTTTCTGGCCACAAGGCGTGCCGCGTCCCGAGCCTCTGAAAGATCCGTCGCAGCCTCTGGGATGGAGCGGTCGCGACGTCAACACCCGCATCGCCGCCATGCTGTCCGCTGAGGCGACTCCTGTGCCGCCCGATCTCAACTGGAATCTCTTCCTCGGCGTCTCCCCCGTCGTGCCCTATCACCCGATCTATCACCCGTTCAATTGGCGCGGCTGGGTCGATTGGGGTGTCGGCGCCATCGGCGATATGGGCGCGCACCTGATCGACCACTCGATGTGGGCGCTCAACCTCGGATTTCCCACCTCGATCGAGACCGTATCGACGCCCTTCAACGCGGCCTCCTATCCGCTCGCCACGCAGACCTTCTACGATTTCCCGGCGCGCGGTTCGATGCCGCCGGTGAAGCTCATCTGGTACGACGGCGGCCTCCTTCCGCCCAAGCCCGCGGAACTCGGCGACGAAGAATTGAACAAAGGCGGCGGCGCGCTGCTCATCGGCAGCAAGGGCAAGCTCCTGCACGACACGTACGGCATGCACCCTCGCCTGCTGCCGAAATCGCTGCACGACTCCGTCGGCAAGCCACCACAAACGCTTCCCCGCATCCCGCACGAGGATCACGAAATGAACTGGGTGGCGGCTGCCAAGGGAGCGACGCAAGCCTCCTGCCCGTTCGAGTACGCCTCGCGCCTGACCGAAGTAATGTTGTTGGGCGTAGTAGCCCTGCGCGCCGGCAAAAAAATCGAATACGACGGCGCCAACATGCGCGTAACAAACGTCCCCGCCGCCAACGACTATCTCCAGCGTCAACCCCGCACGGGCTGGTAAATAATGAGTCGTGACAAGTAACTGGTAGCGCCGGCATCCTGCCGGCTTCTTAGCGATCGTAGTGAACACGGAACTCTTTTGCCCGCCTCGAAGCGTTCGCCCGAGGTTACCCGGCCCTCGCCGCAGCCGCCGGATCCGACCATCCAACGGTCCATTTTTTGCTTTCCCATGCTGTAACATCACACCTGTGAAGCCGTTCGAACTGCTTAGCCGAGCATTGAGTCCAGACGGCACCGTCCTGAAGCTGGTCCGCCGCGGCGACGAATACATCATTCTCGCCGACGACAAGACCCTCATGTCCAGCCGCATGCACGGCTCGGAGGAGGCACTCGCCGAGTTTGCGTGCCGGCAGGCGCGGACGTTGGAGAAACCCGTGGTGCTCGTTGGCGGCCTCGGTATGGGTTTCACTCTGCGCACGACGCTCGATCTCCTCCCTCTCCGCGCGAAGGTTGTCGTTGCGGAGCTGGTGCCCGCGGTCGTGGAGTGGAATCTTGGCCCACTCGGCCCGCTGGCCGCAGAACCGCTAAAGGACCCGCGTGTTCAGGTGGACACCAATGACGTTGCCGTCACACTGCGCTCTCGCCCCGGGCACTTCGATGCCGTCTTGCTCGACATAGACAACAGCCCAGACGCATTTACCGCTTCGACTAACGCCAAGCTATACGACGACCGGGGAATCGCCGCCGCATTTGCGGCCCTTAAGATAAACGGGATGCTCGCCGTCTGGTCGGCCCGAGACGACCGAAAATTCGAACAGCGCCTGCGCCACGGCGGGTTCGCCGTCAAAGTCGAACACGTGCGCGCTCGCCTGAAAAAGGGCGGACCGCGCCACACCATCTTCCTGGCCCACAAATCCACGCTGGCGTGACATCACGTACGCCCCTCGTTGTACGGGCGCAGGATTCCTGCGCCCCACCTTGCCCGGGCCATCCCTCGTAGACACAGCCACGTTCCGTCATGGCAACATCAATCCGCCGCTAGGTATGGAGCGATGGGTCGATTCCCCTTGCTTACCGAGAGAAGTTTTCGTATACTCCCCTAGGAAACCGATATGAGCAAACCCAACGACCTCGTCCAAGGCACCCTCGACTTGCTCCTCCTCAAAATCCTCGCTCTCGAGCCCCTTCACGGCTGGGCCATCAGTCTTCGCCTGAAATCCATCTCCGGAGACGTGCTGCAGGTCAGCGAAGGATCGCTTTACCCGGCATTGCATAAGTTGGAGCAGGAAGGCTGGATCACCGCCGAGTGGAAGCAAACCGAAAATAATCGCCGCGCAAAATTCTACTCGCTCACACGTCTTGGCAAGAAGCAGCTCGAATCGGAAGCCGCGAACTGGCAGCGGTTATCGTCCGCGATCTCGCAGGTCGTCCAGCTTTCGGAGATTTAGGAGAAGTTATGCGCATGGAACACTGGTGGTTCACGGCCCCGTTGAAACTGAAGTCGCTTCTGTTCAGCCGCAAGGCGGAGCGCGAGCTCGATGAAGAGCTCAAGTTTCACCTCGAACGCAAAATCGAGGAAGGCATCGCCAATGGCCTTTCCCCAAAGGAAGCCCGCTACGCGGCAATGCGAGCGATGGACGGCCTGGAGCAGCGCAAAGAGCAGATGCGCGACATGCGCGGCCTTCACTGGCTGACCGATTTCGTCGACGACGTGCGCTATGCGATCCGTAGCCTGCAACGCACACCCGGACTCGCCGTATTCGTGGTGCTTACTCTGGCGCTGGGAATCGGGATGGTCTCCGCCACGTTCAGCATGGTGGACGCGGTGATCTTCCGGCCGTACCCGGTGCCCCACCCCAGCGGCGTGGTCACGCTGGTAAGCACGACGCACGACATCAGCGTCGACAATTTTTCCTATCGCGAATACCTCGACATCCGCGACAAGACCAAGAGCTACGACGGTGTGATCGCCAACAAAGATATGGAAGCGGTCGGCTTCAGCGCCGAACCCAAAGCTACGCCGCGGGTCAAGGGCGGAATGCTGGTTTCCGGTAACTTCTTCCGCATGCTCGGCGTGGAGCCGCGCCTGGGTCGCGGTTTTCGCGAGGACGAAGATCAGGTGCCGGGTCGCGATGCCGTGGTCGTGCTCGGGCCCGACTTCTGGAAGCACGAATTTGCCAGCAACCCGGGCGTCATCGGCAAGCAGATTCGCCTCAATGGCGCGAACTTCACCGTCATTGGTGTCGCGCCGGAAACGTTCCCAGGGATGCAAATATTCGCGCATCCCGACTTCTATGCCCCGCTGGCGATGGCGCGCGTGTTTTCGACCAACCGCCAGAAGAATTTCTTCGAAGACCGCGACGATCGCGAGTTGAATGTAAAAGCGCGTTTGAAGCCAGGCACGACGCTGCAGCAGGCGCAGAATGAACTCGCGGTGCTGGCGAAAAATTTCGAAAGTGAATATCCAAAGCTCAATCACAACCGCGGCGCGGCCGTGCACACGCAGTTCGAAATGCGCACCCAAAACGACGACGTCAACTGGAAATTTGCCGTGATCATGGTGATCCTGTCGCTCGCGGTCCTGCTGGTCGCGTGCACCAACGTTGCCGGACTCCTATTGAGTCGCGCCCGCTCGCGAACCCGCGAAATCGCGGTTCGGCTGGCGATCGGCGCCGGTCGTTTTCGCCTCATCCGCTTGTTGTTGACCGAGAGCCTGATTCTCGCGGGCTTGGGTGGATTGGCCGGGGTCCTTATCGGATACAACCTCCTGGAGGGTTTCCACACGCATCAAGCCGAAATATTTATGACCGATTTGCCGATGACGATGCCGTTCCGCATGGACACCCGCGTGCTCCTCGCATGCCTCGTGCTCTCCGTCTTGAGCGCGCTCCTGTGCGGCCTGGTGCCGGCGCTCCAGAGCACGCGTCCAGACCTGGTGAATGGGCTCAAGTCGGCCGACGTCGACGTGCCCGGGCGCAAACGCCTGTGGGGCCGAAACGTATTGGTGGTGGCCCAGGTTGCCGCGTCCTTGATGCTGTTGACGGCGGCGTTCTTGATGGTGCGGGGTTTCCAGCATGCCGCGCTGGAGACCACCGGTTTCGCGAAAGACCATCTGCTGATGACCAGCTTCGATCCGCGTCTGGTGCAGTACAGCCCGGCCCAGACGCAGCAATTTTATAAGCTGCTGGCCCAGCGCATGCCGCAAGTGCCCGGAGTCCAGAGCGCGGCTCTGACGCAGAACGTTCCGGTCGGGCAGGACTTCTTCGACTTTGACGGCGTGGCCTTCGTGCCGGAAGGTTTTCAGATGCCCGCCGATCGCGATAATTTCAGTTCGATGATGGACACCATTGATGAAGGCTACTTCCAGACTATGGGGATTTCGATTTTACATGGCCGTGGTTTCCTGGCATCAGACATCGCCGAGGCGCCGCGCGTCGCCGTCGTAAATGAGCAGTTCGCGAAACACTATTGGCCCGGAGCGGATGCGGTAGGGAAACACATCCGGCTCGAAAGCAGCGGCGGCACGCCGGTGGAGGTTGTAGGCGTCGCGCAGACCATCAAGTATCAAACAACCAGCGAAAAGCCGGTGGATTTCCTGTATATGCCGCTCGCCCAGCATCCGATCGCGCGAATGACCTTGATGCTGCGGTCGACCGGCGATCCGCTGCAATTGGTCAACCCAGTGAAGGATGTTGTCCGGACCCTCAATCCGAATCTGCCCATGCTCGAGACGCGCGCCTATGAAGAGTACTACCTGAACAAAGCTGTGAAAGCGCCACGCACAGCCAGCGACCTGGTGGCTGCCATGGGCGTCGTGGGCCTCGTGCTGGCCGTCGCCGGTCTGTATGGACTGGTGGCCTACAACGTGAGCCGCCGAACCCGAGAGATCGGCATCCGCATGGCCTTAGGAGCGGCAGGTTCGGACGTGCTGCGGCTTATGATGGGCAAAGGCCTCCTGCTGGTCGGGATAGGAACGGCGATCGGCCTGGTGATGGGCTTCGGCCTGGAGCGGCTCATGAATTCCATGCTGTTCGACGCCGGCGGAGTCGACATCCTCGCCTACGTAATCGTCGTGCCATCAATGTTCCTAGTAACCATGCTGGCAGCCTACATCCCCGCGCGAAGAGCCTCACGCATCGCGCCAACCCAAGCCCTGCGCTACGAGTAAGGGGTCGAAGCTTCAGCTCCGACATAACCGCCGCACCCGCCAGTTTTGAGCGTCGTGATGGGTAACTGGTAGCGCCGGCATCCTGCCGGCTCCGGGGCTGGCTCAACATCGGCGCGCCCAGCAAGCACCGAGCAACCCGCCCTCTTTCAGGGAATCGGAGCTTCAGCTCCGACATGCCGCCTCCCCGCCCGTCATTCCGAACGGAGCAGCCCGATTTTTTCTCACCCTTCGCTCCTGCGAAGGGTCGGGCTGCGCAGAGAGGAATCTCTCTTCTCCCTCCCCGGCCAGCTGAAATCGCGAAGAATAATCTCGCCGGTTTTGGGGGTCGGAGCTTCAGCTCCGACATGACCGCCGCACCCGCAACGGGCTTTAGCCCCTGAAGAAACTGCCCTTTGTGCTCTCTAGTCTGTTTATTGCCGAAGTAGCAAATTAACCGCTGGCGTCGGATAATGGTTTTTACACAAATTTACACTGGCAGTTTGCGACAGTTTCGCAACCAGAGAATATCAGGCCCATGGCCGAATCCACTTCGCTTGGTGCAGACGCTTTTGTTCGTTCCATTGGAATTAATAAGGCGACACCCCACGCTCTTTTTCTAGGCGCGGGCGCTTCTATAACTTCCGGCGTTCCGTCAGCGGCTAGTTGCATCTGGGAATGGAAGCGTTCGATCTTCCTGACCAATAATCCTGGATTGGAAGCCCAATTCTCCGAGCTATCTTTGCCTTCTGTTCGATCCAAAATTCAGCGATGGTTGGACAGCCAACGTAAGTATCCTGCAAATGGCGCTGACGACGAATACGGCTTCTACATTCAGGAGTGCTTTCCAATTACCGACGATCGGACCGCATTCTTTCACGACAGAGTACGCCGCGCGAGTCCCCACGTAGGGTATCGACTGCTTATAAAGCTGGCGGAAGCTGGCCTGATTTCAACAGTGTGGACACCCAATTTCGACGGATTAGTGGCCAAAGCCACGGCGAACTCGACGAGAATCGTCCCAATCGAAATCGGAATAGACTGTCAGGAACGGCTTCCACGCAAACCACGGCGAAGTGAACTTCTGTGCATCTCGCTTCATGGGGATTATCGATACGACCGTCTGAAGAACACAAGTGAGGAGATCCAAAACCAGGAGGCGACGCTTCGTGCTGCTCTTGTCGCGGAACTTCAAAACACGCCCCTGATCGTAATTGGATACAGCGGGAGAGACGCTTCTTTGATGGATGCTTTAGAAGACGCTTACGGTCGTGCGGGAACAGGAACACTCTATTGGTGTGGTTTCGGGGATGCACCGGCTTCGCCCCGAATCATTAGGCTAATCGAACGAGCGCGGGCCGCGGGCCGAAGCGCCTACCACGTTTCATCAAACGGCTTCGATGATTTGATGTTACGGATATCGCTACATTCTCTCCCGCCGGCCGAAATGGAAGAAGCTCGGGAGGTCTTGCGGCTCGAAGAGCAGCGCTCGGGAGATGTGCGAGCCGACTTTTATCTCCCGGAACTCCCAACGTGCGGCTTAATTAAGAGCAACGCGTTCGCTTTCACGCCGCCCGGTGAGATTTATGAATTCACCCTCGTTAAATGGCCTGAAGAAAATGTCTGGGCATACTTTAAGGAGAGGACCAATGAAAGACCACTCGTCGCTGGCCCATTCAGGAAAAAAGGATATGCGTTTGGAACGATCGACGACATTCGCTTAGCGTTCGGTCGGAATGTGGGTGACAAGGTTGAACGAGTGCCCATCAATGAAAATGATCTCGCATCTGAAGACGGGGTACTAAGCTCTCTCATCCGAAGTGCTCTCATTAAAGCGTTCGCTCAGCGCGCAGACCTAAGTAATGACGGTCGATCCCTCCTATGGAAGAAAGGGGCGCGAGAACGTCGTAAGTATCTCGATAGAGATTTTCTGATCCATGACGCGATTGTTGTTTATCTGAGGCGATTCGCTGGTAGGAATTACGTAGTTCTGAAGCCAACGGTAAAAATTGAGAGCCCCCAAGGCCTTGAGGTACCCGAGGAAGCCGCACGGGCCTTGAAGATAGCCATCCTAGGATGGCAGCACAATGCTGAATTCAATCAAGCCGTTGAGGAATGGCGCAAGATTCTGCTTGAACGCGAGCGCTATGAGTTTCCGAGTGAAAGTGGGTCGCCCTTCAGATTCCAAATCCAGAGGACGCCACTACTGGCACGGGTTACAAGCCGAGATAAAACCAGGCAAATACAAATTCAACAAAAGTATACGAGCAGTGGCACCCAGGTCGCTGTCGAACTGCCAGAGCCGATGCTTATCTATTCGAATCGGCAGGCGACGGGACAAATCACAGATGCGCATCCCGTCAGAGGAATCCTACAGAACAGACCCTTTGACTTCCCGCTAACGAGCCGGCAACTGGCCCCGAACATCCAGGTGGGTGTCATTTGTCCGGGACAAGAGGCGAGGAGTTTGAGCGAATACCTACGCAGCCTTCAGACGTCCACCAAAGCAGGAAAGTTCGAAGCTGATTACTTGCCCGAATTCCCTGGATTCCAAAATGCCTTCGGAACGGCCTTACAAATACCACAACCGGGCGACACTCTGTGGGTAGCTTGCCCGGACGTCGATCCGAACCTTAATCAGGCTCAAGGCGCGCTCGAAATCAGCCGACACATTACACAATGTCTTTCGACGCTTAAGGCTGCGGCGGCGCCTAGCGTCACGATTGTTTTCATTCCACGTCGATGGGCGAAGTGGCGCGGCTATGAAACAGAGTCAGAACGGTTCGATTTGCACAATTTTGTGAAGGCCTTTTGCGTTCCGCAGGGAATCTCCACGCAATTTCTCGAAGAGGAGACTCTGTCCGATAGTCTCCAGTGCCGCATTCGCTGGTGGTTATCACTTGCGATATACGTTAAAAGCATGCGGACCCCTTGGATCCTCGAGTCTCTCGACACCGATTCGGCATTCGTTGGATTGGGGATGAGCCTAGATCGCAAGGCTCGCAAAGGCAGTCAAGTGATTCTGGGGTGCAGCCATCTTTATAACGCTCAGGGACAAGGCTTGCAGTTTCGCCTCAGCAAGATAGAGAATCCGATTGTCCGGCGTCGAAATGCCTTTATGTCCTTCGACGATGCCCGTCGAGTGGGAGAAACAATTCGTCAGCTATTTTGGGAATCGCGATTCCGTTTGCCGGAGCGCGTCGTAATCCACAAACTAACTCCTTTCCTGGAAGAGGAACGGAAAGGACTGCAGGCCGGGCTAGGCGGAGTGAAGGAGATCGATTTGCTGGAGATCTACGTAGACGATGCCCTAAGGTACCTCTCCTCGATTCCCCAGCGCGACGGGTCCTTCAAGGAAGACAGATTCCCTATGAAGCGTGGCACGTTACTGAAGCTCTCGCCTGACGCCGCGTTACTGTGGGTACACGGAGTGTCAAACGTCGTCGACAGTCGCCGTGGCTATTATCAGGGAAAACGGCGCATACCAGCTCCCGTGGTGGTAAAACGTCACGCTGGCAGGTCTGACCTAACCATGGTGGGAGAGGAAATACTTGGATTGTCGAAGATGAATTGGAACAGTTTCGATTTGTACACAAAAATGCCAGCAACAATCGAATCGTCACGACAAATCGCGAGGATTGGATCATTGCTGGAGAGATTCGGCTCGTCTTCCTATGACTATAGGCTGTTCATGTGAAGTGCCCTTCGATATCCCCACGTTCCGACCTAAGCCTTCAACTTCCGACCCCGGCCTCTGATACTATCCCCGACTTGCAACGTGCGGAGGGTTGATGGCCTTTAGCCAACGGCTAGGCGAAATTCGCGACGGGTTCGAGCGGCCCTTTTGGGTCGCCAACGTCAGCGAGATCTTCGAGCGGCTTTCCTACTACGGCGCCTTCTCCTCCCTGGCGGTCTACCTTCAGGAGAAGCTGAATTTTTCCACCGAGCAGACCGGCACGCTGACCGGAATCTTCGGCGGGATGGTCTGGTTTCTGGCGATTTTCGGTGGAGCGATCGCCGACCGTCTCGGCTTTCGCCGCGCGCTGTCCCTCGCCTATCTGATCCTCGCGGCTGCTTACTTTCTGATCGGTTCGGTCGGGGCGTCGTGGCTCGCGCCAATTCGCAATGCGGTGCCGCTCGGCTTGTTCGTCGGCTTTATTTTAATTTTACCCGCTCTCGGCGTGTCGCTCGTGAAGCCCTGCGTGGTGGGAACGACGGCGCGCGCTTCCAAAGAAAACGTCCGCTCCATCGGCTATTCCATTTACTACACGATGGTGAACATCGGCGGCGCGGCGGGTCCCTACGTCGCCGATTGGGCCCACCAGAAGCTCGGCATCGAAAAGGTGTTTCGCGTTTCGGCGCTCAGCGTCTTCGCGATGTTCTTTCTAGTGCTGCTCTTGTTTCGCGAGCCGAAGCGCGTAGCCGGCGAGCCGCTGCCCAGCATTCTCAACACACTCCGCAATTTTATGGTGGTCGTCAGCAATCCCAAGTTCATGCTGTTTCTGCTGATCTTCACCGGATACTGGATCGTTTTCTGGCAGCAGTACATCACCCTCCCGGGCTACGTGCACGCGTACATCGATCCCGGCGCTCGTGTCGAGCGCATCCTGATTACCGACGCGGCTGCGGTCATCGCTCTGACCCTCCTCGTGAATTACTTGACGCGCGGCATCCCCGCGTTTAGCGCGATCATCCTCGGAACCTTGATCACTTCCCTGTCGTGGCTGATCCTCGCCTTCCACCCCACGGTTCTGGCCTGCTACCTCTCCATCTTCGTGCTCGCGCTAGGCGAAATCATTCACCAGCCGCGGTATTACGAATATATTTCGCGCTTGGCCCCGCCAGGCCAGCAAGGCACCTACATGGGTTTCGCATTTCTCCCGCTCGGCATTGGCTCGCTGGTAGGTGGCTGGTTCGGCGGGACCGTGATGCACCACTTCGGCGAAGTGACTCACCATCCCGAGCGCGCCTGGTGGATGATCACCGGCGTAGGCGTCCTGACCGCGCTACTGCTCTTAATTTACGATCGCACCGTCAAGCCGTCGAAGGGGTCGGAGCTTTAGAGTCTGTGTGAGAACTCCGGTTTTCGTCAGGGCACGGCTTCAGCCGTGCCGTAACTGAAGCCGAATCAACAAGGCTTTAGCCGCTGAGGGCTTCTTCTCTGAGTTCTCACACAGACTCTTTAGCTCCGACATAAAGCCGGTACTGTTAATGGGCTTTAGCCTCTGGGGAACCCTTCCTCGTTCGCCGTATTTCTCCACGACCGCATTCGTCAAGCAGCGGGAAACACTTAACTCATCCCGACAACCGCTCGCCCCTTAATTCCTACCATTCGCTGTATAGCACTTAGTTAATTAACACTCGCGTGCTATTCTCCCCTGTGTATGTCGAATCCGATTCTTCGCGGTTCCAGTATGGGTTCCTTACCACGTCACTCGACGCAGCCGTTGGCCTGCACCCAGTTCATCCAGTCGGTTTTCCCCGTCTCGCTAAGTCGCCCAGAATGAACACTTGCAAAACTCTATCAAAACAAGCCACTTTAACCATCTTTAGAATGAATACTTACAAAAAACCAGGGGGAGGGTCGATTATCGTTAACTAGCAATTGAAAACCTGAATTCGTGCGGCCGATAGAAGGGCACGGGGTTTAGCTGTGCAGCAATGCTTCCTTCCATTACGGCTTTAGCCGCTCTGCGAGGGTCGGTGGACTTTCAACTGTCGACTGTCGACTTACTTCAATTCACCATGCGGCGGAGGGAATCCAATGCATCCCGAGCGAGCGCATAACGCGGCTCGATCTCCAGCGCCTTCTGGAAACACTCTGTAGCCTTCGCGTACATCTCCTTGCCGAGATAGGCGCGGCCAAGATTGTAGTGCGGGAAATGACGCGGCTCGTAGCGGGCCGCTTCCACCGCGCGATCCAGCCAGGGGATCGCTTCATCGAAGCGGTCCAGTTCGATCAAATATGCTCCGATGTCGTTGTACGGATTGCCGAACTCGGGATCGATTTCTATCGCGCGCTTGCATTCGGCGATGGCTTCGTCCAGCCGACCCTGAAAATGGTAGGTCCAGCCTAAAAAAGTGTGCGCTTCCGCGGTTGGATAGAGGTCCAGCGATGACTGGTAGAGCTCCACGGCGCGGTCGTAATCGCCTTCCATTTGTGCTTGATACGCGTCCTGGAGCACTTCCCAGGCGCGCGAGAGGGTTTCCTGGCTCATGATTTACGATTGTTACCACATGGTGTTGCAGGGGTCAAAAGTACGAAGGTGCAGCGCGTGTGCTAGGGGGAACCTGTCCTTTGTACCGGGGTTGGAGTGGAAATTGGGGGCCTGAACGTGGACAATGGGGGGACTCGCATACGGCAGTCCAGGGGGAATCGTGAACCGTAATTTTGTCGTTCTTGGAATTGCAGTGCTGGCAGTATCCGGAGCGGTTTTTGCGCAGGATCCGGACGCAAAACCTCCCGCCAAGAAGTCCACGGGAGGCGGCTCGGCTGCGGCCGCCGCACGCGGCAAGGACGTGTTCGACAAGAAATGCGGTGTGTGTCACTACGCGGACAGTGACGCGAAAAAGATCGGCCCTGGTTTGAAGGGAATCGGCAAGCGCGGAACCTTCAGCGTGAACAACAACAAGGTGACCGACGAATCTCTGCGAACCTGGATTGAAAATGGCGACAACCTGATGCCGCCCTTCAAGGATGTGCTCGACGCGGGGCAGATCAAGGATGTCGTCGCGTACGTCAAGACGCTGTAGGCGTCGCCGAGCCCTCCGCGGGCACCACAGACGTGAGCGGCGGCTATGCGAGGCGGACCATCCGCTGTGAAGTTGAATGCCGCGCACAGACAATAGCCGCATAGACAAAAGTGTCTGTGCTACACAAAAAAGCCCTCCGGTGCGATGTGCGACACGCAACGGAGGGCAAACTTGACCGATGCAGCTACTCACTTGGCCCAGCTACTGTTGCGCTGGCCGAAAAAGCAGCGCCGGTTCTGGGAGACGGCGACCGCAAATTTCGCGCGCTTTTTTCAGGGCCCGATCCTCGCAGCGCGAGGAATCTACTTCAGGACCGCATCCTTGAGCGCCTTGGACGGGCGCAGGCGGACCACGGTCTTCGCCTTGATTTTGATCGCCTCACCCGTTTGCGGATTGCGACCCATGCGCGCCTTGCGGTGCGCCTTGACGACGCGGCCGATTCCCGGAATCACGAACTTGCCCGCGCCACCCTTGGCTTCCTTCACCGCGAGCTTGAAAAGCTCGTCAAAGAAGAGCGCTGCGGTTTTCTTCGGTGTGCCGGCTTTCTCGGCGATATGCGAAACGACCTTCGTCTTGCTCAAAGGCTTGGCTGCCATCTAGTATTCTTATCCTCCTGATTTTATCAATGCGCCTCGAAAGAAATTTCGAGACCAGCCGCGAGATTCTCCCCCTCAAAATTCCACGAAAGACTCGGGCCGCATTGCACTATAGCCAAGGGATTCGCAGAACGCAAGCGACAAACCTCAAAAAAGGCCGGAAACACGGGGGTTTTTTTAGGGTAGCGCGTGGAAACACTGATTCCAAGCGGGTTTTCCACAGGTCGTTGAAGGATGCAGTCTTCCAGACAGGCCTCAAGAAGCGATCGGCGGCTTGTGCTATGCTCGCGAATTGTCCGATAAATCGAGGAGAAAACGGGATGAGTGTGGTGAATTGGAGTGATTTGGAGCAGCGTTTTGGAGCGTCGATGAAGCTGACGCGACGGCCCGTGGCAGTTGCGTTTCTGGATTCAGCGCCCGCCAACGTCGCGCAGTTTTCGGGGACGGAACCTTCCGGGTGCAGTTTCTGGCGTTTGGCCGCGGCTGGGCGCGTGTTTTACACCGTTCCGGAAAATCACTTCAATTGTGCTGTCGGCGCTTACACGCACCATATCGCGTTGTCTCCCGAGCGTGAGAAAGAGACCGAGCAGACGTTGAAGATGATGTTCGAGTTGGGTTACGTGAAGCCGGAAGAGATTCCGCAGATTCCGCGACTGGCGAAAGCGCCCGCGGCAATCGTTTACGCGCCGCTGGGAGAATCGCCGGTTGAGCCGGATGTGGTTTTGTTCGCTTGCAAGCCTTCGGCGGCGATGCTGATTCATGAGGCGGCGGGCCGCGCGGGCGTCGGCAGCGGGATACCAGCACTGGGCCGGCCGACGTGCATGGCGCTGCCTGCCGCATTGCAGCATGGTTCGATTCTGAGTTTGGGTTGCATTGGGAATCGCGTTTATACGGGGTTGGGCGAGGATGAGATGTACCTGGTTTTGCGCGGGAGAGATCTGGCGGCGGTTGCTGATGCGCTCGGCGTCATCACGAGTGCGAATGCGGCGTTGAACGATTACGCTCAGGGGCGGCGTTCGCAGTTGGCTACGATTTGAAGCGAGCGGCTCTTAATGACTGGAGAGGGCGCCGATACTTCGCTCTAGAGCACATGCGATAAACCATGGCGTACCTGGGGAAGAATGGGCGATGTTTACTCTAAATCCCGCCGTCTCGGAGACGGCGGCTACAGAAGCGGCGGAGGAAACTGGTTGCCATTGACGCAGCTACAGCGTGGCGAGGTCGGAGTAGAAGTGGGCTATGGCTTTGATGCCGCTGAAATAATTTTCCAGGGCTAGATGCTCGTCGGGGGCGTGGGCGTTTTCGTCGGGGAGGCCGAAGCCGATCAGGACGCACGGAACTTTGAAGGTGTCGTGCATTTGGGTTACGAAGGGAATGGAGCCGCCTTCGCGGATGAATACGGCTTTCTTGCCGAAACCTTTTTCGAGCGCGGATTGAGCCTTCGCGAAAATGGGGTCGTGATAGGGCGCGGTCCACGGTTTGCCGGTGCTGAGCACTTCGAATTTGCAGGTTACCGTCTTAGGCAGCAGCTTACGGATTTGTTTTTCAACGAGCCTGGCAATCTTGTGCGGATCCTGATTCGGGACCAGGCGAGTGGAGAATTTTGCGAAGGCTTTGGAGGGAATCACGGTCTTGGCACCTTCGCCCTGGTAGCCGCCCCAGATGCCATTGAGTTCCAGAGTTGGGCGAATCCACAAGCGCTCCACGGTTGTGAATCCGGTTTCACCGACGTAGGCAGGAGCGCCGACGGCTTTCTCGAAATCTCTCTTTTTCCAGGGCAGCGCGTTCAACGCCTTGCGTTCGGCGGCCGAGACTTTGGCCACGTCATCGTAAAAGCCGGGGATGAGAGCATGGAAATTCTTGTCGTGCAGCTTGGCGAATAGTTCGGTCAAAATCGTGAGCGGATTGGGGACCGCTCCGCCGTACACACCAGAATGCAAATCGCGCGCGGGGCCGGTCAATTCGACCTGGTAGTAGTTCATGCCACGCAAACCATAGGTGATGGACGGGACGCCTTTGGCGAGCATGGAAGTGTCGGAGACGACGAGCGCATCGGCTTTGAGCTTTTCTTTGTTCTTTTGAACGTGATCCCACAGGCTTATGCTGCCGACTTCTTCTTCGCCCTCAATCAAGACTTTAATGTTGACGGGGAACTTTCCATTGACGTGCTGCAAAGCCTCCAAGGCCTTGATGTGGATGTGCACCTGGCCTTTATCGTCGGCAGTGCCACGCCCGAATAGATTGCCGTCGCGGACGGTGGGGTCAAAAGCGGGAGAAGTCCAGAGGTCGAGAGGTTCGGGAGGTTGCACGTCGTAGTGGCCGTAGAAAAGGACAGTAGGCTTGCCAGGGGCCTCGAGGGATTCCGCATAGACCAAGGGGTGAAGATTTGTGGGCACGACCTGAACCGTTTTAAATCCGGCGGAAGAGAGTTTGTCGGCCACCCAGCGGGCGGCGCGCTCGATATCGGGTTTGTGCTCGCTTTTGGCGCTGACGCTGGGGATGCGGAGGAATTCGCACAGCTCCGCCAGATGCCGGTCGCGGCAACTTTCGATAAATTCTGCAAGGTTCATGTTCGATCCCAAGAGTGCAAGTCCCTTCCGGTAAGAATTCGTCTCAAATATTTCGAGTATTGCGGCCGTGGTAAGAGTGCACCGAAACGCTTCGAAGGTTTCCGAAGCCGCTTAGAAGTATTTTAGGGCTGCGGGGGCTTTTGGCACAAGCAAACGGAGCATTTTGTAAGGACATTCTACATGCTGTGTTCGGTGTGCGCTGGCGTACTTTTGGAGCACATAAGCCTGCTGGGTATGCGACGCGCCCTCCAAATAGGCCTCGACGGCTGGAGTCGGTAGAGACGCAAACGCTTACGGCAAGGCTGAAGCGGGCTGGGGAAAATCCGAGGGGAGATTGTGCTTAAGTTAACGCCGGGCGGGGCCCTTCGAAGCTCAGGGTAAACAAGCCCCGCCCCTCCACAGCTGTCCAGGAGGTAGTCGAGAATCGCGCTCAGGAGATTGCTGAAGTTCTGTCCCACGGCGGAGGAACCCTGACTGAGGCCATTCCGGCGGCGCGCGCGGCCTGAATGCCCATCTCGGTGTCTTCGAAAACGAGACAGGTCTCGGGTGCTACGCCGAGCCTGTTAGCGGCGAGCAGGAAAGCTTCCGGATCAGGCTTGCTCTTCCGGTAGTCTCCCGCGCAGACCAACGTATCGAATCGATCGAGGAGATGGAGCGAAGTGAGAGAAGCGGTCACCGACTCCCGCGTGCTTCCGGAGACGACGGCGAATGGTATGCGGCCGTGCGCGGCCTCAATATGCTCCAAGACTTCGGGAACGGCTTTCAACCGCGGGTGCAGCTCGAGAAATAGATTTTCTTTTCGGAGGGCTACCGTTTCCACCGGCATCGTCAATCCGTGCCTTTCGTTCAGGGTGGCTATAATTTCGGCTATGGGCATGCCGCCCCACGCATAGAAAAGGTCTTCCGCAAATTCGCAGTTCCATTCCTCGAGCGCTTTTTTCCATGACAAGTAATGCAGGGGCATAGAGTCAGCGATGGTGCCGTCGCAGTCGAAGAGATAGGCGTTAAACGAGCCGGGAGGTAGTTTCAGTTTCATGCGGTGAGATGTGGCGCTCGATCATCCAATCGTATCAGATGCAATTCTACCTGAGGTTTTGCCCGCCGGTGCGTTACAGTGCGTCTGGCTGGGGCCTCGCCGGATAGAATTCTTTTCCTGTAGCGACTTCGGCGGAATTTGCATCGAAAGGCAAGCACGGGCCAGGTCGGGATTCGCCGCTGTTTTTTGGCGCGCGGATCCCATTCGAACCGCTAAAAATTGTGGGTTATTCGATTTCACCAGGAGCTTTCATGAAGCTGCGTTCGCAATGCACGAGGTCGCTTTGGGACGCCGGGCTAAAGCCCAGCGCCTACATGGCGGGGCTCATGGTGGTGACTCTTTGTTTTTTGTCTACGGCGATTCCTACTGAGGCGGATCAGGCGCCCTTGGCGATCGCTTCGCGCGTGGCGGAGGTTGAGGGCGTCAAGATGCATTACTTGACGGCGGGTCATGGCCCGGCGGTGATTTTGCTCCATGGGTATACGCAAACGTCGCGCATGTGGAGACCGATCATCCCTTTGCTGGCTGAGAAATTTACGGTGATTGCGCCAGACTTGCCAGGGATCGGGGATTCGGACATCCCTTCGGATGGTTTGGACATGAAGAATGCGGCCATTCGGATTCACGGGCTCGCGCTGTCGCTGGGCGTCGAAAGAACGAGAGTGGTTGGCCACGATATCGGTTTAATGGTTGCTTATGCGTATGCGGCGCAATTCCCGGCGGAGACGGAGAAGCTCGTGGTGATGGATGCGTTTCTGCCCGGCGTGGCGGGTTGGGAGGATGTGTACAACAACCCGGGTATCTGGCATTTCCGCTTTAATGGATCGACGCCGGAGGTTCTGGTGAAGGGTCGCGAGCGGATCTATTTCGATTATTTCTGGAATGATTTCGCAGCCGACAAAACACGCTCGCTGCCGGAGGCGGATCGCGCGGCTTATGCGGCGGCGTATGCGCGTCCTGGACGAATGCGGGCCGGGTGGGCGTACTTCGTTTCTTTCCAGCAGGCGGCAAAAGATTTTGCGGAGTTGTCGAAGACCAAGCTGACCATGCCGGTTCTGGCGATCGGTGGCGAGAAGGCAAACGGCACGGTGCTCGGAGAGCAAATGAAGATCGTCGCTGCGGATTCGACGATGATCGTCCTCAAAGACACGGGGCATTGGGTGCTGGAGGAGCAGCCAAAACAGACGACCGACGCGCTGCTGAAGTTTTTGTGAGGAAGCGCAGCCTGTGGGCCGCGTGAACTCTTAGAAAAATGCTCGAAGACGGAGAAAATGGAGGAGCGGCAATCGTGAGGCTTAGAATAAGTGAATTGGCGGGCGTCATCACCGCAGAAAAGAAGAGCAGCCATAGTTGGCCAGGGCAACACGCAGTCAGCGGTTGGGAACGATTTGCACGATTGGCGATCTTATTTATATTCGCCGCATGGATGCTTCCATCCACTGTCCGCGCCCAAGTTCCCGTTTACGAGGTTACTCCCGGGGAAAGCTCGATTAAGTTCGACGTTGAGTCCTCCGTTCCAATCAAGGGCACATTTTCGCAATGGGAGGCCAGCATGACTTTTACGTCTACGGACGTCAGGACAGGCGTTTTGGACATTAAGATTCAGGCAGACAGTGTGGATACCGGAAGCGGGATGAAGAATGGCAAGCTGAAAGGCAAAGACTTCTTTGACGTAAAGCGGGCCCCACAGATTACCTTTGTTTCGACAAAGGTTACTCAGACTGGCCCCGTCACCTTTGACTTGGAAGGCGATTTCACGATTCGTGGAGTCACAAGAAAAGAGAAACTGACGCTCCAGGACAATGGAAAGGGGACTAGTTCAGGCAGCATTACGGGCACAATGGCTTTCGACCGCAAAGACTATGGAATGAATAGCAACATACCTTTCATCAAGATCGCCAATCGTGTAGAGGTGAACGTCAACCTGAAATGGAAACGAATCAGCGGCCCTCCTTTGGTGTATCAGCAATAGCCAGGCACCCAACCGCCGGACGAAGAACAGGTGCAAGACAGATTCCGTTGACGCTCACCTGACACGTGTCCAGGATCTTGACAGAGTCACGTTTACACGACTGCCTCATTGGCCGAGATGTGCAAGAGCGGCGCGGAGCGGATCGCTGGAAACGAGAATCAGGCCGGCGTAAGGCGTGTACATCTCCAGGATCAAAAAGATCGCGCTCGAAACGGACAGGGCACTAACGAACCAGGTAGCCACTACGGTAGCGTTGCGGGGAGCAAAGATGCCCCAACCGATGAAAATGATGGTCAGCCAAAAAACTAAAATGACCACCAATGGTTTCGGAACCTGTGTGGATGCTTGTTCGAACATTAACCAGCGGGTTTGTCCCATAGATAGTTCGAGGCTCATCGCCTGAGACTGGATAAAGCGCTGTCTGTCGTCCTTCGGCGAAAGCCCTAGCGTTTGTTCTGACAGGTTTTCTGAGCTGACCGCCGCTGGGTCCAAATGGGATCCCGGCGGACCCCCACGTTGCCACAGTCGATCGATTGAGCGCTCGACGACACCGCGCAGAAGAGCACGGGACTCGTTGGTCTCCGGTCCGTAGTGAGCAAGCATCCGGTCGAGCGAAACGATCTTGGCAGACATCTCTGTCAGTTCGGCGTTCTGCGTGTCGTAGTAGGTCTTTGCCGAGGCGATCAGCAAACCGAGAACGAGCGCACACATTGTGGCCACCAGTCCCATCCCCAACTTCACCGAGTCTTTCGAATCGTCACTAAGATGATTCTGCGGCATAGCTCCCCGGAGAGACATGCCCAACAGCGCGCCTCCGAAAATGAAGGCGAATGCGATTAAACCGACGACCAGGGAGCTCATGATCACCTTCCTTAGCGGTACGGCGGGTTCTTCCGTCTGAATTCTGAGGCTGACAGTAACCTACTGAACTCATTGCTTTGACAAGGTAGAAACCCTGAAGGGTGCCACAGCCAGGTAAACGCGGCAACCGGATAACTGCGTCCGGTCCTTCGATAACCAGAGGCGATAACCAGAGGCGATAACCAGAGGCTCCTCGGGTGCGTCCATATGGGGGTATTCTGCGGCGGAGCGGCAAAGGAGGGACGATGGAACGGAGAGAGTTTCTACGGCGTGGCGCATATGGAGTGGGGGCGGCTTGGCTGGGGTCGCGAGGGTTGTCGGCACGGACGGCGGCTTTGCCGAAGCTGGACCGGAAATTCAGCGCTACGGATACGGTAACGATCGGGAAGACGGGAATCCAGACTAGCCGGTTGGCGATGGGGACAGGCACCGTGGGGTCGGGGCATCACTCGAACCAGACGGCTCTAGGGATTGCAGGGCTCTCCGGGTTGCTGCTGAACGGCTATGACAATGGGTTGCGATTTTTTGACGCAGCGGATTCGTATGGAAGCCATCCGCATGTGGCGGAGGCGCTCAAGAGCGTGCCGCGCGACAAGGTCACCGTGCTTAGCAAGACCTGGGCGCGGGATCCTGCGACGGCGCGAGCCGATCTCGATCGGTTTCGCAAGGAGCTTGGGACGGAGTATCTGGATATTTGCCTGATGCATTGCGTCACTGAGGGCGATTGGACGGAGCGGTACAAGGGCGTTATGGACGTGTTCTCGGAGGCGAAGGAAAAGGGCGTCATTCGGGCGCACGGCTGCTCTTGCCACAGCATCGAGGCTTTGCGGGCGGCGGCGAAGTCGCCGTGGGTGGAAGTCGATCTGGTGCGGATCAACCCGATTGGGTCGCACATGGACGCCGATCCGGAGACGGTGGTGAGCGTGATCCGGGAAATGCGGGCGGCGGGTAAGGGAATTATTGGGATGAAGATCCTGGGTCAGGGCGACATGCGCGGGAGGCAGGATGAGGCGCTGAAATATGCGTTGTCGCTGGGTTTGCTGGATGCGTTTACGATTGGCGCGGAAAGTAAGGCGGAGCAGCAGGACCTGATGCGCCGGATCGCGGCGGCGGCTTAGAAGGAAGAAGTAAAGAAGTAATGAAATAACGACGTAACGAAAGGGCTGGATTCGTCCGATCCGGGTGCTGGGATCGATTGCTTCGCGTGTTTTGGGCTGGAAATGCTGCCTAGGCTTCATGGTTGCCGCTGCGGAAACACCTGTCCTGTCGGGCAATTGACCCTGCCGGGAGGTGGTCCGAAGATTGGAGCATGAGCCAAGTCACTTTTACCGCGCCACGGCGCAGCGGGCGCGTGTTCCACAAGATGCGAGTGCAAGCGCACGGTCGCGGTCACGATGGCCGGAAATTCCGTGAAGTGTGCCAGACGCTGGTGGTGAATTCGCACGGCGGGTTGCTGCTGCTGAAGAACGAGGTCGATCAGGGGGAAATGATCGTCCTGACCAACCCGGACACCGACGAGGAGCAGGAGTGCCGCGTGGTGTTCTTGGGCGAGCCTGGAGATCAAGGACAGCGCGTTGGGGTGGAGTTTCTGACGCCGGGGCCGCGTTTTTGGGGGCTGGAGTTTATTGATGGCGAGGCGTCGGGCGGCGGCAGCGAAGCGTCTGGTGAGTAGTTTCGTGGGCTGCCGGCGGCGCTAGGAAGCGTTGGCGGAAGCGCGGTTCATTTCTGTTTTCGCGGGCGCCAAGCGCCCCTTTTTCGCAAACCAATCACCTAGCCGCCAGAGCAGCAAGGTGGAGACGAGCGCAGCGTAGAAGAGTGGATTGCGCACGTCGGACTTCACCAGCCAATAGTAGTGAATCACACCGCAAATCGCCGTGATGTAGATCGATCGATGCAACGTTTGCCAACGCTTGCCGCCCAGGCGGCGAATCCAGCCTGCGGTGGAAGTAATGGCGAGCGGAATCAAGAGCACAAATCCCAGGAAACCGACGGTGATGTAACGGCGCTTCTCCACGTCTTTCCACATGGCGGCGAGGTTGAAACTCTGGTCGGGGCCAATGTAGGTGAGGAAGTGCAAACAGACGTAGAAGAATGCGAAGAGGCCAAGCATGCGGCGGAAGCGAATGAGCTCGGGGAGCTTGAGGAGTTTTCGCAGCGGCGTGATGGTCAGCGTGAAAATCAGGAAGCGGAGGGTCCAGAGGCCGGTGGCGTGTTGCAGGAATTCAACGGGGTTGGCGCCGAGCCGGCCAGTCAGCGCGCGCCATATGAGCGTGGCGAGCGGGGCGAGACAGATAATGAAGACCGGCACCTTGGTCCACTTGTTGGAAAGAAGGCGATGCACGGGTTCTCGAGCTAGTAATTTTTCTTCAGGTTCATGCCAGCGTACATGCTGGCGACCTGATCGCCGTAGCCGTTGAACACCAGCGTGTCGCGGCGGAAGATTTCGCCTAGACGGCGCTCCTTGGCCTGGCTCCAGCGCGGGTGGTCGACGGTGGGATTCACGTTGGAATAAAAGCCATATTCGGAGGGTGCCATGAGGTTCCAGGTTGTCGGGGGTTCACCCTTCACGAATTTTATTTTCACGATGGACTTGATGCTCTTGAATCCGTATTTCCAGGGGATAACCATGCGCACCGGCGCGCCGTCCTGATTTGGAAGAGTTTCGCCGTACATGCCGACGCACAGTAGAGTTAGCGGATTCATCGCCTCGTCGAGGCGCAGACCTTCGACGTAGGGATAGTTGAGGCCGGTACCTCGGGACTCGGGCATCTGCTTGAGGTCGTAAAAACTCTGGAAGGCGACGTATTTTGCTTTTGGAGTGGGCTCGACGAGCTTGATTAGAGTATTGAGCGAAAAACCGATCCACGGAACTACGATCGACCAGGCTTCCACGCAGCGATGGCGGTAGATGCGCTCTTCGAGGGGGGCAAGTTTCAGGATCTCGTCCAGGGTGAAGGTACGGGGCTTGGCGACTTCGCCTTCGACGGAGACGCTCCACGGCGAGGTCTTGAAAGTTTGCGCATTTTTCGCGGGATCGGACTTGTCGGCGCCGAATTCGTAGAAATTGTTGTAGTGCGTTACGTCATTGAACGGAGTGATTTTTTCATCCGTACTGAAAGGGCCCTTGACGGTGGCTAGCTTGGTTCCCGCATAGACGTCGCGCGAAGGCGAAATGAAATTCATCAAACGGGTGCCCGCGAGTCCGGCAACGCCTGCGATTCCCATCCCTTGGAGAAACTTGCGGCGGTTGAGGTACACAGACTTGGGGGTGACGTCGGCGTAGGTGAGATGTGGCGATCGGCGAATCAGCATCTATCCTCTGGCGAAGAACGGTACCGCTATAAGTTTACGGCGATTTGTGGGGATCGGATGAGATTTCTATCTCGGACCAGGCTGGATAAATCAGCTCAAAATTGCCGCCGCGGGGCACCACTTAAGTACTGTTGCCAGTTATAATTGGAAACGGAGGAGTGGGTGAGCGGTTGAAACCGGCGGTCTTGAAAACCGTTAGACTCGAAAGGGTCTCGGGGGTTCGAATCCCTCCTCCTCCGCCATATGCGACGGGTCCAGCCCGGGGACATAGGTAACACAATGTACCGGCTACATGGGTAACACTTTGGGGCCGAAGGGATTTTCGAGTGGTTCGAGCACCCGAGTCTCCAGATCGAAGTATCCCAAATCATAA
>Ga0073928_10003583_pt1 | contig 24331 bp, 18 predicted proteins | sample PaiPotPPA55metaG_FD_76969 | JGI IMG/M metagenome (GOLD analysis project Ga0073928, IMG submission 76969) | Iron sulfur acid spring bacterial and archeal communities from Banff, Canada, to study Microbial Dark Matter (Phase II) - Paint Pots PPA... ...
ACGGCGGTGCGCGAACGATTGGAGTGTGCCGATTACCCCGGCGCTGCGCGCCTGCTGGGGCGCTCGTATCGGATGATGGGCCGCGTGGTGCATGGCCGGCAGTTGGGCCGCGCGCTCGGCTTTCCGACGGCGAACCTGCGATTGATGCGCCGCAAGCCGCCGGTGTGGGGCATATCGGCGGTGTGGGTTCATGGAATCGATTCGCATCCTCTTCCCGGTGTCGCGAGTCTGGGCACGCGGCCGACGGTCAACGGGGTCGAGCCATTGCTCGAAGCGCATGTGTTCGATTTCTCCGGCGACCTCTACGGCCGCGCGATCGAGGTCGAGTTCGTGGCCAAGCTGCGTGATGAGGTCAAGTTCGAGTCCTTGGATGCGATGATGGTGCAAATGAAGATCGACGCTGCCCGCGCTCGCGATCTCTTGTCGAAGGTGGATCGTGGCTGATTACAAACATACGATTAATTTGCCGAACACGGGTTTCCCGATGAAGGCGGATCTTGCCAACCGCGAGCCGGGAATGCTGGCGGTGTGGGAACGCAGCGGCTTGTACGAGAAAATTCGCGGCGTCGCGAAGGGCCGGCCCTCGTTCGTGCTGACCGACGGTCCCCCCTATGCGAACGGCGCGATTCACCTGGGCCACGCGGTCAATAAGATTCTCAAGGACATCATCGTCAAGTCACGCACCTTGGACGGCTATGACGCGCCCTATGTCCCGGGTTGGGACTGCCACGGCCTGCCCATCGAAATGCAGGTGGAGAAAACGCACGGGCGCGTCGGGCAAAAGATCGACGCCAAGGCGTTTCGTGCGGCGTGCCGGGAATATGCGCACAAGCAGGTCGATGCGCAGCGCCGCGATTTCAAGCGACTTGGGGTACTCGGCGACTGGGAAAATCCCTACTTGACGATGATGCCGCGTTTTGAGGCCGAACAGCTGCGTGCCTTTGCCCTCATCATCAAGAATGGTCATGTGTACAAGGGATTCAAGCCCGTGCACTGGTGCCTGAACTGCCGCTCGGCCCTGGCAGAGGCCGAGGTCGAGTACGAGGATAAGACCTCGCCGAGCGTTTATGTGCGCTTCCCGGTGGTCGACTCCGCCGATCTGGCGCAACGTTTCGGAATCGAGGAGGCCCGGAAGGTAGCCGGCGAGCGCCAGGAAGTGCCGACGTCGGTGGTCATATGGACCACAACTCCCTGGACCTTGCCGGCGAATCGCGCAGTGGCGGTTCACCCGCAATTCGACTACGCGCTGATCGAATTCGATTTGGGCCGCGGAGCCGAACGCCTGGTGCTGGCGGTCGAATTGATCGACGCCGTCATGAGCGCCCTAGGGCTCACCGGGTGGAGCTTGATCGCGACCGCCAAAGGCGCGGCTCTCGAGCACATGCTGCTGCGCCACCCCTTGTACGATCGGCAAGTACCGGTGATCTTGGGAGAACATGTGACTCTGGATGCCGGTACCGGCGCCGTGCACACCGCGCCCGGACATGGGTTGGACGACTACATCGTGGGACGCCGCTACGGATTGGAAATCGACAATCCGGTCGGCGGCGACGGCCGATTTCTCCCGTCGACGCCGCTGTTTGCAGGCGAGCAAGTATTCGAAGCCAACGCCCATGTGATCAAGGTTCTTCATGACCACGGCCGCTTGCTGAAAGATGAGCCGTATCATCATTCCTATCCGCACTGCTGGCGCCACAAGACGCCGGTGATTTTCCGTGCGACACCGCAATGGTTCATCGGCATGGAACAGGCGGGCTTGCGCAAGGGCGCGCTCGAAGCCATTTCGCATGTCGATTGGATGCCCACCTGGGGCGAGCAGCGGATCAGCGGCATGATCGCCGGCCGTCCGGACTGGTGCGTATCGAGACAACGTACCTGGGGCGTGCCCCTCCCGTTGTTCGTGGACAAGGAATCGGGCGAGCTGCATCCGAGAACCGGCGAGTTGATCGAGGAGGTCGCCAAGCTGGTCGAGCACGGCGGCATCGACGCCTGGTTCGATCTGGACGCTGCGGCGTTGTTGGGACCCGACTCGAGTCGATACGACAAGGCCACCGACGTGATGGACGTCTGGTTCGACTCGGGCGTGGTGCATCACTGCGTGTCGCAAATTCGGCCGGAGATCGTCGCGCCCAGCGATCTGTACCTGGAAGGCTCAGATCAGCATCGCGGTTGGTTCCACAGTTCGCTGCTCACCTCGGTGGCGATGCATGGCCGCGCTCCGTATCGCGGGGTGCTGACGCACGGCTTCACCGTGGACGAGAAGGGCCGCAAGATGTCGAAATCGATCGGCAACACGCTGGTGCCGCAGAAATTGACGAGCACCTTGGGCGCGGACGTAGTGCGCCTGTGGGTGGCCGCGACCGACTACGCCAACGAGATGAGCGTGTCGGATGAGATCTTGAAGCGCATGGCGGATTCTTATCGCCGCATGCGCAATACGCTGCGATTTCTCTTAGGGAATCTGCACGGCTTCGATCCCGCGCGGCATGCGATCGCGTTCGATGATCTCGTGGCCATCGATCAATGGGCGATCGCCAAGGCCTTCGCCCTGCAGAACGACGTGGTCACCGCGTATCGCAACTACGAATTTCACGACATCTACCAGAAGGTCCACAACTTCTGCGTGGTCGAACTCGGCGGCTTCTATCTGGACATCATCAAGGATCGGCTCTACACCACGGGCGCGAGCAGCGCGCCGCGCCGCTCGGCGCAAACGGCCATGTATCATGTGGCTCAGGCGATGGTGCGCTGGCTCGCACCCATCTTGAGTTTCACCGCCGAAGAAGTGTGGGGCTTCCTGCCGGGGGTCGGAAACGAATCGGTGTTCCTGAATACCTGGCATCAATTCCCCTTGGGCGCGGAGCGGGTGCCGGCGGTCGATTGGCCCGCCTTGATCACGCTCAAGGCGGATGTCGCGCGCGATCTCGAGCGGTTGCGTGCGGCGGGCGCCATTGGCGCGCCGCTCGAGGCGGAAGTGACGATTTATGCGCCTGCGGCGCAAGCCGGGCGCTTCAAGGCGCTGCGCGACGAATTGCGATTTCTGTTGATTACCAGCCAGGCGCACGTGGTCGAGTCCGAGACGCCTTCCGCTTCCACGGTTCCGACCAGCGAACCCGGCGTGTGGATCGAGGTCAAACCGAGTACGCAGCCTAAATGCGTGCGGTGCTGGCATCTGCGCAGCGATGTCGGCAGCGATCCGCGGCATCCGGAACTGTGCGCGCGCTGCGTCATCAACGTCGAGGGTCCCGGTGAGGAGCGACAATTCGCATGACCATAGGAGAGAATCGCGGCCGAGCCGAGACCTGGCTGCTGTTGTCTGCGCTCGTCGTGCTGGCGGACCAAGTCAGCAAGGCGTATATCGCGGGTCATTTCCTGGAGTTTGAATTCGTGCGAATCCTGCCTGTCCTTGATATCACGTGCATGCACAATGTCGGCGCCGCCTTCAGCTTTCTCGCTTCGGCCTCGGGTTGGCAGCGCTGGGTATTCATCGGACTCGCCGCCGTGGTCAGCATCGGCATCACAATTTGGCTGTTCCGGCTGCCTCGGGGCGCGCATGCCTTGCTCGCGGCCGGCCTTGCCCTGGTGCTCGGCGGCGCGATAGGCAATGTCATTGATCGGATTCGACTGGGGTACGTGATCGATTTCATACACTTTCATTGGGAACGGGCGTATTTTCCAGCGTTCAACGTCGCGGATTCGGCGATCACGGTTGGCGCTGCGTGCTTATTACTTGATGCCTTCTTTGAGGCAAGGCGGAAAAACTGATGCAAATTTACTTAGCCAATCCGCGCGGATTCTGCGCCGGTGTGGACCGCGCCATCGACATCGTCGAGCGGGCGGTCGTGTTGTTCGGCGCACCCATCTATGTGCGGCACGAAGTCGTCCACAACAAGTACGTGGTGGACCGTCTGCGCACCATCGGCGCGGTCTTCGTCGATGAATTGAACGAGGTGCCCGACGGCGCCACCGTGATTTTCAGCGCGCATGGCGTGCCTCGCGTGGTGCAGCAGGAAGCCAAGCGCCGCTTGCTCAACGTTTTCGACGCGACGTGTCCCTTGGTCACCAAGGTGCATATGGAAATCACGCGCTATGCCCGGGAGGCGCGCGAGGTGTTCTTGATCGGCCATGCCGGCCATCCGGAAGTGGAGGGCACCATAGGGCAGTTCGACGCGACGCTGGGCGGCGCGATCTATTTGATTCAGACGGTCGAGGATGTCGAGCGCATCCAGGTGCGCAACGCCGATCACCTGGCCTTCGTCACGCAGACCACCCTGTCGGTCGACGATACCGCCTGCATCGTTGCCGCATTGCGGGCCCGCTTTCCGGGTCTCAAGGCGCCGGTGAAAGAGGACATTTGTTACGCCACGCAAAATCGCCAGGACGCCGTCAAAGATCTGATTCACCGCTGTGAAGTGCTGGTCGTGGTCGGCTCGAAGAGCAGTTCCAATTCGAATCGGCTACGTGAAATGGCCGGCAAAAACGACAAGCGGGGATATTTGGTGGACGGGCCGGAGGATCTGCATCGCGAGTGGTTCGACGGCGTCAAGACCGTCGGAATAACGGCCGGCGCCTCGGCGCCCGAAATTCTGGTGCAGGGGGTCATCGCGCAACTACGCCAATGGGGCGGTGAAGTGGCGGAGGAGCTTCAGGGGCGGAAGGAGCACGTCATATTCGCCCTGCCCAAAGCGCTGCGCGAAGTGGCAAAAGACCGCACCAGTCTTTCGTCGGTGGGTCCCACGGGGTAGAATGCGGCCCCTTTCGGGTTGCGACGCCGCAATAGCTCAGTTGGTAGAGCAACGCATTCGTAATGCGTGGGTCAGGGGTTCGAATCCTCTTTGCGGCACCAAAAAAATAGCAAAATCAAATACATACGCGACATAAGATTCGCGCACGTGGTTTCGCTGTGCCCAATTTTGTACCACGCCGCAATGCGTGGGTCAGGGGTTCGAATCGCCATTGCGCACCAAACCTCGTTCCAAGAACGTCCGTGGACCTCAATTCGGCACGCAAGCTTACATCCGGGAACTATGGTGATTCCGGCTAACGCGGATCGCCCAAAAACACGCTCCTAAGAAGTGCCGCTCCCAGACATCGTCGGATGACGGTGCGCCGCCATCACGAAACGCGTTTGGTTTTAAGAAGGTCTGGAGTTTGGCAGCAGTTTCAGCTTGTCCGCGATTCGGCAGAGTTCTGCGACCGACGCAGCTCTTATCTTTCGCATCATGTTGCTTCGATGGACCTTTACGGTGGTTTCGGTGATGCCCATCTCGCCTGCGATCTGTTTGTTCAACCTGCCCTCAACTACTTGAATCAGAATCGCGCGCTCACGCGGCGTCAGATCTTCGAATCGTGCCCGAAGCGCATCTAGGCTCTGTTCATAATCGCGGCGCGCACGGTCGCGAGCGAGCCCGATATTCACGGCATCCAACAGTTCCTGGTCGCGGAACGGCTTGGTCAAAAATTCGATGGCGCCCGCTTTCATGGCCTGCACGGTCATCGGGATATCGCCGTGTCCGGTAATGAATACGATCGGCAGTTTGACACTTGCCGCTGCGAGATCGCGCTGGAAATCCAGTCCGCTGCGCCCCGGCAGTCGAACATCTAGTACCAGGCAAGTGGGCCAGTCGGGCGTTTCTGATTCCAGAAAGTCTGAAATCGACGCATACAGGAAAGCCGGCAGACCCGCGGAACGCAACAATCGGCCCAGTGATTCGCGAAAATCGCGATCATCGTCGATCACGACGACGCAATTATTTGAATCCGGCATGGCTTTCGCTCGCGATAGAAGGTCCGCGGATAAGAGCATTTGTCCCCTCGTCATTTGCCGCCGTCGCTTCGCGAGTCTAGCCCTAATCTGTGCGCTTGGACACGCTACGGACGTTCTCCGAAGGCTAAATCCTCTAAACCAAGGTTTAGAGTTTCAGCCTCACAATATCGTCATCCTTGGTGCACTAAAGCCATCGCAACGCCCCCTTCACGGACGAGCCATTGCGACCGTGGATGCATGCACCGGAGGCCGTATTGTTTGACCAATCACAGATTTCAGTTGTCGATGACGACCAATCTTTCCGCGACTCGATGCGACGACTGCTGAAGTCGCTGGACTATTCCGTTGCTGTCTTCCCGTCCGCAGCCGAATTCCTTGCGTCCCCTAAACTTGACGCCACGGACTGCTTGGTCGCCGACGTGCAAATGCCCGCGATGACGGGCGTCGAGCTTTACGAGCACTTGATCGAAACGGGGCACGCCATCCCTACGATCCTTGTCACCGCTTATCCGAACGATGGTGTCCGCGAGCGCATGCTGTCTTTGGGCATCGAATGCTATCTGCCAAAGCCGCTTGTCGAGGCGGAGCTGATCGATTGCCTGCGGTCCGCCGTCGAGCACAGCAAGACGCTAAGGGGCTGATCCAAGTCTGCCTCGAACGTACTTCAGGGCATGCATGATGGAGGGGTGCGTGACTGACGTGTCCCTTCCGGACTATCATTTGTGGTCACCATGATTGCAATCCGTTCCGCAGCAGAGTCGGTCAGATGACAACATTCCCTTCGTTCAACGCTGGCGGAGGAAATGTCTCTTTCGAGGTGTTGTGGCAGGACACCGAACGTACCTTTTGCAAGTTGCGGCGCGATGATGCGGGCGGACCCACGCACGCATTCATACCCGTTCTTTCCGGCGCAGACCACCCGACTCACGAAAGCATCAATCGGATTGCTCATGAATACGAGCTGAAGGATTGCCTCGAGGCCACTTGGGCAGTGCGGCCCGTGGAACTGGTTCGCGAGCGCGGCCTTACGATGTTGGTGGTCGAATATTCAGGGGGTGAGCCACTCGATCGCCTCATCGGTGAACCCATGGAGATCGGGCGCTTCCTTCGAATTGCGACGGCCCTGACCTCTGCGCTTGGCCACCTCCATGGTCGCGGCCTGGTCCACAAGGACATCAAGCCGGGTAACGTACTCGTGAACGAGACGATGACCCAAGCGTGGCTCACGGGCTTTGGGATTGCATCCCGCCTGCCGCGTGAACGGCAACGACCCGATCCGCCCGAATTCATCGCCGGAACACTGGCCTATATGGCTCCCGAACAGACAGGCCGCGTGAATCGCTCCATCGATTCGCGCAGCGATCTTTACTCACTGGGTGTCACATTCTACGAGATGCTCACCGGTTTCCTTCCCTTTGAGGCTACTGACCCGATGGAATGGGTTCACTGCCACATTGCGAGACAGCCCGTTCAACCTTCTGAACGCCTGAGCAGTGTTCCGCAGTCGGTCTCTGCGATCGCGATGAAATTGCTATCCAAAACTGTCGAAGAGCGTTATCAGACCGCAGCGGGTGTTGAGAACGATCTTAAGCGCTGCCTCGCTGACTGGGAGACGCACCGGCGGATTGTCGCGTTTACGCCCGGAGAACATGACATTCCGGATCATCTCCTGATTCCGGAGCGGCTTTACGGACGAGACCGTGAGATCGAAATACTCCTCGCTGCATTCGACCGGATCGTGGACGGGGGTAGGCCAGAGCTAGTGCTCGTATCCGGGTACTCTGGCATCGGCAAGTCGGCGGTCGTGAATGAACTCCATAAGCCACTGGTTCCGCCCCGCGGCCTTTTCGCTTCGGGAAAGTTCGACCAATACAAGCGGGACATTCCCTACGCAACATTGGCTCAGGCGTTCCAGAGCCTGATACGCCCGCTGCTCAACAAGACCGAAGAGGACCTCCGAGTGTGGCGCGACGCACTACTCGATGCGTTGGGACCAAATGGTGTGCTGATTATCGAGCTCGTGCCGGAACTCAAGCACATTATAGGGGAGCAATCGCCGGTACCGGAACTTCCTCCCCAAGAAGCTCAGCGCCGCTTTCAGCTAGTATTCCGCCGCTTCATTGGCGTCTTCGCGCGGCCGGAACATCCGCTCGCGTTGTTTCTGGACGATCTGCAGTGGCTTGACGCTGCGACACTCGATCTCCTCGAAGACCTGCTCACTCGGGACGACCTGCAGCACCTGCTGCTGATTGGCGCCTATCGCGACAATGAGGTTAGTGCCACGCACCCCTTGGTGCGAAAGCTCAACGCTATCCGTGAAGCGGGGGCTGCGGTGCAGGACATGGTCTTGACGCCACTCTCGCGTGACGACCTGCGTCAGCTACTCGTAGATTCTCTACGGTGCACGGCGGAAGAGGCAATGCCGCTCGCGAGCCTGATTCGTGAAAAGACATCAGGAAACCCTTTCTTCGCGATCCAGTTCATTTCTACGCTGGCTGATGAAGGTCTACTCAACTTTCACTATGGCGAGGGCCGCTGGACGTGGGATCTGATCCGCATTCACGCCAAGGGCTACACCGACAACGTGGTGGAGCTGATGGTCGGAAAGTTGACCCGCTTGCCCATAGTTACGCAGGAGGCACTCAAGCAGTTCGCCTGCATGGGCAACAGCACCTACTTCGAAATGCTGGCGATGGCCTACGAGAAATCGACGGCGGACGTGCACGAGCACCTCTGGGAGGCCGTGCGGACCGGACTTATCTTTCGATCTGACGATTCATATCGTTTTCTTCACGATCGCGTGCAGGAAGCAGCGTATTCCATGATTCCCCCCGAATTCCGTGCAGCCTCGCACTTGCGCATCGGGATGCTATTAGCAACACAGATACACGCAGAGAAGCGGGAGGAAGCAATATTCGAGATCGTTAATCAGCTGAACCGAGGCTCGCAGCTACTCGATTCGGCGGAAGATCGCGAATACGTGGCGCAGCTGAATCTCATTGCTGGCAGGCGCGCCAAAGTCTCCACTGCCTATGCTTCAGCGCTGAAATATCTTGCGGCAGGGCGCCAATTGATGACGGAAGGTACGTGGAGCAGAAACTATCCGCTCATCTTTTCGACTGAGTATTTGATGGCCGAATGCGAGCTTCTAACGGCAGACAAGGCCGCCGCTGAAGACCGACTTTCCCAGCTACCCAGACGTGCAAATAACCGGCATGACTTCTGTCTAGCCACGCGACTCCGTTTGACGCTGTATACCACACTAGATCGCTGCGACCGAGCAGTGGATGTGTTCCTGGAATGGCTCAATCTAGAAGGAACCGAGTGGGCCACCCGCCCTTCTCGGGAAGACGTGCAGCGGGAGTACGAGCGGATTTGGGTGCTGCTCGGTGGGCGCAGTGTCGAGGAACTTATCGACCTGCCCATCGTCACCGATCCGGAGGTGCTCGACACGCTGGACGTGTTCACTGAGATTGTCACGCCTTCGATTCTTTTTGACGAACATCTTTCGACGCTGGTCGTTTGTCGTCTGGTCACATTGACCCTCGAGCACGGCAACAGCGACGCGGGCGCCTTCGCCTATGTCTGGCTCGCAATGTTCGCGGGGCCGCGTCTTGGCAACTACAAGGACGGCTTCCGGTTCGGGCGGCTCGGATTTGACCTCGTGGAGAAGCGCGGGCTGATTCGCTACCAAGCGAGAACCTGGATGTCGGTGGGGGCCATGGTCATGCCATGGATGCAGCACGTCGCTACCGGCCGCGAGCTGGTGCGCCGGGCGTTTGATGCTGCCTATCGCATCGGGGATCTGACATTCGCGTCCTACAGCTGGGATCAGCTGATCACGATCTGCCTGGCTGTCGGTGATCCGCTGGCGGAAGTGCAGACTGAATGCGAGAACGGGTTGGCCTTCGCAAAGCGAGTTCGTTTCGGCTTGGTTATTCACCTTTGCGGGGCACAGCTGGGTCTGATTCGCACGTTGCGCGGGGTGACCCCGGCTCTTGGACGTTTGGATCACGATGATTACCGCGAGCCCGAAGTGGAGCGCAATCTTGCGAGCAACCGGAATTTGGTGTTTGCCGAGTTTTATTACTGGACCCGCAAAGTTCAGGCACGCGTCTTTGCGGGAGACTATTCATCTGCCGCGGAGGCCGCATTCAAAGGGGAACGGCTGTACTGGACCTCGGCATCGATGTTCGAAACGGCGGACTTTCGCTTGTACGCTGCGCTCGCTCACGCAGGCGCTTGGGAGGCAGCGGACGCCGCTGCCAGAGAGCAGCACCTGGAGGCACTGACTAGACATCATCGACAACTCGAAGTGTGGTCTGAGCACTCGCCCCAGACGTTTGAGAACCGAGCCGCGCTCGTGGCGGCAGAGATCGCGCGGATCGAGGGACGAATTCTGCAGGCGCAAGATCTTTACGAGAGGGCAATCCGATCTGCGCGCGTGCACGGCTTTGTCCACAACGAAGCCATCGCCAATGAACTGGCGGGCCGGTTCTATGCAAGGCGTGAGTACGACAAGGTCGCAACAACCTATCTACGGGAGGCACGCTACTGTTACGTGCGCTGGGGAGCCGATGGCAAGGTTCGGCAACTAGATCAGCTATATCCGCAACTCAGAGCCGAGAGGTCCTTATCAGATGCGACCACAACCATAGAGACAAGCGTTAACCAATTAGACCTCACGACCGTTATCAAGGTGTCGGAGGCCGTGTCGGGCGAGATTGTGCTCGAGAAGCTGATTGATACGCTCATGCGCACGGCAATCGAGCATGCCGGTGCCGAACGGGGTTTGCTGATTCTTCCACGAGGTGATGATTATCAGATAGAAGCCGAGGCTAGAATTAGCTGTAGCGCAGTGAAAGTTGATCTGCGACAGACGGCGGTGACCGCCGCGGATCTGCCCGAGTCTGTTTTCCGCTACGCCCTGCGGACCAGGGAGACCGTGCTCCTGCATGACGCTTTGGGCCAAAGCTCGTTTTCCGCCGACGAATATATACGCGAGCACCAGGCGCGGTCGGTACTGTGCTTGCCGATTCACAAGCAGACTCGATTGCTCGGGATGTTGTACCTTGAGAACAGTCTCACGAGTAACGCATTTACGCCCGCTCGGATGGCCATCCTCAAACTGCTGGCCTCGGAGGCAGCCATCTCGATGGAGAACGCGCATCTGTATCGAGATCTCGCCGAACGCGAAGCAAGGATTCGGCGTCTGGTGGACGCCAATATTATCGGAATCTTCATTTGGGATCTTCAAGGTCGGATTCTCGAGGCCAATGACGCGTTTCTTCGTATGGTGGGATACGACAGTGCTGATCTGCTCTCTAAACGCGTTCGCTGGACAGATCTGACGCCGCCGGAATGGCTTACCCGAGATGAACAGCAACTCGTGCCGGAACTAAAGGCGACCGGAAGCTTGCAACCGTACGAAAAGGAGTTTCTCCGTAAGGACGGTAGTCGGGTGCCCGTATTGATCGGCGTTGCGACCTTCGAAGACAACGAGTACCAAGGGGTTGCGTTCGTGCTCGACCTGACCGAGCGCAGGCGCGATGCGGACGCGCTGCGCGGGCTGCAGACTGAGTTGGCGCATGCCAACCGTCTGGCGACGATGGGACAACTTGCCGCCTCCATCGCGCACGAAGTCAATCAGCCGATTGGTGCCGTGCGCAACAACGCCCATGCCGCGTTGCGCTTTCTCGCAGGGGAACCACCGGACCTGATGGAAGTCAGGGAGGCCCTTGAGTGCGTGGTCAAAGAGACCTATCGAGCTAGCGACATCATCGGTGGGATTCGCGATCAAATCAAAAAGACGCCTCCTCGCAGGGACTTTCTCGATCTAAACGAGGCAATCGAGGACGTGATTGCTCTCGTCCGAGGCGAGCTCCTGAAGAATCGGGTATCGGTCCACACACGGCTCGCGGACGGCCTGCCGTCGGTTCGGGGAGATCGAGTTCAATTGCAGCAGGTCATGCTGAATTTGATTTTGAACGCGATCGAAGCGATGAGTGGCGTCGATGATGAAGCGCGCGAATTGACAGTAATCACCGAATCGAACCGGACCGAGGGCCTGCTCGTTGGAGTCAGCGACTCGGGACCCGGCATCGCCTCGGAGGACCGCGAACGAATATTTGGCTCCTTCTACACCACCAAGGCCGGCGGCGTCGGGATTGGTCTATCGATATGCCGCTCGATCATCGATGCCCACGGAGGGCGATTGTGGGCCGACGAGAATCAGCCTCGCGGCGCCGCTCTTAAGTTCACGCTGCCGGTACTCAACTAAACCAACGCCTCGCGCTGATAAACCCTGGCGCAATACAAGTAAACCTCCTGGTCCTGTTCTGATTGCTCTCGTGGTGAGCCTTTGCGGGCGAACCGGTTCCGATCAGTGTGTCAGGGAGTTTCCAATGCAAAAGATCTCAGGATTCAGCCGCCGCAGCTTTTGCGGTGTCGCCGCGGCAACTGTTGCCGCCAGCCCACTCGGTCTTTCCAGTGTTCTTTTTCCACCCAGGAGTACAGCTATGAACGCAGTCGCACAGCCAACGGGCGGTGATACCTCAGCCATCCGCCCCTTTCATGTGAATGTTCCCGAAGCCGACCTTACCGAATTGCGCAGACGCATCAAAGCGACTGTGTGGCCAGATCGGGAAACAGTCGCGGATGCAACGCAAGGCGTGCAGCTCGCGACGGTTCAGCGACTCGCCAACTATTGGGCAACGGACTACGACTGGCGCAAGGTTGAGGCGAGATTGAACTCACTCCCGAACTACATCACGGAGATTGACGGCCTGAACATTCACTTCATACACGTTCGCTCGAAACACGAGAATGCGCTGCCGCTCATTGTCACCCACGGCTGGCCGGGCTCGGTGGTCGAGCAGCTGAAGATTGTCGGCCCGCTGACCGATCCCACAGCTCATGGCGGCAAGCCCTCTGACGCCTTCCATTTGGTGATTCCGTCGATGCCGGGCTACGGGTTTTCTGGGAAGCCAACAGCCACCGGCTGGGGGCCTGCTCGCATTGCCAGCGCCTGGGTCGTATTGATGAAGCGATTGGGCTACACCAAGTTCGTCGCCCAAGGCGGTGATTGGGGCGCAGTGGTCACAGAACTGATGGGAGTGCAGGCGCCCCCGGAGTTGCTTGGCATTCACACCAATATGCCCGGCATTTTCGCTGCTGAAATTGATGGGGCGGCTTTTTCCGGAGCTCCAGCTCCCGCGGGCCTCTCCGCGGATGAGAAGCTTGCGTACGAGCGACTACAGTTCGTCTATCAAAAAGGAATTGCATACGGCTATCAGATGGGTCTGCGCCCGCAGACGTTGTACGGAATTGCGGACTCCCCCGTTGGCTTGGCAGCATATTTCCTTGATCACGACGCCCGTAGTTATCAGCTGATCGCGCGTACTTTTGACGGAAAGACCGAAGGCCTCACGCGCGACGACATCCTAGATAACGTCACGATTACCTGGCTGACGAACACGGCGATTTCCGGAGCCCGCCTGTATTGGGAGTATTGGGGCAAAGGCTATTTCAATGTCAAAGGCGTAGCGATCCCGGTTGCCGTGAGCGTATTTCCCGACGAATTGTATCCGGCGCCGCGGAGCTGGACGGAAAAAGCATTTCCCAAGCTAATCCACTACAACAAGCTCGAGAAAGGTGGGCACTTTGCGGCCTGGGAACAGCCGAAGCTGTTTTCAGATGAGGTACGCGCCGGTTTCAGATCGCTTCGCTAGGTGTCTACAATAAATGAGTAAGTGCGCCATGCCTGACCATTCGCAGTTCAACATTGACCGCACCGATCGGGGCCTGTGGACGGTCACTTTCGACAATCCGCCGATCAACATGTTTATTCCCGAAACGATCGTCGAATTGGAAGCGCTTGTGACTGAACTTGAGGCGGACCCGTCTGTGAAGGTCGTGGTGTTCCAGTCGGCGAATCCCGATTTCTACATCGCCCATCTCGATGTAGCCAAGGCAGTTGAACGGCCAGAGGTGCTGGACCTTTGGCACAACATCGTGCTGCGCCTCTCGTCCACGTCAGTCGTGAGCATCGCGAAGATTCGGGCCCGCACGCGCGGCATCGGTAACGAGTTCGTGCTGGCTTGCGACATGCGTTTCGCCAGCCAGCAAAGCGCTCTATTCGGCAACCCTGAGGTCGGCGTCGGGCTCGTTCCGGGCGGCGGTGCGCTGGAATGGCTTCCGCGCGTAGTTGGCCGCTCGCGCGCACTGGAGATCGTCCTCAGCGGGGATGATTTCGATGCTGATATCGCCGAGCGCTACGGCTGGGTGAACCGCACGCTCGACGACAACCGCCTCGACTCGTTTGTCGATGCGATCGCCCGCCGTCTGACCTCGTTCGACCGTGAAGCGCTAGGCGGGGTGAAAGCGCAGCTCAACCGTTTCGGGGTGCCGACAGCTACCGAGTTCCAGTCGAGCAAGGACATGTTCTTCGCTGCCCTGAAGTGGCCAGGTCAGCGGTCGCGTCGAGCCAAAGTTCGCAGCATTGGTTACGGTATCAGGAGCGACTTCGAACTGAACTTCGGTAGGCATCTCCCTGCGCTCGGGCGATCGGACGGCGATGACACGCATGCGCAGCCCGACTGACCATCGCTCTCGCAAAGGCATTCCTGCACAACGGCGATCGGGGCGCAATCGATACACGAGACGAGGGAAGAGAAATGAACAAATACAGCAAAGACCGGGAAGCGCTTTCAAAGCTCTCTCCGGAGCAGTTTCGCGTAACACAGGAGAGCTATACCGAACGGCCCGGAACTGGTGCCTATCTAAATAACAAACAACCGGGAATCTACGTCGATGTAGTGTCAGGTGAGCCGCTGTTCGCGTCTTCAGATAAATACGATTCAGGCTCCGGTTGGCCAAGCTTTACTAAACCCATCGAAAGAGCCAACATTTGTGAATTGCCCGACGGCTCTCACGGTCCGGCAGGAATCGAAGTGCGCTCCGCCCACGGCGACAGCCATCTTGGTCACGTCTTCAATGACGGGCCCAAGGATCGCGGTGTCGCGCTAAAATTGGACTTGATCGGGTATAAGGGCGGTGTGACCGACGCATCTGACTGACGCGAAAATACTGTGCCCACTTTTGTACCGGCACAAGCAGATTTTCCTCTTGTTTTACCGACGAAGATCGCGTTTGGCGTTCGTAAGATATTGATTGATAGGCGCCGCTAGAAAGACCTGCGAGTTCGTAATGCGTGGGTCAGGGGTTCGAATCCTCTTTGCGGCACCAGAAAAAAGCTTTAAAATCAAAAACATACGTGTCGCTCGTATTTTGGCACGATGGTCGCAAGAATTCAACGCCGACCGAAACAGGTGGCCAAGATTTCGGATATCCCCTGGTAAACCAAACTTAGGAACTTGGACACCATGATTTTGGGTGCTGTGTTATTGACTCGATCCAATCGCAGCAGCAGATAGCGCGAGCGATAGTCGGTGATGGTCAGGGGATAGCAGTACTTGCGATTACCGAGCATGAACTCGCCCTTGAAGTCCGCGCGCCATAGCTTGTTCGGCGAACCGGGGTCGGTCATGCCCGCCGTCCCCGAACCACCCCTTGCGCTCCCTAACGCCAGAAAACTAGCTCGGCTTCGGCATCAGAACCGAGTAGAACTGTCCGGTTTTACTGTCGCCGGCCAGGACGTTCTTATCGCCAATGCTCCATTGGCATTCCCGCTACCGGAGACCGCAACACCTGCACCGCGCCAATGCCCAGTCCGCCCAAATAGAGCGTCTTCAGGTCCGGTCCGCCGAAGGCAACGCTGGATAGGTTTGACACACAAGACCCACGGCTTTGCACGATTTGGTCCCAGGTTAGGCAACCCTTGGCGTGTGCCGAGGCTATTGTCTCGAGCGCGCCGGGCGCGATGTCTTCGAATACGACGGTCCAGGTCAGATCCGGTGCGACGCGGATCAGGCGGTTGGACACGACGCAGATGATCCACAGCGCGCCCTCCGCATCGAAGGCCATGCCATCGGGGAAGGTGCCTCCTGGGAAGGTGAGACGGACCGGATTGGTCAAGACACCGTCTGCCGACACGTCGTACCGGGTGGTACGGCAGGCAAAGGTTTCATTGACGAAAAGATACTTGCCGTCGGGTGAGATCCGAAGTTCGTTCGTCCAGTTCAGCCCGTCTGCCGCAATTGTGACGTTGCCGTCCTGCACCAAGAGGATCTGGCCGGTCTTCTCTTCAGCGGTAAAGTGCTCGTGCTTGCCTGTCGACGCACTGATAGTGATCCAGACCCGGTCGCCGTCTACCAGCACAAAATTGGTGGGCGGAATCGGACGGCCTGCAACCTCTGTCGCAAAGGGGTGGACCTCACCACGCCGGCCGACCAGCCAGACGCCACCCGCCTTTTTGCTTAGATTGGCGAACAAAAAGTTGCCATCCGCCGTCAGCGCTATGCCGTTTGGCCGGAAGCCCTGCGCAATTAGATCTACCTCGACAGCGGGGCCGGTGGTCCCATCGGGTGCGATACGCGCGATGCCTAACGTCCAATCGCCGGTGTAAAGCGATCCGTCTCGTGCCGCTAGAACGCATTCCGGGCGGTTCAGACCACTACCAACTTGCGCGAGACTCGTCGGCAGGAACGTCTCAATCTTGGTTAGCGTCACGTGTCTTTTCCTGATTGCAGCCGACTCGAAACCCTCTGATCAGATCGCGAATCCAGCGTCTCCCGCCGCAGCAACTGTAGTTGCAGGTTATCCATCGTCCCCGACACGTCATTGCCGATCACAGCGCCAGGTAACCGCCATCGATGGGGATCGTGACCCCCGTCACATAGGACGACATGTCGGAGGCAAGGAACACGGCGGGACCGGCAATCTCATGGGTCTCGCCAACACGACCCAGCGGTACCCGTTGAAGGAATTTTTCGCCCGCCTCACCCGTGACCGTCATCAAGTCACTCTTCATTCGACCCGGTGCCAGTGCGTTGACCCGGCCACCCAGCGGCCCAAGCACGCGGGCGAAATACTGGACCAGCGAACGGACGCCCGTCTTGGACGCACCATAGGCGGCGCTTGATCTCGGCGCCGTGAACCCGGCAATCGACGAGACGAATATCACGCTTGCGCCAGCGTGCTTCAGCGTGGGCAAAAGAGCAACGGTGATGCTCCACTGTGCGGTGAGGTTCACGTTGATGACCTGATCCCACATTTGCATCAGATTGGGATCGTCAAGCTTGATGCGGGGCGCGATGCCCGCATTGTTCACCAGAACGTCGATCTGTCCGTATTGCTCCAACATGCGACCGCCAAAGGCCATGACTGCGTCGCGGTCGCTGATGTCCAGGGTCTCAGCAGAGGCTGAACCACCGGAGGCCTTGATTTGTGAAACGATGTCATCGGCCGCTTCCCTGTTCCTGTCAACCACCAGGACATGCGCCCCTTCGGCTGCCATTCCAATCGCGATGGCAGAACCCAAGCCGCGTCCGCCTCCGGTCACCACCGCTCTCTTACCAGCAAGTCGAGTCATCAGTTTGCTCCCTCTTGTTTGAATCACGCAGCCCGCAGCGCGACTTCCCGACGGACGTTGCGCTGCAGGTTCATATCATTTTTGCGCAATCCCGCAGTCGCCTCGCTACGAGAGCGGAGACCCTGCAGGATCAAGACAGGATGAACCCCTTGTAATCGTGCGCGCGCACATCGTCACAGTACTCCCGGAACCTGGGATTGCCGCCGACGAACAACAACACCTCGCGCTTGTCGCGACCCACGATGTTCTTGTTGATTCCGGTGAACCAAGAGTTGGTCTGACCCAACAGCAGCTTACCCATCAGCTTGGAGCAATAAAGCGTCCAATTTTCGGCCGCGGCGGTTTCGGGTTCGATGCGATGAATGCCGGCATCCTTGGCATGAGCCATCATCTCGCTCAGCCAGTCAACCGCAAGTGCGGAACAGCGCGGAATGTTGCAGAAGGTGGCGCCACTCTGCGGCCCGACCAACAGGAAGAAATTGGGGAATCCGGGGCACTGCATGCCCATGTAGGTCTTCACGCCTTTAGCCCATTCGTCTTTGAGCGCAACGCCGCCCGCGCCGCGAATGTCGATGCGGTTCCATGATCCCTTGACCGCGTCAAAGCCAGTGGCGTAAATGATGACGTCGAATTCGTGCAGGGCATCAGTGGTCCTCACGCCGTCAGGGGTGATTCGGGTAATCGGCGTCGTGTTCAGATCGACAACCGAGACATTCTCCTGGTTGTAGACCTCGTAATATTTGGTCTCGAGCGGAACTCGCTTCAACTCGAAACCGTGGTCCTTGGGTATCAGCAGTTCAGCGATACGGGGATCCTTGACCCGTTCCCGAATTTTCCGTGCCACGAAATCCGAGACGTATCTATTTGCTGCTGGGTCTGACAGGACATCCTGAAACGCCCCGAGCCACAGCGAGAAGCCCGGCCCTTTGTACAGTTCCTCCAGTTTGGCGTCGCGTTCCGCCTGCGGGACATCGAACAGGTTCTTCGGAATGAATTCGTGCGGGAAGCCAGCGATGGACGAATCGCATTTGGCGGTGAACTCGTTGTAGTGCGATTTGATATAAGCCATCCGTTCGGGTTCCATGGGCCCGTTGCCCAGCGGTGTGCACCAGTTCGGCGAGCGCAAGAAAACCGTCAGGTGTCCGGCCTGCTTGCCCATTTCCTGAATCACCTGCACGCCGGTCGACCCTACACCAATCACCGCCACTCGCTTGTTGGAAAAATCCAGCTTGACCGGACCAAAGCCGTTCGGGTCGCGCGGCCAAGTTGCCGTGTGATAACTCTCGCCCTTGAAGGTGTTGATACCGGGCACGTTGGGCATCTGAGGCGCTGACAAGGGCCCGAGTGCCGAGAAGACGAAGCGTGCCGTCACGGGCGCACGGTCAGGTTCCTGGAATTCAAGTGTCCAGAGGTTGGACTTTTCCTCGTACACTGCCGTTTGAACCCTGGCATTGAAGATGTAATCCTTGCGGATGTCCATGATCTCGGCCGCCCGATGAATATATTCTAGGATTTCGGGCTGAGCGGAAAAGCGTTCGGTCCAGTTCCACTCCTGCTTCAGTCGTTCGTTCCAGAAGTACCCATAAACTTCGCTCTCCGAATCGATTCGACAGCCTGGATAGCGGTTGTGATGCCACACACCGCCAATGTTGTCTGACCCTTCAACCCCCAGCACCCGGTAACCCATCTCGCGCAGCCGATAGGTCTGATACAGGCCAGTCAATCCCGCACCGATCACTACTGCGTCGAAGTCTGCTTCTTTCGTCATTTCAGCTTTCCTTTCATTGGCTTGGCGCCGAGCATGGTTCCGCCGCTCACTTCGTCCGAACTCGCTGCTGCGATACTTGGTTCACCACAGATCAACATCTTCCATGACCAGCAGGCACAATGCCGTCAAGCCACGAATCCGGTCGATGTGTCCAATGCCGGTGCGATCTTCGGCGAGGCAGACGTCGCCGGCAAAAAAGCGCTCGTTGCGCCTGTCGCCGCTGCTTTCCAGCGCGATCTCTCCAGAGAGCACGAGCACCACCTGATTGACGACCTCGGGGTGCCAGTCGATGAAGGTGCCATCCGCCAACGTGCATATACGGAACCCGGTTACGGGGCGCTCAGAACTCCAGGTCCCCGCCGGTGCGGTGAACAGTTCCCGGAAGGAGCGAAAATAGGCGCGCTCACCTTCGCCTTTGTAAAGCCTTTGCATGTTGGGTGGTCGCGCTGCAATAACTGACGGCTCCTCCAGGGTGAGCGGGGCGGCACCGGCCTCGGGCCAGGGACTTGTTACTGTGAACTGTACCAACCGGCAGCAGTCCCGATGACGAATCGATCCCCGGAGTCCAGCGCTGCCCTCGGAGAAGAGCAGACTGCCGCGCCCGAGCACGGCTTCTTGGCCGCGATCGTCGCCGAGGATGACTTCTCCTGAGACGATGAACGTCAGGCGTCGGGCCGGCGGGCCCAGGATATCGGCGGACTGGTCGGGGTTGAGGCAGATCGTCCGCACGCCGCCGGAGATCGAAAATCGATGTGCGACCTGCGCTTCCTCACCTCGCGCGCGACGTCGATAGCCTTCGGCGTCAACCGGCCCTTGGTAGTGCATTGCCAGCGCCGGCAAGGGCGCAAGCCGAGAAGTTCCCTGCGCGTCCAGACGTAACCAGTGCAATGTCATGACAGAACTGGATTCAAAGGGCGGTGTATCCGCCGTCGATCGTGATTTCTGTACCGGTGATGAACGACGACTCATCGCTCGCCAGAAATACCGCAAGATGTGCAACTTCTACCGGCTCGGCGATCCGCTTGACCGGATTGGCGTTGATGATTGCCTTGATGTACTCCGGAGGCAGTGCAGCGGTGATCGCGGTTTTGATCGTTCCCGGGCAGATCGCGTTCGCGCGTATACCTTTGTCCGCGTATTCCACCGCCGCGGTCTTCGTCAGCTGCTTCACGCCACCCTTGGCGGCGCAATAGGCAGCCATGTTTGGAAAAGCCACCATCGCCGCCATGGAGGCGGTATTGACGATCGAGCCGCCGCCGGATTTCAGCATCCGCGGAATTCCGTAGCGCATGCCCAGGAAGACACTGCGCAGGTTGATTGCCATCACTTTTTCCCACTCGTCTTCCGGATATTCGCCGACCGGAGCCATGTGGCCTTCGATGGCGGCGTTGTTGCAAAGTATGTGCAAGCCGCCAAATTTGGCCACAGCAGTCGCCAGCATGGCTTGAACATCCGACGACTTGGACACGTCCGCGCGAAACGGGACGCAATTCGGCCCCAGCCTTTCTGCGACGGCATTCTGATTCCCCGAAATATCGACCGCGACGACTTTGGCGCCTTCGGCAACGAATCGCTCGGTGATCGCCTTGCCGATGCCTGAACCGGCGCCCGTCACCACTGCCGCCTTGTCTTGTAATCGTCCCGTCATGACAATTCCCCCGTGTTCGATTGTGATGGGCGAGCCGCCCAAGCCGGATCTTCACTTTGCACCATGCTGTGCGCTTCACCGGGCATCAGCGTTTCGGACAAGACCACATTGACCGAGAGGTACCGCCATAGCCAGCATGTCTCTCACCCGAGTGATCTTCTCTCTCGGCTTGCCGACGACCTCACCACGTCGCTGCTCTTCAGCATCGATGCGCTGCCAGTCGTCATAACTCAATACCTGGGCGTTGTGATGAGCCAACGTTGCCTTGAGACCCTCCGCGCCCGATTTGGGGCGCGAATCCAAATACGGCAGGTCCGCCAACAAGCTCTGCACGGTAGCCACCGCATCGGCGCGATTCGTGCCGATTATTCCTGACGGTCCGCGCTTGATCCAACCTGCCGCATATAGACCGCGCATGCCGTCAATACGGCCCGCCGTACTGGGAAACACTCCCCTGGCCGGCTCAAATGGCACTCCGGGTAGCGGCATGCCGCGGTAGCCGATGCTCCGGAATAATAGCCCGCAGTTGAGATCAATCATCTCTCCCGTGCCTTGTGCCAGTTGCCCAAGAGCGGGTCCCGTGAGGCGATTCCGCTCAAGGGTAATTCGTTCGAGCCGGCCAGTCCCCGCTATAGCTACCGGGCTCTGCATGAAATGGAACCAGATGCGCTTGCCGGCGGCGGTGGCACGGTGTGTTGTCCAACTTTGCAGTATCTCGACGTTCTTGGCCGCGTTGAAGTTGTTCTTGTCCTCGAGCTCACCAAGGCTCGCCGAATTCAGATGCAAATCGCTCTCGGAGACTAGGGCCGCGCAGCCACCCAAGTCGCCGAGCTCCCGCAACTCCTTGAACGTGAAACTCGCTTGTGCGGGGCCACGACGCCCGATGATGTGAATGTCGCGTACGCGGCTACCGGCCAACGCAGCCAGTGCGTGCTCGGCCATGTCGGTGCCGCGGAGTTCGCCGATCGGTTTGGCAAGTATTCTTGCCACATCGATGGCCACATTACCCTGGCCAATGAGGACGGCCACTTCTTGGCTTAGGTCGAACGATCGATCACGGTAATCCGGGTGGCCGTTGTACCAGCCGACGAATTCAGTCGCGGTGTGACTTCCGGGGAGATCCTCATTGGGCAACCCTAGACGCCGGTCGGATTCCGCTCCGCAGGCGAACAGTATCGCGTGGTGCGTGCCCCGCAATTGCTCCACACCGACATCGCGTCCCACCGTGACATTTCCGAGGAACGTGAAGGCGGGGGACTGCGCGATCTTGTCGAATATCATCGTCGGTTGTTTGAGTTTCGGATGATCGGGGGCGACACCGTAGCGAACCAACCCAAACGGCACGGGCAACCGCTCGAGCATGTCGACCCGGACCGAGAGGGGCGACTTGAAGAGGGCCTCTGCTGCGTAGAAGCCGCTCGGGCCGCTGCCGACGATGGCGACCCGTAATGGATTGCCGCTCGTCCCCAGTCTGGCGGTATCAATACCCGAGTTCACGCTTGCGCGCCTCGGCGGTGGGCAAAGGTACCTGCTTGTCGGCGATAACGGGCAACGCGGGTGCGCGCTGCGCATTGATGGTCAGCCATTCCAGTTTGTCCGGCGGTAGTTCCGTCTGTTCGTAAATCGCGTGGACGGGACAGGCTGGGACGCAGGCTCCGCAGTCCACGCATTGTATGTTGTCGATGTACAGCATCTGATCGTCGCCGTGGAAGCAGGCGACGGGGCAAGTGGTCACGCAGTCGGTGAATCTGCAATGCTGGCATTTGTCGGTGACGATGTGGGGCATGGGGTTCTATGAAGCCGGCAGGGCCTGTTGAAAGTGTTCCGTCGCCGGTCGCTCCGCGAAAAATGGGCCGACAAGGTCCCTAAAGGCTTGAAACTCCGGAGTTTTGGTGAATGTTTGATGGTCCGCAATCGAATTCCATTCGATATGCAGGGCAAAGCGAGATGGTCTTTCAATGCAGCGCAGCAGCGATACCGCTGCGCACCCGGCCGCGCCGGCGAGCAAGGCGCGCCCGCGCGCCATGATTGTCTCGAATTCGCTTTCGCGGCCGGAGATCACTGCAATGTCGGCACGTTCGATCACCATGGTCGTTAAGGCTCCTCCTCAGTTTGCGGGGCGAGTGGGGTCTCTGGAGTCGAGGGACAGTCGCGCCTTGACTAGCTCCGCAAGTTTGAACTTTTGCGCTCTCCCGGTGGCTGTCAACGGCACCTCATCGGCCGAAACAAAAACTACATGCCGCGGCACTTTGAAGCGGGCGAGCCGAGAGGCGCAAAGATCGATGAGTTCCTGCGGATCGGGCCGGGTGGGTCCGGCGGATACGATGCAGGCACACCCGACTTCGCCCATCTTCATGTCGGGAAGGCCTACGACGAGGGCTTGCGCAACCAGCGGATGCTCGTTGAGCAGTTCCTCAATTTCCCGGGGCATCACCATCTCGCCGCCGCATCGGTACGTCTCCTTCAGCCGGCCGGTTAATATCAGATATCCATCGGCCGTTATCTCACCGACGTCCCCGGTGTGAAGCCAACCGTCCGCATTGAAGGTCGCGCGGGTCTCCTCATCCTTCTTGTAATAGCCTGTCGTCACGATGGGACCTCGCACGACGAGTTCGCCGGGCGTCCCTGGTGGCAGGTCGCTCCCGGTTACGGGATCGATGGACTTGTATTGGGCGAGGATGCCGCCCAGCCTGGGATCTCCCGCCACACCGGCAGATTTGAGGCGCCCGTTGGTCGAGAGCAGGAACTCATCTGAGCCCTCAGGCAGTGTGCACGTCGTCGAGGCGGTCGTCTCCGTCATGCCGTAGGCGGTCAGGATCTCGCGGGCACCGAGCAGTTCGCGAATGTCCCGCCAAATAGTAGGAGGCGAAGCGCCACCCGAATTGAACATGGCTAGCAAGTAGGAGCCGTCGAAGCCCTCTCGACCTGCGACTTCCAGCAGCTTGAGCGTCATCATCGGTACGCACACGATCTCCGTGGCGCGGTGAGATTGCGCGGCCTCGAGCATTTTCCGCGCATCAAAGACTATGTGAGGGACGATGGCCCCGCCGACGAAGGTGCTCGCGATCAAGCACTCGACGAAGCCAAAGACGTGGTACATGGGCAGCGAGAACAGGATGCGCCGGCCGTCCTCGAAGGCGCGCGTGTAGGCAGAGGCATAGGCCGCGCGCAGGATCATGTCGTGACTCAGCATCACGCCCTTGGGTAGTCCGGTCGTACCCGAGGTGTAGATGACATCAGACCGGAAATGCGGATCCGCCTGTAACTCGCGTCGGGTCAGTTCCACCCTGCTGGTTGGGGTCCCCATGGTGGTGAGCGTCGACAGTGTAGTTGCTGCGCTGCGTGGTTTGCCTCCGGTCGTATGCACGAAAACCCGTCGCAGCTGTGGCCATCGCACGCCACCGCCGGCGTGCTCCCATCCCGGCATCAGCGCATCGAGGTCCTCTAGGTAGTTGCGATCGCGCAGGTGGTCCATGATGATCAAGACCGTGCTGTCGGATTGCTCGAGGATGTAACTGAGTTCCTGGCGTCTCAATGCAAAGTTCACCGGCACCGCGACCGCGCCGACGCGGGCGATCGCATACTTGGCAGCGACATACTCGGGAAAATTAGCGAGTACCACCGCAACGTGGTCGCCGATCTGCACACCGGATTCGA
>Ga0073928_10003584_pt1 | contig 24323 bp, 26 predicted proteins | sample PaiPotPPA55metaG_FD_76969 | JGI IMG/M metagenome (GOLD analysis project Ga0073928, IMG submission 76969) | Iron sulfur acid spring bacterial and archeal communities from Banff, Canada, to study Microbial Dark Matter (Phase II) - Paint Pots PPA... ...
AGAGCAGAAGCAGCGCTATATTCCCAAAATCCTTTCGGCCGAAGAGATTTGGTGCCAGGGATATTCCGAACCAAATGCGGGCTCCGACGTGGCTTCATTGCAAACCCGCGCGGTCGAAGAAGGCGATTACTTTATCGTCAACGGACAGAAGGTGTGGACTTCCGGCGCCCATCGCGCCGACTGGTGCATCCTGCTGACGCGCACCGACTCCGAAGCACCCAAGCACAAGGGAATCAGCTACCTGCTAGCCGATATGCACAGCCCGGGTATCACCGTGCGCCCACTGGTACAGATCACGGGGGAACGAGGTTTCAACGAAGTCTTTTTCGAGGACGTGCGGATTCCCAAGCGAAATCTGGTCGGCCCCAAAAACCAAGGATGGCAAGTGGCGGTTACCACGTTGATGTTTGAACGGACGGGGATGGCCGGACGCGATTTGTCAGGCCAGGCGGCGGACCTTGCAAACCTGGCAGGCCGCCTCAAGCGCAACGGCGCAACCGCATGGAACGATACGTCTGTACGGCAAGCGATCGCTGGCTTCGCCTGCGAAGCCGCCGCCTTGCGCTATTCCAACCTCCGTCAGTTGACACGCCGGCTAAAAGGTCTTCCACCTGGCCCTGAAGGCTCGGCCAGCAAGCTGGTAACCAGCGAACTTAATTTGCGAATGACGAAGTTCGCGATGGAATTGCTGGGACCGTACGCGCAAATCGAGAGCAAATCGCCGTTCGCCGAGGACAGCGGCAAATGGCTATACAAGATGTTGGCTGCCCGAATGCTCACAATCGCGGGCGGCACCAGTGAGATTCAGCACAATATCATCGGCGAGCGCGTGCTCGGTCTGCCGAAAGGCTAAACAATTGGCTGGTTGACACGAAAACGCCCTACTAAAAAAACGAAGATCGGCTGGAACGCGCCCTCAAGCATCTGAGGCAGTGTGAAGTCGGCCTGGTACGACCACCTCCACGTGCTCTTCAGCCTGAGCAAGAATCCTGGTCGCGCAAAACCACGAAGGCGATGCGCACAGAGGGGCGCGGATCGCCTCCGTCAGGACCAGCTCACGCTTGCTGGTGCTGAACACGAGGTGAATCAGGTTTTTAGCAAGGGATTGAGGCATGCAATTTCCTCGCGCCCCTTTGGGTGCGCAGAAAAAACGATGCGGCGAACCCAGGGCGTCGCCTTGGGCTGATCTGCGCCAGCGCCTTCAGCGCCGGAAGTCCCAGGCCATTTCTACATAATTGTCTGAAACCACGCCAGCACTCCACTCCGCCGCCTAGATGAGAAATGTCCAGACTGCATAGGACAGTTGGAAGGCCGCCTATGCGAGTTTCTGCCGGGGTTTGCGGGCGTAAGCCGTCGGGTCATCGACGCCGGCCACCACGAATCCTTCCACCCGCTCTGCGCATTTCGTGCACGCGCCGCAATGGACGATGCCCCTGGGTCGCACGCAGGAGACCGTCAGCTTGAGAGGTAGATCCGCGCCGCGGCTGACTACTTCGGCCTTGGTCATGCCGGCAAATGGCGTGATTATTTTGAGCTTTATACCAACCCCAAGTTCCACTGTCCGGGCGAACGCCCGAAAGAACCCCGGCCGCGCGTCAGGAAATGGATTGCTCTCCAGCAGCCCCATCGCGATTTCGCCGATCCTCGCGCGTGCGCAAAAAATTGCTGTCTTGGCCAGCAGGCTGAGATTGCGCCCCTGAATATAGTTCGAAGCAACGGTGGCATTGTAGCCGGGCACATTGCGTCCAGTCATTGACCAATGGTCGCCTGAAATGTCGCCCATCGGCAGCTTGAGTATCGTAAGCGCCTCGATCTTTTTCATTCCGAGCGCGCGGACGAAGCGCCTGAGAGTGGCTAGTTCACTAGGTTCCCAACTAAGTCCGGCCCGTATGTACACCGGATACACAGAGCGCCCATTTCGTGCTGATGCAGCCAGCATGACTGAACTATCCAGTCCGCCGCTGGCTAGAATTGCAATTCTATCGGGGACCGGCTCAATTCGATAATCATCGCCGACCGTTGTCTTAGAGGGCATACGTAGCCCGAGGCCGCTCAATTGAGCAATCGGCCGCCGTCCAGCATCAGCGTCGCGCCAGTGGCAAAGTCGGTCCCTTCACAAAGGAAAAGCACTGCTCGGGCGACATCGCCGGGCGAACCCATCGTCTTTGTCAGGGTCGCCAGGCGCAGCCGCTCGATTTCTTCGGGGCCGTATTCGTCGGGCGGCATGACAGGCCCCAGCGCTACGCAATTCACTTGCACCTCAGGTGCCAAGGCCTTGGCCAATGCGCGCGTCAGACCGATAAGTCCGGACTTTGAAACGGTATACGGCAGATAGTTGTTGTACGGCCTGATAGCAGCCCAATCACCGATATTGATAATCTTACCTGCGCCCTGACGGCGCATCGCGGCACCAGCAAATTTGGAAAGGAAGAATGGCGCCTTCAGGTTGGTGTCAAGATTGAGATCCCAGTCGCGTTCAGTCAACTCTTCGAGCGGCTTGCGGTAGAAAACCGAGGCCGAATTGACCAGGACATCAAGGCGCCCGAACGCTTCGATGACGCTGGCAACCATTCGCTCGATCGCATCAACTCGTTCGAGTTCCGCGCCGAAGATTTGTGCGCGCCCGCGCTGCCCGATGATGCGGGCGGCAGCCTCTTCGGCACCGCCCCGCGAGCTTCGATAGTGGATTGCGACCGCAGTACCCCGGTCCGCCAGCGCCAGCGCAATCGCTTGCCCCACCCGCTTACCTGCACCGGTGACCAGCGCGACTTTCCCTTGCAAATTCATCTGACGACGAGGCGGTTTGCGTTCAATAACATCTACAGCGAAGCCGCAATCGCACGAAGCAGGGCAAGATTATCCGAATGGCCGGTCTTCACCGCGGTTACGTGGCCGATAATCGGCCGTCCGAGAAGATAAAGATCGCCGATGAGGTCGAGAACCTTGTGGCGGGCGAATTCATCGGCGAATCGCAGAGTAGTGTTCACGATTTTCTCATCGTCGATTAAAATGCAGTTGTCGAGCCGGCCGCCCTTCGCCAACCCCATCTCAGACATCTTCCGAAATTCGCGGACCAAGCCAAATGTCCGTGCGGGAGCAATCTCTTTGACGTAAACCTCGGGCGAGGTAAGGTCGAAATGAACCTGCTGCAGCCCAATCGGGGATGGATATTCCAATGTATAATCAATGATTAGGCGTTCGGCCGGCTCAATCCGGATGAACTCGCTACCATCGCCCACCTGGAGCGCCTTCTGCGGGGCAACTGGCTCGAGCCACTCATCCTGCTCATACACTCCAGCCTCAAGCAACTGTTCGCAAAATTCCAGCGCCGAGCCATCGAGCGACGGTAGTTCATCGCCGGTCTGAATCCGCAGATTGGTAATCGCCAGTCCATGGAGCGCCGACATCAGGTGTTCGACCGTGCGCACCGAATGGCCTTTGCCGCTGAGCGTGGTGTTGTAACCGGTCTCGCTGACATTGTCGAGGCGCGCCGGAATTGCAGATTGATCGGCCAACGAAGAAAACGTTATACCAGCTCCGGTTGGTGCGGGGTGAAGGATTACTCCGGTTTTGAGTCCAGAGTGCAGCCCCTGCCCACCGAGCACGAGCGAGCGCGCGATGGTTCTCTGTACAATCGCCCGCACGGGCGCACCACGCGAGCGTTGACGCCGCCTTTGTTGACGTTCAGCAAGTTGAGACACGGCGCGTGTGCCGCCGTCGTCCCGGCCCAGAACGTGCTCGAGCGATGCTAACAAGCCACTGACGGAAAACGGCTTTTCGATGAAATCCGCGGCGCCCAGCCGAGTGGCGGTGACCGCATTCTGGATATTTGCGTGACCGGAGATCATGATCACGTGAGTGTCGGGCGTCTCGTGCTTGATTCGTCTGAGCAGCTCGATCCCATCCAACTCCGGCATCCAGACGTCGAGCAGCACCACCTCCGGCTTTTCCCGCGCGACGAGATCCAGCACGCCGGGCGCGTAGCCGGTAGCTACAACTCGAAACCCTTCGTCGCTGAGAATGCCGCGCAGCGAGGACCGAATCCGTTCTTCGTCATCAACCACCAATACGGTCGCATTCACTTTCGCTTACCCGTTCATTGCGTCCCACTGGCGAAACGTGCAGCACGCGTGGCACGCACCCTCTAAGTCCACACCCCACAGTCGGCCAGGTTGTCCCACCTTCAGGCGGAAATTTTCGCAAATTGCTGATCTTTTATCGGAAATTCCAATTGGAATCTACTTCCCCGCGGCTCATTGTCGCGTACTCGAACGGACCCGTTATGGTCGTTGACGATAGTCGCTACGATAGCAAGTCCGAGCCCGGTACCGCCCTGACGGGTGGAAAAGTATGGCTCAAAAATTCGGGGGCGGATATGTGGGTCAATGCCAGTCCCGTTGTCGGCAATTTCAAGTGTAATGATTCCGCTTGCTGAATCGAGCGCGGTCCTTACCGCGATCTGCGGACCGAAGCCATTGTGACGATTCGACCTGGTCGCGGCGACCGCGTTGTCAAGCAGATTGATCAGTGCACGCTTGAGCGCTTCCCGATCAATCAAGATGATGGGCAGCGCCGGCTGCAATTCCAAATCGAATCGCACTTCACCATGGGCCTCGCGGAAGGTAGCAACGGTCTCCTCCACCAGCGCATTCAAATTGCCTGGAATCGGGTTGAGCTGAGGCATCCGCGCAAAGGCGGAAAATTCGTCGACCAGCCGCTTTAGGTCATCTACCTCACCGATGATCGTGCGGGTGCATTCGTCGACTAGTTCCGCATAGGGGTTGAACACCGCATCGAGCCTGTTGGCCGTCGGCAAAGGTGGTCCCGACACGGCGGGGCCGTGACGGGAGAACTGACGCCGCAGCCGCTCGGCCGAGAGCTGAATTGGAGTCAACGGATTTTTAATTTCATGCGCAATCCGGCGGGCGACCTCGCGCCATGCTTCCATCCGTTCGATCTTGGCGATCTGGCTCACATCCTCAAAGAACAGCACGGTGCCGAGGTCTGGCCCGTCGTCCGCGGCGTCGTCCTCGCCGACCCGGCTCGCTGTCAGCATAAGTTCTGTTTCAGCGCCGCCAATTTCGAGTTTCAATGCGCAGCGGACTTCGCGCGGGCGCACAGCGCCAGCAAAAATCTCGTCAAGCGAGCGTCGCAGGTGCGGATCGAAGCATTTGCTATACTCCCGGCCAAGAACGTCCGCGGCGTGTAATCCGAGCATCCGTGCAGCACACGGATTCATTGCGCTGATGCGTCCTTCACGATCGAGCCCGACCACCCCAGCCGAGACATTGAGCAATAATGTTTCGGTATAACGGCGCCGCCGTTCCAGTTCCGCCCGCGATTTGCGCAAGTCAGAAGTCATCCGATTGAACGACTCGACCAGGTGCGCTATTTCGTCGTCGCCTACCGGGGCAATCTCGTAATTCAGGTTGCCGGCCGCCAAGGCGTGTGTGCCCTCGGCCAGCAATTTGATCGGACCGGTCAGCCCACGCGCCAGATAAATTCCGAACCAGCTTGCGAGCAGCACCACCGCGAGTCCGATCAGCACCAATGCGAGTATGTAACTGTGCATGATCGGCTGATGCAGGATACGAAGCTGAAGGTAAGCTTGCACTGCCTGCGAGATTCCCGCAGCACGCGCGGCCAGGCTTTTCGGCAGGTAATAGTCCACCACGATCGCGCCGGCGACCGCGTCAGAATCAGTCGCCGAAAAAATCGGGGCACTGCCGCGGATCACGTCCGACTTGCCAAAGCTATCGGCGCGCGTCACCGCATGACCCTTGAGCGTCTCGCGCAGCAATGCGGAATCGGGTGACACACCGATCCCGGTCGGGGTGCTAGGGCTTAACTCGAACATCCACAGCTTGCGGTCAGCCGAAAACACCTCGACCGTGCCAAGGTTGTATTCCTGCTGCGCCTGTTCGATGAAAGCGCGGAGCTTTGCATGATTAGCGGGTGCCAGCAGCCTTCCATTGGTTATTTTGCCTGACAGGATACGCGCGAAATGCGCTGCATTGTTGGCAGAATTGAGATAGTAGACTTTCGCGATCTCGAATGAGTCATCGAGCATGCGCCCATACTCGGGATCGAACCAAGTGTCCATATCCGCGTGCAGGAAAGCACCAGCCACGTACAAGAGAAAAGCGCTTGGCACGATCGCTACGGCAATAAAGCCGAACACCAGCCGGGCCTGTAATTTCGAGCCGATCAGCCCCCGCCGGCGTTCGAAAATAGCCTTTGCCACGTTGCGTCCGACCAACAGCAGCATCAGGCCGAGCAGCAGAAAGCTCAGGTCGAACAGCAGAATGACTACCAAGTTGGATATCAGTGAGGTATGCGAACTGAGCGCCGGTAATTCAGTCTGCATCAGCACGAACGCGACCAGGGTCGCCGCCGCGATCGCGACCGCAATCAGTTCGCGCCGCCGGCGCTTGCTCTCGGTGCGCTGCAATGCGCTGCTCGAATCCCTCAATAGCGCCTCAGCAATCCAATCAGCAGCGAAATTACGATACTCACAAGGATGCAAGTAGTAATCGGAAGATAGAAGCTGAAGTTGTCACGTCGAATATAAATATCGCCGGGCAAACGGCCCAGGCGGTTGACCAGTGGTACGGAGCCTCCACCCCAAACCAACAATCCCAACAAGGCAATAAGCAGGCCGATTATGACCAGTGCTTTGCCTAGCGCCGCCATTCTATTGGCCTCTCCCTATCGTCAGGGAGAGGCCACAACCTGCTCACGCCTGCACTCGTTGGCCCGCCGCTTCCTTCGCCCGTTTCGACTCGGCAATCACCTTTTCCGCAAGGGGCGCCGGCACCTCGTCATAATGCGAGAAGCGGGCCTCAAACGAACCGCGCCCCGATGTTATCGAACGCAGGTCGGGCGCATACTTGAGAACGTCTGCCATCGGCACCAGTGCCTTGATCACTTGGCCGGCACCTTTGGACTCCATCCCGAGCACCCGGCCGCGGCGGGCATTTAGGTCGCCAATTACGTCCCCCATGCATTCGTCGGGGCAACTCACCTCGATCGCCATTATCGGTTCGAGCAAAATCGGCCTGGCCTTCTCGAATGCGTTCTTCAACCCCATTGAGGCAGCTATCTGGAACGCCATGTCCGATGAATCAACCTCATGAAAGCTCCCGTCGTAGACCGTCACCTTCACGTCGACGACCGGGAAGCTGGCAAGATAGCCCTCGTTAAGCGTGTTGCGGACGCCCTTTTCGATCGACGGAATATATTGACGCGGGACAACTCCTCCGACGATTTCATCAGCAAATTCAAACCCGCCACCGCGTTGCAGAGGTTCAACCTTAAGCCAACAATCACCGTACTGACCCCGGCCGCCAGACTGCCGCTTGTACTTGCCCTGCGCCTCGGCGCGGCCCTTGATGGTCTCCTTGTAGGGCACTTTGGGCGCGGTCAACTCGACATCCACATTGAATTTGCGCCTGAGCTTTTCGACCGTCACCTCGATATGCATCTGGCCGGTGCCGGCGAGAATGATCTCGTGAGTTTGTTGATCGCGATGAGTCTCCAGAGCAGGGTCTTCCTCGACCAAACGCGCGAGCGCCTGCGATGCTTTCTCCTCGTCGCCGCGGGTTTTGGGACGAATCGCAAAAGAAATAACCGGTAGCGGGCGTTCGGGCATGGGAAATAAAATGGGCCTTTTTTCGTCGCACAGCGTGTCGCCGGTGGTGGTATCCTTCAGTTTGGCGACCGCCACAATTTCACCCGGCAGCGCAGACGACAGCGGAGCTTGCTTCTTGCCTTCCAGCCGCAGCAATTGTCCGAAACGCTCCTTCGAACTACGAGTCGCATTCAGCACGGCAGCATCGCTTGTCGCACGGCCGGACACCACGCGAAAAATCGAGAGCTTCCCAGCGAATGGGTCGATCACGGTCTTGAAAACGAACGCGCTGAACGGAGCATCAGGATCAGCCGCTCGTTCGATCGGCGTACCGTTGGAGGGGCCCTGCGCACGAAACGGCGGGCGGTCGCTGGGCGCCGGCAGCAAGGCCGCTGCCGCATCCAGCAAAAGATCAACGCCCACATTCTTGGCGCCGGACCCGCACAGCACCGGCGTTAATTTTCCCGCTAGCACCGCGGCGCGCAAAGCGCTCCGCAATTCCGCTTCGTCAAGCTCGCCTTGTTCGAGGTATTTTTCCAGCAACGAATCGTCAGTCTCTGCAACGGCCTCACACAGGTTTGTGCGGGCCGCCTCGGCGCGCGACCTCAGTTCGCCGCTCAACTCATCTTCCCTGGCCTTGCCGGATGAATCCGGGTAGATCAGCGCCTTCATCGCGAGCACGTCGATGACGCCGCTGAAGGCAGTCTCAGCACCAATCGGCAAACTAAGCGCGATCGGCTTAGCGGCCAGCTTTTCCAGATCGGTCATGGCGGCATCGAAATCCATCCGTTCGCGATCGAGACGCGAGACGAAGGCCAGGCGCGGCAGGCCGAGTCGATTGATTTGCTCGAAGATCTTCTCCGACTCGACTTTGAGGTCCCTGCCCGCACTGACGACGAAAACCACGCCGTCCACCGCCCGCATTGTGCCGAAAGCGTCAGGCAGAAATGCGGTGTAGCCCGGAGTGTTGGCCAGGATTAATTCGGTTCGTTTCCAATTGAGATGATGAAACGAGGAGCTGATCGAGATGTGCCGCGAAAGCTCCTCGGGCTCGAAGTCCATCAATGCGGTTCCGTCGTCGGGACGGCCCAATCGCGTCGTCATTCCGGCGCTGAAGAGCATGGCCTCTGCCAACTGGGTCTTGCCAGTGCTACCCTGGCCGACGAGTGCAATGGTTCTTAAGCGCCCGATTTCCTCCACTGCCATATCGGTTCACCTCTGTGAAACAATTTCGTAACACGCCTGCGGGATAAAGCACAGAGACGCCAAGCTGCTGGCGTTCGTGCCGGTTCCAGACTCAATCGTAGGCCCCTTCGAGGCTGACGTCACCGGTCAAAATCCGGGTGGGACCGCTTTCCGTCTCCAGGATCAAAGCGCCATCGGCGTCAATCCCGCAAACCATCCCGCAAGTGGTCGTACCGCCGTCAACCACAGTTACCCGGCGACTATTTAGCGCGAAATATCGTTCGTAAATCGAGCGTATTGCCGAAAAACCGTCCGCTTCCATCGCCCTATAGCGAACATCGAGCAGATTAAACAGCGTTGCGGCGAACTGAACGCGGTCACATTCCCGTCCCGTGGTTATCAGTAATGAGGTAGCCTTATCGCGAAGCTCAGGGGGAATATCGTTCGAGGCGAGATTGAGATTGAGGCCGATCCCGAGCAAAACGCAGAGCAAGCCTTGCGTCGCATCGGTGACGGCTTCCGCAATAATGCCGCCGGCTTTGCGCTTTCTTAGCCAAATATCGTTGGGCCATTTAAGGGCGACCAAGCCAGGGGCAATCGTTTCGAGCGCTTCCGCCACCGCGACCCCAGCGACCAAGCTAAGGCGCGGCACTTCCGCCATCGGCATACGCGGCCGCAAGATCACCGTCATGTAGAGGTTCACGCCAGCGGGTGAATGCCAAGTGCGGCCGAGGCGCCCCCGGCCTGCACTTTGGCGCTCCGCAATCACGACCGTGCCTTGATCGGCGCCGTTCTGTGCGAGTTCAGCCGCGACCCGCTGGGTCGAGTCGACCTGGTCGAAGTAGCGTATCTCCCATCCAATCCGGCCAGGAGTTCCTGATGAAGCCGCTTGGTAGAGATTAGCCGCTGACTGACCGGGAGAGGCTCCACTTCTGTCTGGCACCTGTCTTCCCCTAAACAATTTCGATGCGCATGCTCAGGTCGACGGCTTTCACCGAGTGGGTTAATGCGCCCACCGAAATCAAGTCGACACCGGTCTCGGCAACGGCACGCACCGAATCGAGCGTAATACCACCGGAGGCCTCGAGGATAACGGCGCCGCCGGTGATTCTGCGAGCCTGACGCATTTCGTCCATAGTCATATTATCAAGCAGGATCGAAGTCGCGCCGGCCGTTAGCGCCTCTTCGACCTGCGAGAGGGTTTCACATTCTATTTGAATCCTGAACGTATGAGGCGCCAGCGCACGAGCACGCTCCAGAGCGCGGCCGATCCCGCCGGAGGCTGCGATATGGTTTTCCTTGATTAGCACACCACTATCGAGACCAAGCCGATGATTACTGCCGCCGCCGCAACGCACGGCGTATTTTTCGAGCGCGCGCAGTCCCGGATGGGTCTTGCGTGTATCGATAATCCTGGCGCGGCTGCCCGCGATCGCATCAACGTAGCGTCTGGTGGCCGTGGCTATTCCGGACATCAGCTGTACGAAATTTAACGCCACGCGTTCACCAATCAGCAATCCTGCGAGCCGCCCTTCAATTTCCGCCGCGATCGTGTCGCAGGGCAATCTCACGCCGTCGCGCGCCAGGAACACGATTTGTGGGTCGCCGCCCGTAAGCGCAAAGACCTTTTCGAACATAAAACCACCGCAGAAAACAATCTGGTCTGGCTCTTTAACGGTGATTCGCGCGCTCCCCGCCTGGCCCTCTGGAACGGTCGCGGCGGTAGTGACATCGCCTTGGCCAACGTCCTCGGCAAGTGCCGCCCGAATAAGCTGGCCGAGGTCGAGTTGTCGGATTATTTCCATGGGCAGTGTTTCTGGCGGACGCTGGTCGTGCAGTCTGCGCTCACTGATTAGTGGGGCGGACGTCTCTGCCTGTCACACTCCAGAGGTTCTTAGCTTCCGTTCAACTGTTCGCGCAAAGCTCACTGGATCAGTCCGATCTGGCCTTGCAGGAGGGTCTCTTGCGCTTTCAATTGCGTGATCTTATCAGCGATCTCGACCACCGTCTCTTCACCGGCTTTGGCGCGAAAGTCTGGATTTTCATAGCGGCCTTGATTTCGCTGCAAATGGACACGCACCTCGTCGAGCTTTTTTTTGAGCATGCTCCGCGCCTTCTCAAAGTCGAACTCCGCGGGCGGTTCGATTCCGACCTCACCCCATCCGAGCGGCGCAAATACCATCCGTGATGGTCGCTCGTCGGCACCTGTGCAGATTTCGAAATTTCCAATTCTGGCCAATGTAGTGGCATACGGCCGCCACGTTTCGACTCCGCCATTGTTGTCGCTCAGCCGCAGCATCGCTTTGATTCGTTGGCCCGGATGGTGCCCGACCAGCGAACGCAACGAATTGATCGTCTGGGTAGTGGTGATGCAGCGCGCGATTGCTGTGGCTTCCGTTTGGCTGAGGGGTTCGTCTGCAGCCGACCCGGGCCAATTGGCAACTGCCAGATGTTCGCTGAGATTTGAATCGCTTAGATAAGGCCGCAATGCTTGCCAGATTTCTTCCGAAATGAATGGCATAAACGGATGCAGAAGCCTGAGCATATTGTCAAAGCAATACACCAGGACATAACGCGCGCCAGCCTGCCCTTCACCTCCGGACTTGAGCGGCTCTTTGGACAATTCGATATACCAGTCACAGAACTCGTGCCAGATGAATTGATATACACTTAGCGCTGCGACATTGAATTCGTATGCGTCAATCGCCGACGTGACGGCGCGAATCGCGGCGTTGAGGCGACTCAGGATCCAACGCTCAGCGAGACTTAGACGCGGCGGTTCAATTTGCTCGACCGGTTCGGGAGCGCCTTCGAGGTTCATCAAAACAAATCGCGCCGCATTCCAAATTTTATTGGCAAACGCCCGCGACGCCGCCAGCCGCTCATCGGACAGCACCAGGTCGCGGCCCTGTACCGTCAGTTGCGCGAGGGTGAAGCGCACGGCGTCGGTGCCATATTTCTCCATAATCTCAAGCGGATCGACCACGTTGCCGCGCGACTTCGTCATCTTCTTGCCCTGGGCGTCGCGCACCAGCGGCGTAATGTAGACATGTTTGAATGGCACCGCGCCCGCGAGGCTGTCGGCATCGAGCGGATTCACCTTCAACCCGAACATCATCATCCGCGCCACCCAGAAGAAAATTATGTCAAACGCGGTAATGAGCAGACTGGTAGGATAATACTTCTCCAGGTCCGCAGTCCGTTCGGGCCATCCGAGCGTGCTAAACGGCCATAAGCCGGAAGAAAACCAGGTGTCGAGCACGTCGTCGTCCTGGCGCAGGTCGCCGCCCCCACAGCGAGGGCAAGCGGCCGGCCGGGTCTCGGCGACAATAGGTTGCGCGCCGGCGCAGCGCTGACACCAGTAGGCGGGAATCCGATGGCCCCACCATAGTTGCCGGGAGATACACCAGTCCTGGATATTGCGCATCCAGGCGAAATAGGTGTTTTCCCAATGCTGCGGATAAAATTTTGTGTCGCCCTGCTCTACCGCCGCGATCGCCCTGCCGGCGATTGTTTGGCCAGTTCCGTCCGGTTTGGTCACCCGCATGAACCATTGATACGAAAGCATCGGCTCGACAGCTGTGTCGCATCGTGAGCAAACACCCAGCGCATGCCTATGAGGTTCGATTTTCTCGATCAATTGCTGTGCAGTGAGATCAGCGACCACCCGCTTGCGGCAAGCCTCGCGAGTCATGCCGCAGTAGGGCCCGGAGTCGAAGTTCATACACGCACGCGTATCCATCACTGAAATTTGTGCGAGCTGATGCCGCCGGCCTATCTCAAAGTCATTGAAATCGTGACCAGGAGTAATTTTTACGGCGCCGCTGCCGAATTCCCGATCCACCGCAGCATCAGCTATGATCGGGATCTCGCGCCCAACCAGCGGCAGTCTCACCGTCCGGCCCACCAAGTCCTTGAAGCGCTCGTCCGCCGGATTGACCGCTACGCCGGTATCTCCGAGCATCGTTTCCGGCCGAGTGGTTGCGACCGTAATAGCTGCGGAGCCGTCGCTCAGCGGGTAGCGGATGAACCAAAGATTGCCTTCAGTCTCCCTGTGGTCAACTTCGAGGTCGGACAGCGCGGTTTCACAGCGCGGACACCAATTGATCAACCGGTAATCGCGCTCGATCAGCCCTTCATGGTAGAGCCTGACAAATACTTTGGTCACGGCCCGCGACAGGCCCTCATCCAGCGTGAAGCGCTCGCGGCTCCAGTCGCATGAGCATCCGAGACGGCGCAACTGATGCAGGATTTTGCCGCCGTAAGTCTCGCGCCATTGCCATACACGTTCGACGAACTTCTCGCGGCCGAGGTCGTGGCGAGTCCTACCCTCCCGGGCGATTTCGCGTTCGACAACGTTTTGGGTCGCTATTCCCGCATGGTCAGTGCCGGGCACCCACAGCGTATTGTAGCCCTGCATACGGCGTGCACGGACAATGACGTCGTGCAGCGTATTGTTGAGTGCATGACCGAGGTGCAACGCGCCGGTAACGTTGGGCGGCGGTATTACGATCGAGAATATTGGGCCGGGACGGCTCGGATCGGCCTTGAAATAACCACTGTCAATCCAAAGTTGGAACCAATGTTCTTCTGCTGATTTGGCATCAAATGTCTTGCTGAGTTCCAAACGTTCACCCTGGCACGCTGAAAGCCTGCGGCATTAAGCTTACGCAGGCAAATTTTATGGGAGTTCAATCCCAGAACCAACCGCAACCCTTCCAACGGACCGGCCTGAGCTCGGCGCAGATTTGAAGAAAACATCGTTGATTGCTTCTTGTCCTTTGCTATCGCCGCAATGGGGCGGGGAAACTCAAAAGATCGGGGTTTGTGGCTGTGCATGAGGAGCGCTCTGAAACTATGCGACCCGGAGCTGGTTAAGGCCCAAACGGAGCTGGCGCGGCTACGGTTTGAAGACTGGCTGCTGACCTTCCTTATTTTCCTGCCACCAGGGCTCAAGAAAATCGGGAGGCATAGCTCAAGCCATAACAACGACCGGCCGACGCAGGAAACGCCACTACCGCGTTTAGAATGCGGACCGCTGGGAAAGCATACAGCGCGCTGATCCACACGTTCGTTGCAGAAGCTGCGCCAGAGACCCTTCTTTCGGCACTCGTAGACGAGCATTCACTTCAATGGTGCTCCTTCCATGAGCCAGCTCACCTGCCTAGCGTGCCTTCAGACCGAAAGCGTCGGCCAACAATTTGTAGGAATACTTCCGTTCACGATGACCGTGCATCACCGTCACGATCATCAGTTCGTCGGCATTGAGCACGCTCGCCATATCGATTAACTGGTCGCGCACTTTGTCAGGTGCGCCGACCGCATACCGTGGGAACTCAGAATCGTCACCACCCCGACTCTGTTCATCGCTCGCGCTGCTGAGGGCAGGCTCTCCCCTTTGTAACGAGCGGGCCGGAGACCTAAAGGACTGCTCCCCCACCGCTCCCGGAAAGTCGCTCAGCTCGCGCATTGCTTCCTCCGGCGTCGGAATCGCGCCTAATTCGCCCCGCCTGATGCGGCGCCGAAAAAGCCGCGCGCTCGAAATCAACCGCTCCGCTTCCTCCTCCGTATCGGCGCAGAGCGCACCTACTGCCAAAATAGTATGCGGTCGCGAAAGGCCCGTGTTCCCTGGCTTGAAGTGCGAGCGATAATGCTCGATCGCGAGGCGAGTCGGCAGTGGATCAATGAAGTGTGCGAACGCATACGGCAGACCAAGTTGTGCGGCCGCCGAGGCACTCCACATGCTCGAACCGAGCAGCCATACCTCGGGAGCACCGGGCATTTCCGGCGAAAGCTTGATTCGGCCGAATGGATGATTTGCCGGAAACTTGCGATTCAAAAAGGCCAGCAGCTCTACCAACTGTTGTCCGAAGTCGTCCGATTGCGGATGCTCGCCGCGTGTACGCCATAAGGCGTAGGACTCCAGCGGCGTGCCGCCCGGCGCCCGCCCGACCCCGAGGTCTATGCGATCCGGATAGAGCGCATGCAGAACTCGAAACACTTCAGCAACCTTCATTGGACTGTAATGCGGCAGCATTACACCGCCGGAGCCGATGCGAATCTTTGACGTCTCAGCTCCCAGCCGGGCAATCAGAATCTCAGGCGCGGGACTCGCCAACGCCTCGATTGCGTGATGCTCAGCGATCCAATAACGCTCGTAACCTAACCGCTCGGCCAATTGGGCGAGTTCGATAGTGTTATGTAGCGCGTGCGCGGGCGTGAAGCCCGCCGGCACCGGCGACTGATCGATGATCGATAGCTTCAATGCTCCTCCATTTGAGCCGCGCTTTTTGGATCGATCCCAATTTTCTTGCTAACCCCTGCCATTTTCCGTCCGGGTTCGATGATTTCGAAAGGATCGCCAATTGTCCGAGCAGCGCTCGTACTTCGCACCTTTTGGTGCACAGGTACAAGTTCAGCGATCGCTAGATCCGCATATTAATCCAAAAAATTAAAGCCGATCTGCGATATTTCGCCCTGGCACACGTGATGCTCACTAGATTGGGACTTTGAGGTACACGGCTTATGAAGGCGAAAATTTTCCGCATACTCGGAATAATCGGTTTCATTCTCGCGATCGGTTCGCTATCGGCGTGTTTTGACGAACATTATTACCCAGGTTATTCCAGGTATTCATATGGCTCACCCGGTTACGCTTATCCTGGATATTATCCTCGATATGCCCCGGGATACGTGCCGGGCCCGCGCTACTATGCGTCCAATCCGCATCCCTATTGGCAAGGTCGCCAGAGATGGGAGCATGAGGAGCACAAAGAGCATGAACGGCACGAGCACCACGACCGCGACTAATTTTAACGGAAATAGCCGAGGACGGGTAAGGAAGCCGAATCCGGAGCCATTTGACGCACTCGGGCGATCAGAATGATAGTGGGAGCTGAAAGATTCTCCGCGGCTGGTAATCGAGTGCAGGAATATTTCGATGAGCGGCGAAGAACAAATAATCTTGCGGGCGTGGCGCCGCTCCGACATTCCAGCGCTCATTCAGTATGCGAATAATCGCAGGATTTGGCTCAACCTGCGCAATATCTTTCCCCATCCCTACACGCGCGCGGAGGCGGACGAGTGGATAGCGCTATGTGAGTCCAACCAGGGGCCGCCGACTCATTTTGCCATCGAACTCCAAGGCGAAGCTATTGGCGGTATTGGCTGCCGTTTGCTCGATGACGTCAATTGCAAAACCGCCGAGATCGGCTATTGGCTCGGTGAGCCGTTCTGGGGACGCGGGATTGCGACCGCAGCGCTCAAGCAGACCAATGAGTACACATTTCAGATTTTTGCCGTGGAGCGACTCCAGGCAACGGTCTTTGAATGGAATCCCGCTTCGGCGCGTGTGCTCGAGAAGACCGGCTATAAACTCGAGGGGCGCCTGCGACGCAGCATTTTCAAAGATGGGCGGCTTGGCGACTCGCTGCTGTACGCACGTATTCGCGAATAAGATTAAGAACACCTCGAATAACCCTGAGCCGTAGGCCGGAAAGCTTTTCTGTTCGCTTAGTAGACCCGCTCGACCTGCCAGGAGCCGCGCTCGATTAGCGCAGAACCCTGAAAACACCAAAATTCGCCGCGCATCAGATCGGGAGAGAGAATGGTGTCGAATAGACAACTGGAATGATCGTCTCGCATCACGCGCAACCAAAGCATCCGCCCGGTTAATTCCAGATATTTGATCTCACCTCGATCCACCTGATTGTAGCAAGGCCTAGTGCCGGGGGCGCAGCGGTAAAAGCCCCACGACCTCTCGTTGTGGCGAAGCATCGTGAAACTGATTCGTTCCACTGCCCGGCAGCGCGACGGCTCTAATTGAACCGGGCTACAGTCATTTACCGACGTGCCGTTCCAGACTCCCTGCAGATTCATCCCGGCTGCATCGGTGGGATCACCGTGAGTTTTCAAGCCAGCGCATCCGCCCAACAACAGCCCTAACTGCAGGAAGAGAGCCAGGGCTATGGACGCGGCGTGACTTGCCACTCATCAACTCCATTTATGACTACCGGACTGTAGGACACCGGGCAGTTTTTCGAAAGGGCAAAAATCGTTGGTGAAGCTCTTGACTAACATGTAACCCGGAGGTTACATAATTGTGTGCCGCAGAAACTCGACCAGACACTCGCCGCTCTCGCGGATCCGACTCGGCGCGATCTCCTGCAGCGATTGGCGCAACGGCCGCATCGCGCCGGTGAGCTGGCGACAGGGTTTGCGATCAGCCGTCCTGCAATCTGCAAACATACACGCGTGCTCAAAAGAGCCGGGTTGATCAGGGCGAGGCAACGTGGACGTGAGCAGATCTACGAACTTGCGCCATCGGGTAGCCAAACAATCGAGGAGCTGATCGGGACGCTCGAGCGAGTCGGGCGCTTCTGGGATACCGCGTTGGACGCCTTCAAACGCTATGCGGAGAAGCAAGAACACTAAGCGGAGCGCCGCGGAGCAATAGCCATGATGATCAGTAAATCCATTCGGGTCGAACGGCCGCCGGAGATTTCCTTCAGAGTGTTCGTCGAGACGATCGGCGAATGGTGGCCGAAGGGGCCGTCATTTAATGGCAAGCTCCTGGCCGACATGATCATTGAAGGGCGAATTGGGGGCCGCTTTTTCGAGCGTTATGCCGATGGTACGGAATACGAAATCGGCCGAATCACTGCCTTTCAACCTCCTACACTGGTTGGCTTCACCTGGCGCGCGCCGAGCTGGGACCGGACGACCCAAGTCCAAATTCGATTCACCGCCGAAGGCTCCGGCACCCGCGTTGAACTCGAGCACAGTGGCTGGGAACAAGCCGAAAATCTTCGCGAGACCAGGAAAAACTACGATCAGGGATGGGATTTCATTCTGGGCCAGTATCAAGCGCGCGCAGATTCGGCTGCTTGAGGTCTAAGAAACACCATCTGGAGGACAACCATGACCATCCGCAAATCGATCAAGGTCGAGCAACCGCCGCCGATCGTCTTCAGGGTCTTCTGCGAGCAAATTGGACACTGGTGGCCGCTCAAGCAGGGGTTCTCGTTTGGCGGCCAACGCGCCAAGGAAATCTTCATCGAGGGCCGGATTGGAGGCCGCTTTTATGAGCGCTTTGCCGATGGGACAGAGTTCGAGGTTGGACGCATAATCGATTATCAACCACCGGCAATGGTGACTTTCACCTGGCGCGCACCGCAATGGGAGGGACCGACCCGGGTTGAAGTGCGCTTCCTGGCGGACGGCGATGGAACGCGAGTCGAACTTGAGCATAGCGGATGGGATCAAGGTCCCAAAATGTTGGGCGATAGCAAGGAATACTCGAACGGATGGGATTTCATCCTGGGTCAGTTTCAATCGCGGGCCACCAGCGAAAGGACTGGCTGAATATAGTAAGTCACCATCACCAGTGCAGAAGTCGAAGGAGGAAGACAGTCTGAGTGACTAGTGACTTGGCTATGGTTAAATGCGGGCAGATCCCCAGGGTTAGAGACTAATGCTGTGATTTCCAGCGGTCTGGTTCTCAGGTTTTGGGTCAGTTTCCAGTGCGGTTGGCGAGATTGGTTAAGGCGCGACCCCCGCCGCAAATCGCCACAGAACTAGCGGGCGGTCAGAAAGCGCCTTCGAGCAAAAATCAGCGAAGAGGGACTTCATGAAACTTTACGTTTTGTCGCCGTCGCCGCGAGCGCTCAAGGTGATCGCGCTCAAAAATTATCTCGGGCTGGAATGCGAGATGCACCTGGTCGACCTTGGTAAAGGCGATCAGTTCGCGCCCGAGTATATCGCGATGAATCCGAACCAGAAGATGCCGGTGCTCGACGACAACGGCTTCGTTCTATGGGAATCAAACGCGATCCTCTTTTATCTTGCCTCGAAAAAGCCAGAGGCCGGTTTGTGGCCGCCGGACCCGAAACGGCAGGCAGACGTTCTCCGCTGGCTGTCATGGGAAAGCGCACATTGGGATTCCGAAGCGTGCGGCGCCGTCGGCTACGAGAAAATTTCGAAGACTGTGCTCGGATTGGGTCCGGCAGAATCGGTCTTTGTGGCTCGAGGAGAGCAGAATTTTAATCGATTCGCTTCGGTGCTGAACGGATCTCTCAGAGAACGTAAATGGCTGACCGGAAACGATCTCACTATCGCCGATTTCTCTGTCGGTGCATGGGTGCCTAGCGCGCTAAGGCTTGAGCTTCCAATTGCAAGATATGTCGAAATTCTGCGCTGGTACGAGCGGCTCGGGTCGTTGCCGGCATGGCAGGAGGCACTTGGTGCAGCCTCGAACCTACCTGTTGATCGGATGCGGTAGCTGGGCCATTCGCGTCTCATTCACGCCGGGCAAACGAGAGAGTCAGGCCAATAAAGCACTGGACATGGTTGAGCGGATGTCCGCGCAATAAAAAAAGCGGCAATCGATGTCGATCCGTGCACGGGGTATTCGACTATTGGTTAAATGACCCTGTCTCTGTGGGAAGAATCATGCGAACGCGAAGAACCGAATACGCGAGTTTCAACGTCTGGACCGTTCACGGGACCTGGTTTTGGTCGCTGGTCTATCCAGATCGGGACGGCGGTGCTGTTGGCGCGGCCGCTTCTCGAGCAGAAGCGGTAGGAGAGGCTCAGTCCGCAATTGAATGGCTCCCGCAATTGGGTGGTGACACCGGGACTCCGCTCAACGGTCCAACGCTCACCCGAACGGTTCAGAACTCGAAAGATTCACCGTTTCATGCCGGTTGCAGGATTGATAGTGCAAACGGCGATTTTTCATCCTCACGTGCCTCACGTTCGCGCAGTTCAAAGGTGCCGGCAGTGGGCGAGAGCTACAATAATCTTTGGCAGTTCACGCTTCAGCAGTATGCAGCACGAGTTGCTGCCGCTGCGTGAGGCGATGCATTCGAAGTTACGGAAGTTCAATTCATTGAAACAAAAGGAGTGCACAATGGCAGTCAAGGCTATCCCGGAGGGTTACCATTCAGTCACGCCGACACTCGTGGTCAAGGGTGCGGCCAAGCTCATCGACTTCGTCAAGGAGGCGTTCGGCGCAGAGGAGGCCTTCAGAATGCCTGCTCCTACTGGGGAGATCATGCACGCTGAGGTCAGAATCGGTGATTCAGTTGTGATGCTGAACGATGCGATGCGCCAATCGCCAATGACCTCCTCGTTGTTTCTCTATGTAACGGATGTCGACCGCGTCTACCTGCGTGCGCTCAAAGCCGGCGCCACGTCGCTATCCGAACCGGCCGACATGTTCTGGGGCGACCGGATGGCCCAGGTGAAAGACGAATTCGGGAATCAATGGGCGATCGCGACACACGTCGAGGATGTGCCGCCGCAGGAAATGCAGAAGCGAGCCGAAGCCGCAATGCGGCAGTAGGCGCGAGAACCGTCAATTCACGACCACAAGAGGGAATGCGATGAAGCTTTATCATTTTCCATCACCTAATCCGCAGAAAATCACTTTCGCGCTGCACGAGCTGGGGCTGGAGTGCGAGATCGTTCCGGTCGACCTGGCCAAGGGCGAGCAGCGCAAACCCGAGTTCCTCGCGCTCAACCCGTTTGGGCGGGTACCAATACTGGTAGATGGCGATCTCAAGCTTTTCGAGTCGGCCGCGATCCTGGCCTACCTTGGCGATAAGACCGGTAAGCTGTGGCCCACTACGGCGGCAGGACGCGCCGACGCCTTGCGATGGCTGTTTTTCCTGTCGGGGCACATCTCGCCGTCAGCGACGGATCTGGCGTTCAACCGGATAGCAGCGAAGTTGCTCGGGATTCCCGGTGATCAGGACGCCATTGCGCGCGGCGAAAAAGCGTTGCCCGCCGTGATCGGAATCGTCGAAGGCCAGCTCGGCAAGGGCAAATGGATGCTGGGCAATGAGTTCTCCCTGGTCGATTGTGGCTACACCCCAGTGCTCAACGTGATCGAAAAAGCAGGCTTCACCTACCGCGATTTCCCCAAGGTGCAGGCTTATCTGGACGCGTGCCGGTCGCGTCCCGCATGGAACGAAACGCCCAAGCTCCCCGGTCTGTAGCATGTATGTTGGCGGTTGGCGGGCGCGATTTTCCACGCCCGCCGACGCGCGCGGGCTTCTAGTTTTATGCGCACCTCGCAGACTCGTTTCCCTTCGGCTTCGCTCTGGACTTCGGCCAGCTACGCTTGGCCTCGGCTCACCGCTCCGCCTGCGGCTTCACTAGTGTGCTAGGCTGCAACCATGGGCAATCGCTTCGACGACAGGCCGCTCGGCGAGCATGATTGGCATTCGCGCGAGTATGTCGATAACTGGATCGAGCGCGACGTCACGCGCGACAACGTGCGCCGTCCATTACTGCAGCAAATGCTCACCCTGGCACCGTTTGCGCCTGAGGCAGAGATTAACGTGCTGGATATCGGGGCCGGTTACGGACTGGTCAGCGAACAGGTGCTGAGAATCTTCCCACATGCGCGTCTGACGTTGCAGGATTATTCGGCTCCGATGTTCGAGCATGCACGTAGCCGCCTCCGACTGCATCGCAATCAGATTTCCTATGTCTTAACGGATCTACGCGATTCAGGATGGACCGGCGAATTGCAAGCCCCATTTGATTTGATCGTTTCGGGATTGGCGATTCATAATCTGCGCGAGCAATCTCTTATACAGGCATGCTATCGCTCCATCTACGAACTGCTGCGGCCGACCGGCATTTTTCTGGATTACGACCTATTCGGTCTGATTGAGGGAGGTGCAGCCACTCATCGCGGATGGCTGCACACGGCCGGATTTGAAAGAACCGAATGCACCTGGCAAGAGCCCCCGTTGGCAATTATCGCGGCGTGGGTTAAAAACGCCTGAATCGGTCGCGCACTTCAGAGAGAGAGTGAGTGGCCGACGGCTGCTCAATAGCCGGTCGTTAGCTCTATCAGGATTTCGTCGGGGTCGCGGACATATATCGAACCGGCATCCGGCGTCCCATGCATCGAGTAGGAGATGTGACGCTCGTCGAGCCTGGCTAAAGTGGCGCGCATCTGCTCGGGTCGCGTCTTAAGCGCGACGTGATGCATACTGCCGACACCGCGCACGGTGCGGGCTGGTCCCTTTTCCGGGAAATCGAAGAACGCCAATTGGTTGCGGCCGCCCATGTCGAGAAAGATATGGGTAGAGGTTGGCTCGTCGCGATTCTGCACAATCCGCGTCAGACGCATCCCCAGCACTTCAGTGTAAAAGTGGATTGTTCGTTCCAATTCGGAGCAAATCAGTGCGAGGTGATCGACACCGGCGGTCTGCGCCGGCTGCGGCACAGCCTCTCCATTCGGCAGGTAACTTTTTTTCAGCGCTTCCCTTCGCTCGTGGTAAAAGGTCAAGTCTCGCATCAGCCTTCTCCCTAATGAAAACTTGCGTTTAGACTTCTCCTAGTGAAATAAAATCGCTGACTGCGGTCTTTGCTCTGACCGCCACACCAGCAGATAGTTCAATGGCGCTACGCGCGCCAAATACCATTGACGACAAATGCCAAGGTTTGAGTGAAGCTTGGATCTTCATCACCACATTACCTCGGCCAAGAAAGACAATGTCGATGGGAAAAGTCATGAAGAACGTATGTAGCCATATCAGCGGCAGAAAGGGCTTGGCCTCGAATAACATGCCTTCATCAGGGTTCAGTTGACGGCGCCCCAACAATCCACGCCTGCGGTCTCGGAAGCCGCGCGCTAGCGTCGCCCGCCGGCACAGCACCGTGTCCCGCGTCTGATTGCGCACGCCCAGGACGACTGGAGCAACGGGGGTCTTCATTTACATCTTTCTTGAAACCTGCACTAACGAAGCACCTGATGAGCCAACTCCTCCAGTTCAGCAATCACATCATGCTGCTTAGCGCGCGTGAGCCAGATAGTCGCATGCGGGATGCCGGCCGTCTCCAGGGCCTGAATTTCCTGCTTGCTGGTGAACTGCCCGGGTTGGCCGAAAGCGATTATATTCAGCGAGCGCGGATCGCGTCCTGCCTTCTCGGCCAACCCGTTGAGGGTTGCGCAGCCACGTTGGATGCCCTCGACGGAGACTCCAGTCGGCAACCACCCATCGCCCCATTCGACGATTCGCTTGAATACGTATTTGGATGATCCACCGAGCAGTACTGGCGGATGTGGCTTGGCAGCAGGTTTGGGAAACGAGCGTACCGCCGGAAAATTATAATATCGCCCGTGGTATTCTGATTCGTCTTTGGTCCACAGCTCCTTCATCGCCAGGATGGCGTCGCGGGTCTGGGTCCAGCGGTGAGCAAAGTCGCCTCCCATGATTTCGGTTTCTTCCTTCAGCCAGCCAGCTCCGATACCGAAGAGGAAGCGGCCGCGCGAGTAGTAATCCAGCGTCGCGATTTCTTTGGCTAACAGCAATGGATTCCGCTCTGGCACCAGGCAAACACCCGTTCCGAGCTGAATAGCTGAGGTCACTGCGGAGGCCCGCGCCAAAGCCACAAATGGGTCCGCGATAATGCCGACCGCGGTTGGAATGCTGCCGTCGGGCGAGCCGGGATATCCCGACGAACAATGCACCGGCAGAATAGGATGTTCCGGCACCCAAAACGAGGCGAAACCTAGTTCTTCAGCCCGCTTGGCGACTACCGCCGGATCGGCGGACTGTTCTGAAGCCAACAGAAAAACGCCAATCTTCATGACAACCTCTTTTTTGGCAATTTGCCCTACTTCAGTTCTAGCGGGTACTGTCCTAATTTCCTACTTCGGACAGCACCTTCTAGGGCTGGACTGGTGCCACCGATACATCTAGTTTACGACGTTGCGCAAATTCGCGTAGGGCTCGTGGCGACGGAATAGGACTGCAATCCCTCCCGCTGACCAGGGGGAGGTTAGGTGGGGGTTCTGCCTTTGGTACATAGTGGCCGTGCCGCCAGAATTTCCGCGATGTAGTCATTTTGTCGATGTCATTCACAGGCAGCAGGCAGGCAACCCCGACCCGCCCTCTCCCTGGTCAGGAGGAGGATCACAGGCGCCACGCCGTACAAACAACCCGAACATGCCAAGTCGAGGACCCAAACCTTTGTTGCGCGAACATGCAACTAAACTCTAGCCGAAAGGATGATTGCGTGGAAAGGACTCTGCCATTACGGGATTGGGTGTTAGATCCTGAGGCGACGTGTGTCTGATCCTGAGAGACGGCTTGTAGCCTCGCTGTTCGCATGCGGGCTCTTCGGCTACGCCGCCGTAAGCTGCCTGGTATTGTACCGGCGGATGCGCCGGCGAATAGCCGAGTACAAAGATGCGCCGCTGGAGCGGGTGGTACAATCCCCGCAATATGGCCTGACAATGTGGTTGACCGGAGCGATCGGTGTAATCGGTTTCGCGGTTGCCTCATGGCAGTTAGTGTTGAGTCTGTTCGCGATCCTCCGCGGGAACTGAGCGCGCACACGGTTTAGCTAGCGCTCGATTAGGCCGTCGCGCGAGATGTCGAGGCGGAGAGCACGGCCGTTCGGCACATCGTGCCGCCCTGTGCGCGGAAGCAACGAGGCTTGACCGAACGCCCGGACGAGCTGGGCGAAACCTGCCTCAGCAAAG